>ERZ773115.1979-NODE-1979-length-17249-cov-3.301035_pt1 | contig 17249 bp, 7 predicted proteins | sample MGYA00511116_ERZ773115 | MGnify/ENA primary metagenome ERZ773115 (study PRJEB29015, sample SAMEA2737869) | human gut metagenome | biome: human gut; feature: human-associated habitat; material: faeces | place: China | collected 2012 ... | reverse complement strand
CGAAGTTTTCTGCTGGAATCTTATCATACACCGTTTCATCCAAATCCGTACAGGAGGGCATGGAAAACATTAGTGCAGCACCAGTAAATAATGATATAATTGATTTTTTATTCATAATTAATAACGATTTAATTTAGAAAGTTAAATTAACACCCAATGTGAAGGTACGTGCCTTCGGGAAGAATTGACGAGGCTCAATACCCGGAGACAAACCAGCATCCGTATCGGAAGATTCACCACGGAACAATTCAACCTCTGGGTCTAAACCTTTGTATCCAGTAATTACGAATAAGTTCTGAGCGGCGAAATAAAGACGAGCTTTATCCAACCAATTAATCTTCTTCGTATCGAAGGTGTAACCTAAGGCCAAGTTATCCAAACGGATGAACGAACCATTCTCCAAATAATAAGAACATACGCGAGAAGATTCTTTCATCGTATAAGTCAATTCATCATCTAATGCGTTTGTACCGATCAAGTACGTATTATTCGCATAAGCCGCACGCGGGTTGTTCAATACCTTGTTGCCGATCGTTCCACGGAAGAAGAAGCTGAAATCCCAGTTCTTCCAAGTGAAATTATTTTGCCATCCAAATGTCAAGTCTGGTTGTGCGTCTCCTACGTATGTGCGGTCATCGTCCGAGATCTCACCATCACCGTTCAAATCCGTAATGATATATTTTCCGTCCTTGATACCCGTACATTCCAGCATGAAGAATTGTCCTACGGGACGGCCTTCCTCTACTACGTGAGAAGTTACGCCGGAAGCACCACGGATCCATGGATCGCCTGTATAAATACGGTCTGTCGTATAAAGATCGCTTGACAACTTCGTGATTTCATTCTTATTGTGGGACAAGTTCAATGACATATTCCAGTTGAATGTCTTGTTACGGATCACATCTAAGTTTAACAAAACCTCGATACCTGTATTTTTCATATCACCTACATTGGCTTGCATACGGTCGTAAACATACGGAGGAGTCGGAACCTTGTAAGTATAAAGCATGTCTGATGTACGTTTGTCATACCATTCGATTGTACCACCTAAACGGCCATTGAACAAAGAGAAATCTAAACCGATGTTTAACATAGCCGTAGACTCCCATTTCAAATCCGGGTTCGCCATAGAGCTGATGTAAGAATACGGAGCGCGAATATCGTTGATCAAAAGCGTACCAGAAGAAACACGAGCCAATGACCGATAAGTGTCAATCTCGGAGTTACCAGTCAAACCGTAGCTAGTGTGCAACTTCAAATTGCTGATCGTGCTTTGATCCTCTTGAGAGATATTCCAAGCCAAACCTGCAGATGGGAAGAACGCATACTTGTTGTTTTCACCAAACTTAGAGGAACCATCGACACGACCTGTTACGGTTGCGGAGTAACGATCTTTATATGTATAAGCGAAACGCAAGAAATAAGAGTTCATTGCCCACTTGTCGTAATCACTGCCAACAGAAGGACGGTTCGTTCCGGAACCTAAATTATAATATCCGTAGAAGTCATCAATATACTTACTGTCGGAAGCTTCGAATTTGGTATAATTATACTCTTGCCAAGACATACCCGCCATTGCATTAATGTGATGTTTGTTTATATCTTTCACATAAGTCAAATAGGTTTCTTCCTGCCAATACAAAGAGTTGGAGTTATTTGCAGAAGCTGCTCCCTCGGAACTTTGATTAATCATCGGACGCGGAGTAAATGGCGTATAGTTAGCATCACGATTATTGTGGTAGTCGATACCGAACTGGGTCTTCAAATCCAATCCTTTCATGAGATGGAAAGTCAAAGCAGCATTACCAAAAATCTGCGTACGATATTGCATAGCCTGCATCCGTTCGAGCAACTCAACGGGATTACCTACACCTTCCGGGCTGAATCCTTGTTTTCCGCTATTAGGATCAGTCTGATTATTGAGAATAGAGCTTGTATTAATAATGTTCGTCTGCGTATATTCACCATCCAGCTTAACCGGTAAGAAAGGCAACTGTTCGATCATTGTACGCAATGCGCCTTGTCCGTAAGGGTTATCAGAAGTTCTATTACCCCAAGTATGATTTACTAATAAATTAACGGAAGTAGACAGCCAATCAGTCGGTTTGTCATCATACGCCAATTTTGCATTGATACGTTTAAAGTAAGAATTCAACAAAATACCCTGTTGATCGGTATAATTGATGAATGCTCCGATAGAAGATCCTTCTCCTGTACGTTGGATACTGATCTGATGGTTATGAGAGATGGCAGTGCGGGATGCTTCATCCTGCCAGTTGGTATTATATTTCGGAGAACCGTCTGCATTGAACAAACGTTCGTCTGTGAATATCTGTGACAGATCAGTTGTGAAGTTCTTGCCTTGAAATTCGTTGGCATTTTCCAATCCCTGCTTGAAGGTAGACATCCATTCGTTAGCATCCATTACATCTATTTTTCTAGCCATCTTACCGATAGACAATGAACCATCATAGGAAACATGGACTCCTTTTCCTGCATTACCGCGCTTGGTAGTCACCATGATAACACCATTTGCACCACGGGCACCATAGATGGCAGCAGAGGAAGCATCTTTCAATACTTCGATAGATTCGATATCATTCGGATTAAGCAATTCGAAGTTTGACATCACCACTCCATCTACTACGTACAGCGGTGATGCCGACGCGTTGATAGTAGAAATACCACGAATGATGACACGTGATTCTCCACCCGGCTGACCGGTATTAGAGAAGATATTCACACCGGCCACTTTACCCTTCAATCCGTCAAGCGCATTGAATGATTGTGCTTTCAGCATGTCTTTACCTTTGGCTGTGGAAATGGAACCCGTCAAGTCTGATTTGCGCATGGTACCATAACCTACAACGACTACTTCGTCCAGTGCTTTCGTATCCGATTGCAGAACTACGTTCAGAACATTACTCTTTAATTCCGAGACTTTAAATTCTTGTGTGATATAACCAATATACGAAAACACCAAGGTGGCATTGGAAGGAACAGAGAGAGTGTATTTACCGTTAATGTCAGTGATTGTTCCTGTACTACCGTTTTTAACTTTCACCGTACCACTGATAACCGCCTCTCCCTGATCATCGGTTACCGTACCGGAGATTGATTTTACAGATTGAGCATTCATGCCCAAACTCAACATCATACCTATTACAAATAAGGTAAGATACTTTAGTTTTTCATTCATAATTCCTTTAAATTTGATTAGTAATAAGGTTAATTCCCTTTAAAAAGATTGTTGCAAATAAAGGCTATTCGAATAAAAGTCCAATGCTCTACCTTGCCAAAAAAACGGCAAAATAAAGACACATATTTAAAGCACAGAATGGTAAATTAGAGCACAGATTAACGCACTAATAATCAACATAATAAAATCAACAAAAGGGATTTAGAGCACAAGGTTGTGACAAACAAATAAATAATAATGTTTCCCAACTAATCACCTATACGAAAGAATTTAACCTGACAATCAGCATACCTTTCGCTGTTCCCGATAATCTTTCGGTGTCATCCCGAACCGACGGGTAAACTCTTTATAAAAATAGGAACGGCTGGAAATACCAACTTCAGCGATAACATCCTGAATAGAAAGTTCTTCATTCTGCAACAATCGTGCAGCCTTCTCCATCCGATAACTCTTTATCAAGTCACTGGGAGCCGCATTGGATATTTCTTTAAACTTGCGATAGAATTGACGCGGACTCATCGCCATACGGTCGGCAATTAAGGTTGATCCCAATTCTTCCTGGTCAAGATTTTGTTCTATCACTTGCAACAGTTTCCGGATAAAGTCCGCCTGTTCTTCTGTAGTACAAACAATGCGTCCGGCCCAGTCACCAAGCTCTTCCATATAAATCTGCTTTGCCTCCCGAGTACCGTAAATAGCTTTATTGACGGCTTCTTTCAAAAATATAATATCATAAGGAAGTACAATATATGAATCAGCCCACATAATCAATTCGCGCTGAATGGACGAACTTACTTTCCAACTTAACATTGGAATAAATGCCGTTTTCGAAAGTTGAGTACGATTCTTATTCACATATTCCAGGAAGTCACTCTCTGCTTTTGCATACATCAACATATCAACTAGTAACAAAGCAGGAGCCGATCTACGTATTTCTTCAAATGCAAGTTGTACACTTTTCACCGGACAAACAACAAATTCATCTGCTAAGAGATCACTTATCAGCCATACCATTTCATCCCTATCCTCCAGCAGAAGAACCGTTTTCTTCCCATGCTCTTCAGTCTCCTTGATGATAGCCGGTTCAAAGGCTAACGTCAATAAATGATCCTTTTCTCTGTCGGCATAGTGAAGCGTAACATTTAGCTGTCTCAAAGCCGCTTGCACAGAAAACAGTAATTGGCGGGTAGTTATCGCCTCTTCTGTTTCCTTACTATCTCTTCTTCCCTCTTCTTCCGAACCGGAAAGTTGCTTATATAATTCCTTCAGAGTATCATCTACAGCAGAGAACTGCAACAACATCCGTCCTTCCTCTTCCTTCACATCCACTACAATATCCGACTTATGTTTTACTCCGCCAATATAAAGGTAACACCAATAGAGCATACAGCGTAAAGCATTCTTATAAACAGGATAAACAAAGTGTTCTGGTATAGCAAGTTTTACAGAAGATATATCAACGCCCTGTCCTTCCAACACATGCAAGACTTCTATAGAGAGCTCTTTCATGCACATACAACCAGTAATCGCATATTCCGTAGGGAAAAATGACTTAAGTTCCTCTACAGCCAAAGTTCCCGAACGGAAAAGAGTTGCAATAACCGTCTCGTGTACCTGCTCCATAATTCTGAGACGCTGTTCATAAGGGAGATTTTCCGCACGCAACTGATCACAAGAGCGATAAATGGACGTAAAACGATTCAGTAACTCACGATTAAGACTGGCGGACTCCGGTAGAGCTTCATTGCTTTCTGCTGTCAACAGCCGCTGCATCATACGCTTCTGGAGAAAATATTTTCTTAATAAATGAATCAGATAACCGGCTATTAATATGAAAAACAGCAAGTAAATGACATAGGCTACCGTAGAAAGATACCAAGGCGGAAGAATGTACAAAGGGATAGAAAATACCTTATATTCCGTATTAAATACATCTTTCTTATAACGGACCTTTAAAACATAGCTACCCGAAGGTATTTCTAGATACGATGCTTCATTTATACTACTAAACGAGGTCCAGTCTTTATCAAATCCGTCCAGCATATAGGAGTACTCCACATCACCTCCAGTAAGAAAGTCTGGAACAACAAAAGAAAGGGAAAAAGAAGCCTTCGCTCCTTTAAAACTTAACGCTTTGCCACCATCGGTATAATAATCCCCCAGATTAACCTCCTTACGTCCAATCATTAGCTTACGCAATAATATGTTCGGATAGAATTCCGGAGCTGTCGCCACTTCCTTATCCAGATAAAGCAAACCGTCAATGCCTCCAAAGAAAAGACGTCCGGTATAAGGACATTGATAATAGGCATCATCACTAAACTCGCCCACCTGCACACCGGCGGCATAATAATAAGCATGCGAAGAAGTGTTTTTGGGATTATATTTAATAAGTCCACGATTAGTGCCAAGCCATAAAAAACCATTTGCATCCTCCAATATGCCATGAATCATATCATTAAGCAACCCTTGTTCTCTACCGATATAGGAGGCACTGATTTGTTCCTTATTAAAGGTCAAACACACTAGTCCCGATGTTGTTCCTACATACATCCTACCATCTTTAGCACGATGCAGGCTAAGTACATCATCAACAGATTTATGCAATATTTCTTTCAAAGAAATGACTTTATATTCTTCTGTCTGTTTATCAAATCGAATTAACCCTTTTTCCCGGCTTCCCAACCAAAGAATGGAATCTCCTTCAGCTAACATAGGATAAAACATGGTTATCTCTTTTTGTTCATAAAAGAAATGATAACGCTTTTGCGATTTGAGGTGAATCTCCCCTTGTTTCCTCTCCAATATCAATTTACGAAATCCGACCCCAGCCGTAACCGCATAGAGTACGCTGTCATTCTCTTCATAGATATCATGTATTTCGATAACAGGATCTGCAGACTTATCCTCAACACAATGCAAGGCTTTATCTGCAAAAGAATAATAAAACAGTCCGGGATTACCCGATCCTACCCAAAAGCCATCCATATAACGGCTTTGTTTTAATGAGTATGCTTGAAACTCTCTATTCCAACGGGTATAAGATGAGGCATCCTGCCTGCCTACTGGAGAGTAAACTGTAGTAGCAGAAGCATCCATACCACCTTCATAATCATGTACATGCAAAAGTCCATCTCCTTTCGTACCAAACCATAATCCGCCATATTTGTCTGTCATGACAGAACGTACCTGCCGACTTAGATTGGATGATAGTTTGCTAAGCATCAGATTAGTGGCTATCGAGTACTTCTTAGCGTACATGACAGCTCCCTGCCCATCAGAAGCTACCCAAAGAATATTCTGATGAGGATCGCGGAAAATATCATATATACGTACATTACGGTCCACCACTTCTTCTTCATATTTTTTCGAGGTGCGCAAACGTACTAAACCATTGGTTTGAAAAGCAATTATAATGTCTTCATAAAAAGGAACAATTCCCACAACTTTCCCATATCGTTGCACCAACGAAGAAAGGTTACGAATATAGATTTTAGACCTTCTGGAAATATCATATACATAAAGATCCCGCTCTGCATCCACAAAACAGAGAATGCCATTCTGATAAAATACATTATCGATAGGTTTTGCATGAAAATCAGAAGATGAAACAGTAGGATGGACAGACAATGTATCCCGGTCAAAGCCATCTAATGAACATTGAATCAGACTACCTGTATTCCGTGGAAAAGTCCATAAGACACCATCATCCGTGACAAAAGCACGCTGATCCATATTCTCGACAGGAGTCTCTATATTTTTGAGATGGACAAACTTTTTATGATAAGTATTATAATAAAAGATTCCTTCATCGCTTACTACCCAAGTATCTCCTTTCGGATTGGAATGCAGATAATAATCACCTGTAAAATCATAATATCCCACTACCTGACGCGAATCTTGCGAAAAACGATTAACTCCCAAATGTGTAGTAATCCACAAACAACTGCTATCTGCCTGCTGAATAGAATGAATGACATTGTTACTCAACGTCTTTTTCATTGAGAAATCAGAACGAAAGACCTCGATACCTTTCCCATCATAACAATTCACGCCATCATAAGTGCCAAACCACATCAGCCCTGCTTTATCCTGATAGAGGCAAAGCACAGCACTATTAGAAAGCCCTTGTTGATAATCGACTTTCCGAAAAAGATAAGCATCTTTACCCGCATCAGCCCAACAGACCAACGAACCAATAAATGTAAAAAGGCATAATATCAGACATCTTCTCATTATATTAATAGCAAGTGTTATTGTTCATGTCTTATTAGATAAAGCGGGAACAAATATACTAAATATAATATAAATGAGACATTAATAAGTAAGAAAAGTAACAAAAGCCATCGGATAGACCATTAGAAAGCTGATACAAATGTTTGGCCTAAATCCAAATATTATTCTACACGCAATTCCCACAAAAAGGGAAGTACGGACGTACGATAAAGAGTTGGATGAAATAGAATCACCATCAAAAAACACGACTTTACCTGATGGTGATTCTATATAAAATCAATGATTTAACTCTAAGATAAATTCATCATCTTCTCTCACAATATACCCCGAACTCTGCAATGGAGGTAGTACCATTAGAGTTTAAGACAGTCATTCGTACCGCATCTCCCCAAACCGTATCGAAACGGTGGATTTTCACACGCAGACCGGTAGGAGCCTTACCTTCGTAAAGGGGTTTCCATGTACCACCCGCACGGTATTCCAGACGGTATTCCTGCAAACGGTCATTGTTACGATCCGTAATAACCACCATATTGAAAGATTTCTCGCGCTCAAAAGTAACCGAATACCAGGGCACTTTCACTTCAGGATTAGAATTCCAGCAGGTCCCGAAATCATCGTCATTGGCAAAGTCCATGATAGCATAGTCACTGCTCCATGTACCTTCGGCAGGCTGATATTTGGCAATGTTGGAAGATATAATAGGAGCATCCGCTTCGGGAACCGTTGCTACACGACCGTCGTTCTTCCACAGTTTACCTATTTCCTTCAGAGCTTTCAAGGCGTTGGCATCCATCAAGCCGTCTCTGTTGGGAGCTACGTTCAGGATAAAGTTACAGTAGGATTTGCCCATCGGGATGATATTATCATTGACCATTTGTGCCGGAGACTTCACAGGGGTAGTCGGGAAACTTTCTTTCCAGAACCAGTTCTGCTGTAACGGCAGGCAAGACAAGGCAGGCAGACGGTTGGTATCTTTCGAGATATGCTGTCCGGCTCCTTGTTCGTAAGACTTGATGTCCGTGTAAAACAAAGCCTCGGCAGGATATTTCGCTGCATTCAAATCCATCACCAGACAGTTGGGCTGGATTGATTTGACCAGACGATAAATATCTTCAAAAGGTACGTCATCGTAAGAGATACGTGACCACGGGGCATCCCAACCGTCAATGATCAAAGCTGTTATTTCACCATAGTTGGTCAACAGTTCGCGAAGTTGCTCCTTGATCATTTCGATATGCTGCGGAGTTATACACTTGGGACGCAGCCGGGCATGCGTATCGAGGATCGAATAATAGAGCATCACTTTCATCCCTTCGGCACGGAATGCGTCGGCATATTCTTTTACCACGTCACGTTTGAACGGGCTGCTCATTACACTATAATCGGTCGTTTTAGTATCCCATATACAGAAACCGCTATGATGTTTCGTTGTCAGACATCCGTAGGTCATGTTGGCTGATTTTGCCGCTTTTGCCCATTGTTTGCAGTCCATCCTGACAGGGTTGAAAAGCTCGGGAGCAGCATCCGGGTCCGGCCAGTCCTCATTAAAGAAGGTCGGCATGTTGAAATGAATGAACATACCACAGCGTAAATCAACGAATTCCTGTTGCAGCTGGTGCAACGACTTAGTTTGAGCATTCAGGCATAACACCGAAGTTACACCCAGGATCATCAGTAAAAACAGTCTTTTCATCATCTATTCATTTATTAATTATTAATTAGTTAAGTACGTTAGCATCATTAGCTTATACTATCTTATTCACATTCATTCTCAGTCTCTCTGATACTTCATCCACATTCCACCTTTCGAAGTGGCTTCCGTATCGGGACACAAAAGATAGATGTAGAATTTATCTCCTGCACTCTGACGGTCGTGACGAACAACAAAAAGCCCTTTCTCATTGAACCAGGTATCTATCAGGTCTTTACAGTAGGCATTTATCTCAGCTACTTCAGTCGCGTTAAGAGTACCGCCGCCGCAAGTCTGTCCGCTGCCGGATATGTTCTTAAACAAGACACGGTCTTTATCGGAATTATTCATCAGGATGCTTGCTCCTTCTTCACTGCTCGGGAAAGCGAGGTTTGCAAACCACCATGTCCAGATAACGAGCGGTCTTTGCTTCGCGCTTCCACTCCATCCGAAATCATAGCTCATGGCATTTATATCGGCGATTGTTCCACCGGAGCTTGTAGCCTGTCCGCCTGTTCCCGCCCATATTTCATCGCAAGCGGCACCATGATCCTGCGCTTTTCCGAGTGTGAATTTTCCTCCGGAAGTCACATAGTCGAAGTCATTGACCGCTCCCTTGTTGGAGGTCAGGGTTACATTTGACATACCGTCTACCGCCACCGCATCACCGGTGCAATCAATGGCTTTGAAGGCATAAGTGGCTCCGTTCACCGATTTAATCTGTTCTACCGGCGTGTCCAGTTTGAAGATTTGCCCTTCTTTCGTCAGTTTAGATTCATAATATTGCGTATGGCCGTTCGCATCGCTTCCATCCTTGTTTTCAATCGTTATTACCTTGACAGAAAGATCATTGACACCATTCAGTACCAAGCCATAATAACCGATAAAATTGCCGGAAGCGTCACAGATGGACTGATTATCCAATAAGTTTTTCTCAAAGAGTTCGGTAAAGTCCGCTTTTGAAGCAACTTTACCATCGATGTATGCCTGTGTAGTCGGCTGCAGTTCAATGGTATTGCCGGTAGATTCACCGTATAAGTTCAGTTGTGGCGCCTCTCCTTCTGCCGGAATCTCTGATACGACAAACTTGGTATCTGCAAATTCACTACCCAGGTTTTGCAGATGGACATCGCAATTCTCAATATCCAGTGCCACTTCCTTGCCTTTGGCAGAGAATGATGTTTTTCCTTCTACCGCCATCTCCAGAAAGTCCGAATCCAGTGTCACTGTTCCGTCTTCATGAAACTGGAAGTAAAACTCGTGCCCCTGATAGTCAGCTTTCCAACAGCCATCAGCTGTGCCATACAATATTTCTTTAACGGAGGAAGCCTTCAGACGGTCACCATCTCCGTAGCCCACGTCATTCAAATCCAAGGTATTGCAACTCCAAAAGCTCGTGCACAGCACAGCTAATGCAAATAATACTTTCTTCATCATAGTTGTTTTTTAAAGGTTGCTCTATTAGTTATTTTGCAGGAACACTTCCACCTCTGTCTTGTATTCGTTCCAGAGTTCTTCCATCGTAAGGTCCGGGTAGCTCTCCTTCAGGATATACTTCACCGCATCCTCCAGGCTCCACTGGTTGGTCAGTTCGTCCATCAGCACCGTCCACGGCAACATACGTACGAAGTCGCCATTATAAAGACGCAGCCAACTCATAAAAGCACCGGAAGTATTATAGTCAACCTGCCAGACAAAGTATTTATCACTCTGCGGATTCCGGTAAGACTTGGCGATAGCAGCCTGATATTCTTCTTTTTGCGTAGCCAGAATATATCCTTTGCTCGCTACTTTCACAGCGTCCGGCCATCCTTCCTGATATCCCTGCCGGTCACAATCCTGCACACCTTCCATGATATATTTTCCTTGTTTGGGCATCCACTGCACGCAGTGTCCCATCTCGTGCATAAACACATGCTGCATGTCCGGCAGTTTCCACCACGCATCGTTCGGATTGCTTTCCGAAGCCGGATAAACAATACCTCTTCCTTCGTTATGGGTGGGGTAATCTATCGCATACGCTCCTCCGGTCTGGTCTTTCTTGATAAAGACACGCAGTTTGCTGTAAGGGTCGAAAGCCAGATTATAGGGGTCGAATGACATAGCCGCACAATCCATATAATACCATTTCCGGAACTCTTCCTGAGTAGCAGCCTCATCTCCGTTACCTATCAGATTATACAATGCAGAAACGGGACGTATCTCCGAATCACTCTCAAAGGAAATCTGAACTTGTGTCGCCTGGCTGGTTTTAAAATACTGCCAGGCAGCATAGTTCATATCCACTTGAAGTTCATACTTATCCGCCTGATCGCTCAGATTCGTCCAGTCACTTGTCTGCCGGGCACCGTCGGCATCTTTGTAGATAGAACGGAAACGAAGTTCCTCTACACCGTAACGGTCTGTAACCACTACTGTACGATATTTACTCAGACGCAGAGTGGTCGGCTCGTTGCCATAATCCCGCCTTTTCACAGTCAGGTTGCCAAAATCACCGACATTCGGGATCATGACGCGCTTTATCTTTTTGCCGGAGAGCAGGGAGTTGAATTCTACTTCCACTCCCACATATTCATCTCTCTTTTCCCAGCCAGAGTTACTGCCGTCCCACGTGAGGTAAAGTTCATTCAGCACCTCATCATATTTCGCCTCTTTGAGAGGGGCAGCCGCATATCCGGCTACGGTATTCCCGTCTTTCAGTACAGGCTGATAATCTTTATAGATGTCAGGAGTTGCGAAGCTGTCTTCCTCACCGTAGCAGGCAGCCAGTGTCAGTGAGACAAACAACCCGAAAGCTATATCTTTCCAATGTTTCATAATCTTCTTGTTTAAGCGTTATTGTTCGAATATCGTATTACCATCCTAAGTTTTGTACCAGTGACGGGATACGACGGAGGTCATCATAAGGTATCGGCATGAAATATTGCTTTTTCGTAAATGCTACACGAGTCTCAAAAGAGGTCCTTTCGAAGAATGCCGGATAATCCTTGTCCATATTCATACCGTATACTTTGCCTCCTTCGCCTCCGGTGTGATATGCCGGATAGATCCAATGTTCGGGATCATTCTGTCCTTCCGCCACTTTCCAGCGACGCACATCGAAATAGCGGTTCCATTCGAAGACTAGTTCAACCAAACGTTCGCGGCGGATACGGTTCAGCAGATCGGTCTGTGTCTTCGGACAGGTTATTTTGCCGGCTGTTGCGGTAAATGTATATTCGGGGATGCCTGCACGGACACGGATTTTATTCAGATAAGTCAGGGCATTGTCGAGATCGCTGCACATACAAAGTGCTTCGGCATATCCCAAATACATATCTGCCAGACGAAGTACCGGAGAGAAGTGTTTCGAGCCGTTGTTGTTAGAAGCTTTCGCACCCCGACGGATCAAGTATCCCGAATCCGGACAGTCGCCGGAGGCTTTGGACTTGCCGCAGGTTCCGTTTGCACCGTTGGTGAAGTCTGTGCGCATTTCCTCATTGTACTTACCTTCGTTCAGCCAGATAGAGCCGCTATAGGTAATATTCACATAAAAGCGCGGTTCACGGTCTTTCCACTGTTTCAGCACTTTGGACTTATCGGCGTCAAAGTAAAGACGGGAAGGGTTATTGGGGTCATAATATCTTCCGGATGTGAAGTTGTTGGCGCTCGGTATGCCCTCGAATTTGTCATAGCCGGGATCTTCTTCGATGGTCAGTCCGTCTTTCGTAAAGAACAGGTCTACCGTTTCCTGTGTTGTATAATAGCCACCGCCGCCAGTCACATCGGTATCCTGGAAGTCGGTAAACTTAGGGCATACCCAGTAGGTATAGTCGTACAAATCTCTCAGTTTCACAAAAATCAGTTCATCAACAGCTTCCCAGGTTGTGGTGAAAAACTCGCCCGCAGCCCTGCACGAAGCATAAGGGTCTAGTTTTCCATTCGTATAGACCTCGGTCAGCTTGTATCCCTGTCCGGTTGCGAAGGTCATAAACCGTTCATATGCATCGCGTGCCTGAGCCCATTTGGAGTTATCTTCGGTCTGAGGGAAAAGTTGTTTGCCGTCTTTATTCTTGACTGACGCCTGATCCGTATTTCCGTTGAAAAGCGGACTTGCCCAATAGAGGTACAGCTTTGCCTTGAGTGCCATACAAGTGGCGACATCCATACGTCCCAGGTTTGCCTTTCCGGCTCTCTGGAGCAAATCGCCGGAATCAATGGCGCTCTGCAATTCCGTAGCAATGAAGTTTACGCATTCATCTACCGAATTACGTTCTTTAATCAGTTCTTCCAAGGAAGCGTCCAAAGGAATGGGATCTTCGCCAATCAACGGAATGGGACCGTAAAGGCGCAGCAATTCAAAATAATAGTATGCCCGCAATGCACGTGCTTCCGATTTCCACTTTCCACGTGTAGAGGCGGCGGCTTCTGTACATTTATCTACGTTCTGGATGAACGTACTTGCTTTGGCTATTGCCTGATAGTACTTTGAAAAGTATTCACTTGCCTGAGCTGAAGCGGAGTTAAAGGAGCCGTTGGTCCATTCCGCATACGTTTTGTTCCAGCGGTTTGCTCCGTCCAACGATGCTTCCGTAAAGATACCTCCGTAGGTGTTCGGATGAATGGCATCTGTCACTTCACGCACGTAGCTGTATACATTGTTCAGATATTCTTCCGTCCTTTGCTTGGAGGCAAACGTTTCGTCCAGTCCAAACTGCACACCGGGAATCGGTTCAAAGAAATCACTGCAAGCAGTCAGTCCGACACACATCGATGCAGCCAACAGGTATTGTTTTATTCTATTCTTCATAACGATTATTTGACTTTAGGGTTAAAAACTAAACTTGACTCCGACCGAATAGCTGGATACATTCGGATAAGCTGTTCCATTACTTGAGTTCAGCTCCGGATCCCACAGCTTGAAGTTAGAGAAGGTAAGCAGATTCGTACCCATGAGGTAGACGCTTGCACTTTTGAGGAAACATCTGTCCAGCAGCTTTTTCGGTATATTATAGGATATGTTCAGTTGCTTCAGACGCAGGAAGCTGACGTCTTTCACCCACCACGAACTTTTCTGAACATTATTCGTGTTGGCGTCACTGCCGACATACATGCGCGGATAGAACACATCTTGATTGGTCGGATCGTCGGGACTCCAGCGGTCGTGGATGTTGGCAAAGACATTGTCACGGCCTTCGTCATCCCAGAAAGGCTTGATACAAATGCCGTCCAGATAGCGGTCGGCCTGTCCGGTTCCCTGAAACAGGGCGCTGATAGAAAAGTCTCCGATCTGTAGGTCAGCACCGAATCCGTAATAGATTCTGGGGACATCACCGCGTCCGATGACGGTCTTGTCATAGTTGTCGATCACCCCGTCTCCGTTCAAGTCACGGTATTTGATATCGCCTACATGTACTGTCCCGAACTGGGTAGCATGGTCTTCAATCTCCGCCTGACTGGTAAAGAGCCCATCGGCTATGAATCCCCAAGTCGCATTTACATTCGTACCGCGTGTCTCCATCCAAGGATAGTCTACCGGCGGTTCGTCGTTCTCTATAATCTTGTCTTTATTGAAAGTCAGATTGCCACGTACCGTAAGGAATGTCTTCTTACCCAGCCGTTGTGTATAGTCCATCGCCAGCTCTATACCTTTATTTTCTACGACACCCAGATTAGCATAAGGGTTTTCGATCCATCCGGCGTAGCTGGGGATTGTACTGCGTTGCAGGAAGATGTTGTCGCGACGTTCCTTGAAAAAGTCGACTACAAAGGACAGATTATCATTCAGGAACTTGATATCGATACCCAAGTCTTGCTTTCTGGATTTAGACCAAGTGACATTCACACCATACTTTTCTTCTCCATAACCGTTGGCACTTGTATAATTGGTTCCGAACATGGTTCCTGTCAGACCGGTGAACACCCCCTGATACATGAAGCGTCTGCCTGTTGCGGTATCACTGCCGACCCATCCGTCCGTATAGCGGAATTTGAGGAAGGAAATGTATTTGCGGACCGGATTCCAGAAAGATTCATTGGAGACTGCCCATCCCAGACCAAAAGCAGGGAAGACACCATAACGCTTGCCCGGACTGAAGTTCTCCGAACCATTGATACCGAGATTGAATTCTGCGAAGTAACGGTCGTTCCATGAATAAGTAGCACGTCCGGCAAAACCGCGTTGCTTGTAAGGCATACCGCCAATGACATCCGTCGCATTCAAATCCCAATATACTTTCTGATTGTAAAGCAACAGACCTCCTACCCGATGAGCACCGAAACTACGATCATAGTTCAAGGATGCTTCTGTATACACCGTGCGGCTGCTCCATTGCTCCGGTGTCTGAAGTGACAGGCTACCATCCGCTTCTTTCAGCACCGAGTAGAGGTAATCGCCTGTTTCTTCATCAAACAAGGTGTCTTCTATCCAGATTCCGTTTTCATCCGTTTTACCGGCAAAGGTGTACATCGGTTCATTCCGGTTATACTTTCTCTTACGTGAATTGTAAGTATCGAAAGCTACCATGGCAGAAGCGGAAAGTCCTTTGCTCCACTTCCAGAAATCCAAGTCCTGCTTCACGCGGATATTAGAATTTAACTGGCTGGAAAATTCATCATAATAACCTCCGCGAGCCAGCAGACCGTAAGGGTTGAACTTTTGCTGTGAGTTGATACCGGACACGGTACCGTTGGGCAGCAACAAAGGATAAATAACCGGATTCACATCCATACAGGCTGCGTACAGCGAACTGGTGCTGCTCTGCGGATAGTGTCCCTGTCCCAGATAACCGGAAAAACCCAGATCAACCGTCGTCTTGGAAGTCGGCTTCAGATTCAGGTTGGAGGTGAAGTTATAACGGTCATACTTCATCTGAGTATTGTAGTTCTCCAGCTTGAAGTTGCGGGTCATACCGGTTTCTCCGTAGTAACTCAATGAAGCATAATAGTTTGCATTAGGTACACCACCACGGATATTAATATTCCCGCGACGGTTGTGTCCCCAGTCATTGAACAGGTTATCTGCCCAGTCGATGGCCGGATACAGGTAAGGATTATACAATCGGGGATTGTCATTCGGCAATAAACCGTTGGCCTTCTTTGTCGCTTCAATATAAGCAGCCGAATATTTAAGTGTACCGCTTGTATTCATCTGCGCCTCGTTGCGTGCATCCATGTAAGTGTAGGCATCTGCCATATCTACTTTCTTGGTCAGGCGGGTAAAACTTTCGTAATAGTCCACACTAAACTGCGGTTTGCCTACTTTACCGGGTTTGGTTTTCACAATCACGACTCCGTTGGCACCACGTACACCATATACTGCAGTTGCGGAAGCGTCTTTCAGCACTGTAAACGATTCGATATCTTCAGGGTCGATATTGTTGAAACTACGTTCTACCCCATCAACGAGCACAAGGGGACTGGAACTCTGTCCGAGCAAGGAAGATAAACCACGAATCCAGATATCCGATTCATCGTGACCGGGTTCGCCGCTACGCTGAACGGCAACCACCCCGGCAATGCGTCCGGAAATAGCAGAAGACAGACTTGCAGCAGGCATCTTAATGTCTTTCACATCCATCGTAGACTGAGCGCCTACCACGGATACTTTACGCTGATTGCCGTAACCCACTACTACCACTTCATCCAGTGACGACACATCTTCCACCAAAACGACATCTACGATTTTTTGCTTTGCTACCTTTACCTCTTGCGGCTTATATCCTATATAAGATATGAGCAGAATAGGATTCCCTGTTGAAAGCTTCAAGGTATACTGACCATTCATATCGGTAATGGTACCATTCGTTGTACCTTTTTCCTGAACACTCACCCCTATGAGCAGTTCTCCTTTTTCATCAGAGACACGGCCTGTGACGGAACTTCCTTGCGCCCATACTGTTACACTACACGTAAGTAACAATAGCAGTAGCCATAATGACCTGATGCGATGTTTTTTCATTCCAAACAAATTCATACTACTTGTTTTTAATTAATAATAATAAGGTTACCAAATACGTTTAATACGTTGACGCAAATTAAAGGAATAACCAAAGAAATGAGATACTCCTGTGCGCCAAAAAACAGAGAAGAGAAAAAATGTCTGTTTAAAGTACAGATGGTAAAATAGAGTACTGGATAATA
>ERZ773115.1968-NODE-1968-length-17310-cov-4.341061_pt1 | contig 17310 bp, 9 predicted proteins | sample MGYA00511116_ERZ773115 | MGnify/ENA primary metagenome ERZ773115 (study PRJEB29015, sample SAMEA2737869) | human gut metagenome | biome: human gut; feature: human-associated habitat; material: faeces | place: China | collected 2012 ... | reverse complement strand
TTGTGAGTAGATTGATATTTATATCATCAAAAGCATACTCGTTGAAGTAGGAATGAAACATAGAAGTTTATAACTTTTTTATAAGTTTTCAGTAACGGATGAAACATGTCTGATACCTTTCGGCACCGCTTTGTTGAAGCGATGAAAATCCGGGAAATGCGTCAGGTCGATGTTGCGGAGCGATCCGGGCTCGATCCGGCGCAGATCAGCCAATATAAGAATGGAAAATATGAGCCGATGACGGACACCTTATACAAGTTAGCTCAGGCATTGGATGTCAATGTAGCCTGGCTTATGGGGGACGATGCCCCCATGGAAGCAGGCAGAGCAGAGAAAAGGAGAGATGAGCCTACACGGGAACAGATTGAGAAAAAATACGGTTCTGGTGCATGGGAAGTGATGGATCTCTTCGCAAAACTTGACCAGACGGACAGGCAGTTGGCAGCAGGTATCCTGCGTCAGATGCTATCCCAGGAAAGATACTCCACACGAAAGGATTAAGAACGTGTACGGAAATTAATCCGTAGAGGTGTATGGTAAGGCTACGGACATAGGGGATAGCTGTTCTTCCATAGATAACTTATCAAAAGGTGCCTGCAAAAGAAGAGATATAGGGTAACCGCAATATAGGAAAATGCTAGTAAAGGGAATTTACGGATGGGCGAAGAAAAGAATCAGGATCAGTTAACAGATGGTATGGAAAAGGCTGCCGGCAATGGCATGAAGAGAGCCGCCAAAATGGCCGGGAAAAAGCTACTGAAATCAGCAAGAAAATCCGGTGTGCTGGCAGCAGTGCTTCCGGTGATCGGATTCTTTTTACTGATCATTTTGATAGCTGCTCTGGGACTTGGAGCAATCGCTGGCCTTGTCTCTTTGTTTGATTGGGGAAAAGACAAAGGAATGACGGAAGGTGACGCAAAAGAGATCCTGGCAATGGTGGATGAAGGAACGATTCCGCCGGATGATGTGTTGAGTACCATCTACTTAAATCAGCAAACGTTTCGATACCTGCTTGATAAATGTAATGGCTATGAGAAACTGGCTACAAAGACCATCACGATCGAAGCATACCATGAATATACGGTGGAAGTGAGTGTGCCTGTGGATCTTTCCGAAGAAGGAAAGGAAGACACCGGTGGGTATGAAACGGAGACAGAGACGAAGGAGGAGATCATTAAAAAGACCATCGAGGTTTCCAATGCGGATACCGAGGGCATGTGCAAGATGGACTGGAGATTGCTTTATAATTTTGCTCTATTTGCAAGATTGAATAACTTGTCAGATGATGGAATGATTTCAAAAGAAAATATTGATACCGCATTTAATCAGTTGGCAATGAAATATGATTATGCGTTTGATGTGGTCCGGAATGGAAAAAGTTTTTATACGTTGGAAGAATGCCAGAGTGTGCCACATATCACCTACGAGTCAGGAGATGCGGATGATTACACCATCTGCTATTATCCCCATTCTTTGATGAATTCCGCATATTCAGGGATGTCCAGGCTTTATTACCAGGTGACCGACGGACAGATCACCGGTATCACGGAATATTTTAATAAGCAGCTATTTGATCTGTCCCGTGAAGCAATGTCTGAGGCATTTACAGAGGAAATTTTCCTGTTTGATTTAGGACAGCTTCCGGGAAGTTCCACGCTCCGCGAAAGGTTGGAGTACTATCTGGCTCAGCCGGAGGATAGTAACCCAATCATGTATACCAGCAGTTTCACATTAGAGTTGGGGGACTATTCCATACCATCAAATGCTTATGTCAGTGGCGGTGTTTTGCCATCGGTTCCGGATCTTCCGACATTGCCGGGTATTATACCATCAAATCCAACCAACTCGGGAATAGGTATCCTTCCTGGAGATAACGGACTCACGCTTACTGATCATGTGATTTATCAAAATCCACAGACTGTAGGTGAAGCAGCCGTGAATCTGGCGCTTAGCCGTTTGGACTGGAAATACTCACAGGCTTTGCGGATGCAGAACGGTTATTGGGACTGCTCTGCCTTGGTCAGCCGTTGTTACCACGAACTTGGTGTGGATATACCCGCGTCCGGATCAACAGTTACCTTAAGGGCAAATGCGGAACTGTATGGACAGAAAATCCCAATGGATCAAATGCAGGCCGGTGACGTGTTCTGGCTTTCCAACGGCAATATAAACCATGTAGTTATGTATTGTGGCAACGGTATGGTTGTACACGCTTCCGATACTAAGAGTGGTACGAAGTATGAAAATATGCAGAAGTGGCTTAGTTCCACGAGAAAGAAACTGTATTTCTGCTTCCGTCCATATACCGGGGTTGCATCCAGTTGGCAAAAGAAAGAGGGAGACTGATGGAAAAAAAGGGGTTGAAATGGAGGCTGGCAGCAGGTGGTATGCTGATGGCAGTGATCCTTTTATGCACAACCGTACTGGTTTACGGCGTGATCCGGCCGAGACTGCTGGATTATATAAACAACCGGTACATGATGGATGCGAATGGTGTAGTAACTGCGTATGATGAGGATAAGAAGCTTGCCAGTGAGCTTGCCTGTGAAGGGGAGGAAAGCGAGGAGAGTTGGGATGGGACTCCGATCGAAACGGGGACGCCTGCTGCCTACTGGGCACTGACGGAGCTTGCATTATCCTATGATCAGAAAATCCCTTATGCAGAGGGCGGCAGATACAGCCGTGAGGGCTATCCGGTGATCGCAACCGGTATTGATAACCGGTTTATGGGGAAAGACGATAAAATGGGTCTGGATTCTCTCGGATACATTCTGTGGCTATTTAAGAATACAACGGGGGAAGATCAGACGGAATTGGAACGGCCGCATGAACTGCTCCGTGACTGTGGCGTAAATGCAGAGCATCTGCAGGTTGGAGATATTGGGATGTATTCCACGGAGGCAGGTGGTAACCACTATGGTGTGTGCGTAGGGTTTCTGGATGGACGGGCAGTATTTAGCCACTGTGACAGCAAGCCGACGAAAGCCTATCCAGGCGGCGTCAATCACTTATCCTTCCTGGCCGGACAGACGAGCCAGTGTTTAGATGGCTTCAGCCCGGAGCCGTTTGCTTACTTTGTCAGGCCGCAGATCGACTGGAAGGAAGAGGTGGAGTGATGTTAAGAAAGTGGTTTTTAAAGTTTTACTATGAGCATAAACAGCAGATCTTGGTTGTGGTCGGCTTTGTGGCTGCTCTGTTTGTGATCACAAACCTCGGCCGGTTAGGGCTTGTGGTGCACGAAAAGGTTGAGGAATATCACCAACGGCAAAGGAGAGAATCGGAGCTTTCCGGAAAAGCAGATTTATCTAACTTTGATCTTTCCGTTCATTCCACGGAAAACAAGTGCGCCAGGTATCTGGATGCTGTGATGGACTGTATTCGAAAAGATCCGGAACAGTTAAAGACCTATTATAACTGGGCAGTGATTGAAGCACACGGTTTCCTTGTAGACCCGGATGCTGTGGTGAGTAAAACAACGAACGAATTTCAAATGGACGGAAGCAAAGGAATAACTGCGGTATTGATGGATGCTGGAGATCCGCTTGAAAGCGGTGGGATTGTCTGCACGATCCGGTTATTGAAGAAGGACACGCAGGCAGTGGAATACGCAAACGACACGGTAAACGTCAGGGACATCCCGGTTACCTTTTATCCAGGCGCTGAAGAGGCTGGAGAGGATGACTTTACCTTCCTTCCGTTTCCAGAGTTCCAGATTGCGGCATACGCTTCCATGTATCAGTTAAAGCAGGAGGATTGACTGAAATGAGACGATCCGGTACAGAACAAATGGATTTGATGCGGAATGCATCGTTAAAGAGACTGGCAACCAGGCCAGCTAGTCTGTCGATCGATTCCATCATCGATGAAATTGAAGATACCATTTTTCATTATATTTTTGCCATCTACCAGGTAAATCCGGAGACTTTACCCGTTAAGAGCATGGGAGAGGGCATCTACCGGGCTGCGGTAGCCAAAATCCAGGAAGAGGGGCAGAAACGGGTCTACCGGAATGTTGAGGAGTTAAACATTTTAGAGACGCAGCTGCTGGACTATGATAATTCCAGCTTCCACACCGTCACGGATCTGAACTTTGATGTTTTATACATCATCAGGGGTACCCAGTATTATCCTTATGGGGAGTACCCGTTTGCGTACCGGCGGGCAGCAGAGGTTGCGTTCCATTATGACGAGCGGATGGGGTGGATCCTTTTGAAGTGTATCAGTGACCGGGATGCTGCGCAGAGAAACTGATTTTGGAGGGGTACGATGGCGAGAAATATTGGAATTACGGACTTTGGACAGGGCATGGAAGGACTGGATGAACTGTATCAGACCTATATGGAAACGGGAAGCCGGCAGGATTTTTTTGAGTGGGCGTGCGGGGAGACGGAAAGACTGCGGATTATGGACGAACAAACCCTGCATAATCCAGATCCCTATTATGTGGAGTGCGTGTTCGCACAGAGCTTTATGACTCCGGAAATGTGGGGGGATTTTATCTTTATTGCAAGGGACTTCCTGCAGCATGAGCATGAGCGGCTGGCTGGGTACAAAGATCTCTCCTATATGTACATAAACGCCAGGCAGTATGAGCCGATGGAGCTATTCTTCCGGGTGGTTTTAAACCTGATGATGAACGCAGCACATCAGGGAAATGTGTATACACGGACGTTATTTTTGAATCTATATAAGACTTTCTATAAAAAAGAGTATAAGAGCCTGAAGCGTGTCGGAAACTGCCTGACCATGAAAATGCTCCACGATCTGGTTTATGACAATCTGGATGAGCGTGAGGAACTGGAGATGAGCTGTCGTCTGATCCTGATTTCCAGTTGGGCAGGAATTACTCTTGATCAAAGCATCTATCTTGTTTATCCAGCGCTGCAGGACATGGCAGAAAATTATGTAAATGAAAATGAGCCGATCTTCCAGCTATTCTACGATGATACGGAAGAAATCCAGGGCGAACTGAAGAGTCTGTTCCAGGACGAGCAGGAGATGCGGAAGCAGCGGGATGGGTTCATGTCGTTTATCTACAACCTGATGGAATACTATGAGCTTTCCTGGGATCTGATTGAGAGATTAAGTCCGCTTGATAAAAACGTGGAGCGAAACTACCGGGTGACCCTTGCGGTCTTGAAAGAATCAGGCTGTGACATCGACTCGCTTACCAAGGAGCAGCTGAGCGTTTTTGCCAATGTGACGCAGTGTGTCTCCATGTTCGCGCATGCGGCAGATGGCTTCCACGTAATGATGGAGATCGCACTGGGCATCTATACGGAAAAGCTGGAGCAGCATTCCCCAAAGATGTACCGGCCGGGAGACACGACCGTTTTCCAGGTAGAAAAGGTGGAAGAGAAAAAGAGCGTGAAAGAGGTTGTCCAGGAAGAAAAACCGGATCCAGGACAGGAGAAACTTCTTTTAAAAGAGATTGATGAGCTGCGGCATTCTCTGCACCGGCAGGAGGCAGAGAAGAAGGATCTCTTAAAGGAACTTCGGGAAGTGAAGGCAGAATTGGAGGAGCAAAAACGCATCAACCACCAGATGGGCGAGGATCAGCAGGAACTGTATGCCCTGCGAAATCATGTTTACCAGTCAACGGAGCGAGACATTGAAGACAGCGGTGCTGTGGATCTGAACGCTTTGCGCAAGCAGATCCAGTCCAGGAAAGTGTGTATCATTGGCGGGCACACGAACTGGGTCAATAAGTTGAAGAGTGAATTCCCGGATTGGAGTTTTATCAGCCCGAATGCGTCAGGCACCCTGGATAAGGGGATTTTGCGTGGTGCAGAGTACGTGTATTTCTTTACGGACACGATTGGGCATCGAACCTACTACCGTTTTATCCAGATGGTTCGCAGTGAAAAGATTCCTTTTGGGTATATCCATGGTGTAAATATTTCCCAAAACGTGCAGCAGATAGCAGCAGATTTGGCTGCCATGCAGCATTAGAAGGTGCAGATTTAATGTGATTTCCGGTTTTTGCTTGACATAGAGGCTGCTGAGGTGGGATGATAGAGTATATGATGGAAAACTATGTCGGAGTCTGTGCAAAAGAGCAGCAGGTTTCTATTTAGCGTAGAAACCTATGCTTTGATAGGGCATGACGCTGTGGGGGGAGAATAGATTATGATAATGGCAGTTCATGGACGGGCGGTCACAGCTTTTATAAAGACAAAACGAGATAAAATAAAGTTTTATATAGGAACGCTGTTAATCATAATTTCAATGGTGTTTGGTTGCGGATTTAACAGTTGGGCAGCTCAGGCAACGAGTGGAACTTGGAATGGAGTAACATGGTCCTATAATACAGGGAACCGCACATTGACGGTGAAAAGTAATGGAAGCATTCCATGGGCGTCCGCAAAGTATAACTACAGAGATGAGTGGGTGAGCGATTATCCATGGAGCTACTGGGTATTGGGGCGTGCTTACCATATTGAAGTAGATGTGGAGGGAACGATTCCGGAAAACGCATTTTATGGATGCCGGACGATCGACACCATAACATTGGGACCAAGGGTGACAGGCATAGGAACAAACGCTTTTAATGGCTATGGTGGAAGTAAACAGCATAAATATATGACCATTACCATCATGCACAATGGTCCCGTATCCATGGCAAAAGGTTGTCTGGGTAGAGATAACTATAAATATAACGTAACCGTAAAATATTTTAAAGCAAATACAACGCTAGAGAATAACAAATATGATCCCACTTATATGCTGCATGCTACCGGTGGAATCGGGTTGAACCATGATGGACAAGTCCGGTTTTTACAGAATTACAATACATATCAATATCTAGATAGTTCTCATACGCATTCGTGGGGAGGCTGGCAGACAACGAAAAATGCTACCTGTACCGCTGCTGGAACGAAAATGCGTACCTGTACTACGTGTGCTGCCACGGAAACCCAATCACTTGCGGCATTGGGCCATTCATACGGTTCTGCATGGAGTACAAATGACAATGCACATTGGCACATATGCACAAGATACGGTTGTACTTCAAAAAGTGAGGAAGCAAGTCATACTTGGCCGAGTAGTTGGAGTTCCGATGGTTCCGTGCATTATAAGGACTGTACGGTTTGCGGCCGTAGACTTCAAACAGGAAATCATAACTGGCCGAGTGACTGGAATGCTAGTGATGGTTCGAATCATTATAAGAAGTGTACCACATGTGGGCGTGTCTCGCAGACTGCAGCTCATTCTTGGACATGGAAATCCACTGTTTCCAACCATTGGCAAGAATGCGGTTGTGGCAAGACGCAAAATACGGCAGCTCATGTAGATAATAATCATGACGGCATATGTGACACATGTAAGAGAGATATTTCGGCTCCGATCATCCGTAATTCCACTTATGTAGTAGACCAAAATGGAATTGACGTGTATGTGAAGGCAGAGGAAACGCCATCATCTGGTGCTTCTGGCATGGATCGCGTGAACATATGGCTATGGAATAGTAATCTTGGTGATTATACGAAGGGAAAGAACTTTAATGCGACAGCCGGAAACTGGATGATAAAAGGAGTGACTTATAACTATTATTATCGTGTAAATAAGGCGGATTTCTCTAACCATACAACCGGATACTATTCAGATGCCAGAGCATACGACAAAAACTCGAACCATAGCAATGTCTGGGATGGCACTGGTTCTTGCAGGCGTACCTTGGATAATGTATCATTGACAACAGATTTGGTATTTTATGACAATGGTGGTACTGGCGGACCGGGAAGCGTAACATGGGTAATCGGATCGATTCAAGACCCGCAGACTCCAGTCAGGGATCATTATATTTTTACCGGATGGAATTCTGCACAGGACGGAAGCGGAACCTGGTGGCCAACGGATGGTGTGGTGACGGAGTCCATGTCAGAATTTTATGCTCAGTGGATGCCGGCTGCTTATTACATATCCTACCACCCGAATACCGGTAATGCAGGAACTCTGAAGGAGACAAGCAGTGCGGAGCTTCAGGCTGGATCGGAGCTGCATAAAGCTTTCGAAACGCTTGCTGGTGATATAAAGAAAATCCGCTATATCCGAACAGCAACGGAAAAGCCAACCTATAATAGCAAGAAAATCAGCAAAGATGACTCTGGAGAGGTTTACGCGGCCTTTGCAGGTGATACAATTCTGATTTATGCGGAAAACGAAAAGGTTTTCTTAAATACAGATTCCAATGGTATTTTTGAAGGCTTTGTCAATCTCCAGGACATTGGACCGGTAAAGACTTGGGTTGCGGATCAGGTGGAGGATCTTAGCAGTCTGTTTAAAGGTTGTGAGTCTCTTCCTGAAATAGACCTAAGGGGATGGAATACACCGAAGCTTAAAAAAGCACGGGAGATTTTCAGCGGGTGCAAGAGTGTGCGTAAGATTTTTGTGAGTGAGGACTGGAGCATCACACAGATCGGTGAATACGCAGATGGTAGCGGCGCATTTACCGGATGTGAGTCTTTGACTGGCTTTGATCCAAACAGAACAGACATTACTTTAGCTGTGACAGACCAGGGATATTTAACACCTGGGGATAACATTTATCAAAAACACATGCTGCAGATCGTATCCATGCATCCGGATGCAACAGACCGCATGAAGAAAAATATCTATACAAAGACTGGATACGTCTTTGCGGGATGGTCCGAAACCAAGAATGGTCAGGCAAGCTACGCCGATGAAGCACCGGCCACCGACCTTACGAATACCGCGGATCAGACGGTCGAGCTTTACGCAGTGTGGGACAATGGATCCTATACCATCGGATTTAACAAAAACGATGAGCTGGCAGCAGGAACCATGGAAGATCAGATATTCCGTTATGATGTAGCACAAAAGTTACATGCGAATGCCTTCACCAAGAAAGGGTACCACTTCGTCCATTGGGAAGATCGGAATGACGGCACAGGCAAGTCCTACGAGGATCAGGCGAACATCCTGAATCTGACAGGGGAAAATGGCGCAAGGTTGGAGTTTTTCGCAAAGTGGCAGGCAAATCCATATACGGTTCACTACGATAAGAATTCCGGAAAGGCATCCGGTTACATGCCGGATCAGTCCTTTGTATATGATAGCCCGCAGGCATTGTCAAATAATGCTTTTACCAGACCTGGTTATCACTTCGAGTCATGGATCGATGATCGTGTGCTGCAGGGAGAAAATCCAACAGGCCCCTCCTATGAGATTAACGGAACCACCTATGTCAGTGATGGTCGTTATGATCAGGGAGAAACCGCAGCGAACCTTACCGACGAGAAGGACGGAACCGTGGTATTATATGCAGACTGGAGACCAAACACCTATACGGTTCATTTTGATAAGAACATTCCAGGTGAGACACCGGATACACCGGAAGAGAGTTGTTGTGGTGCCCATGATGACCCTCTGATGCCAAAGGTAGAGTATATCTATGATGAAGCAAATGAGCTTCCGGAGAACAAATTTACCCGTATCGGATATGCATTCACCGGTTGGAATACGGAGGCGGATGGGTCCGGAACAGCGATTGCACCTGGTCAGAGGGTAAGTAATCTTGCAGAAAGTGGTTGTGTGACACTTTACGCACAGTGGAGTTCCCACACCTACATTATTCAGTTCAGCGGCAATGGACATACAGCGGGAATCATGCATGATCAGCTTGTTCGGTATGACCAGAAAGTAACACTTTCGCAGAATCAATTTGAAAAGACCGGATACACCTTCACGGAATGGACATCCGTAATCAATTCTGCGCAAAGAACCTTTGCGGATCAGGAATTGATTGAAAATCTGGCATCCGATCAGGCCGGCATCATCACGATGAAGGCATCTTGGAGGGCAAATCAATATACGATCCATTATGACCGGAACGCGGATTCTGCTGCTGGAACCATGTCGGAGCAGATTGTGACCGTGGATGCGCCGGAAGAACTCTTGGATGTTGGCTTTACAAGAACCGGCTACACGTTTGTTGGGTGGAATACCAAGGCGGACGGCAGCGGTGTTGCATATGAGAACAAAGCAACTGTTATGAATCTTGCTTTTGAGGATCGGACTACGGTAACGTTGTATGCACAGTGGACTCCAATCACATATACCATAGCGTTTGATGGTGTAAACGGTGTGGGAAGCATGGATTCGATCCAGATGGTCTATGACGTTGCACAAAGGCTTCCGGCCAATGCATTTAACGTAGAGGGCTATCCATTTAGAGGATGGAATACGGCAAAAGATGGAACCGGGGTTGGATATGCCGATGAAGCAAGCGTAAATAATCTGACTGCAGAGGATGGTGGCACGGTAACATTATATGCCCAGTATGGAGCTGCGGTTTATACCGTAAAATACCACGCAAATGATCCTGATGCAGAAGGAGAAATGCCAGATCAGGTATTTACTTATGATGTTGCAGGTCCGCTCATTGGAAATCAGTATCATAAGACTGGATATACGTTTACAGGCTGGAACTCCAGACCGGATGGAAGTGGTGTTTCCTATGCGGATGGTGAAACGGTATGCAATCTGGTTGATACTACCGGAGAGATTTATGATCTGTATGCACAGTGGTCGCCAAACACTTATCGCATCAGTTTTGACAAAAACAGCATGGCTGCGACCGGTGTTATGATTTCCCAGATGTATGTATACGGGGTATATCAACCAATCCATGAAAACACATTTCTTCGCCCAGGCTATACATTCACGGGTTGGAACACTAGGGCAGACGGCAGCGGTGATTCTTATCGAAACAAGGAAAATGTACGAAACCTGGTAACAAATCCGGGTGGAGAACTGCTTTTGTATGCTCAGTGGCAGCCAAACGCATATACCGTGGAATTTCTTCCTAATGCGGAAGATGCCAAGGGTGAAACGCGTGCCCAGGCATTTGATTATAACGAGTCACGGCCTTTACGGGAGAACGGATTTACCAGAATCGGTTATACCTTTGCATACTGGAGCACGCAGGCGGACGGCAGTGGGGATCATTATCAAGATCAGGAAACGGTCAGCAACTTAACTACCGCTTTCCAGGGAATTGTAAAGCTCTACGCGAACTGGAGTCCGATTACTTACACCGTGCGCTTTGTCCCAAACACCGACCAGGTGGAAGGAACCATGGATTCAATAGCCGTAGGCTACGGAGAAAAGAAGGAACTGCCAGAGGTCGGCTTTACGAAAGACGGATATCTGTTTAATGGTTGGAATACGAAACCAGATGGTACCGGAACCGTTTACTATGATAAACAGAGCATCCAGAACCTTTCTGACAAAGAAGGTGCAGTTGTTACCTTATACGGACAGTGGATGGCAGGAGCGCATTATGTGACCTTCGATGGAAACGGAAGTGATTCCGGAGAAATGGGAAACCAGGCTCTGGTTGCTGGAGTTGAAATGCGCCTGAATGAGAACCGATATGCGAAGACCGGATATCATTTCAAATACTGGACAACATCTGCAGATGGTACCGGAATCATTTATGAGGACCAGGCGGTTGTTGTGAATCTGACAGAGCATGGCGATGTCAGACTGTATGCGCAGTGGGAGACCAACCGTTACCAAATCTCCTATCAAAAGAACAGTGCGGCGGCAGCAGGCAGTATGAATATGGATACTTTCAACTATGGCATTGAGGGTGTATTATCTGCTAATGGATTTACCAGGACAGGGTTCACTTTCACTGGTTGGAATACAGCTGCAGACGGAAGTGGGGGTGCGTATAAGGATCAGCAGACCGTCTTGAATCTGACAGGCAAGCAGGATGAGGTGATTTATCTGTATGCCCAGTGGGAGGAAAATTCTTATCAGATCGTATTTGAGAAGAATCACAGCCAGGCAACCGGTATGATGGCTACAATGGATGTGGCTTACGGCAGCCGTGTCACGATCCCTGAATGTGGATTTAACCGAGCCGGGTACCATTTAGGCAGCTGGAACACCAAGGCAGACGGTAGCGGCGAACGGTATAATGTTGGCCAGAAGGTAAGCTCCCTTGTCGCGGAAAAGGACGGCAGGATAACCTTATATGCTCAGTGGCAGCCAAATCGATACACGGTGCATTTTGACAGCAACTGTGACAATGCAGCGGGTGTCATGGGTGATGAAGAATTTACTTATGAAGAGGAAAAGGCACTTAGCGCAAATGGCTTTGGCCGTGCCGGTTACCTGTTTAATGGTTGGAATACCAAGAAAGATGGTACCGGAGATGAGTACACAGATGGGGCGCTGGTGAAAAACCTCGTAACTGCAAGGAGTGGCTCCATTACCTTATATGCTCAGTGGCGATCTGCACACTACCAGGTTCACTTCCATGGCAATGGCAGTGATGTTGATGATGTCATGATGCCACAGGATTTATACTTTGATGTATCGGCAAGCTTGTTCGAAAATGAGTTTGAGAAGTCTGGATACATGTTTGTTGGCTGGAATACAGCGGCAGATGGTAGTGGCGACACTTACGCTGACCGAGCGGAAGTAGTGAATCTGGCAGACGCAGAAGGAGCGGTTGTGGATTTATATGCGATGTGGGGCACAATTCGGTATCATGTGGCATTCGACGCGAACCATGAATCGGCAACCGGAACCATGAATCCAGTCACCTACGGATATGATCAAACGCAGAGACTACCGGCGAATACTTTTGTTAGAACACGATATACATTCGCTGGCTGGAATACTGCACCGGATGGAAGTGGTGCCGGTTATGCAGATCGCGCTCAGGTATTGAATCTTACAAACGTAGCAGATGAAACGGTCACCTTGTACGCTCAGTGGAGAGCGAACAGTTATGTGATTATTTTTGATAAAAATAGTGAGCTGGCAGCAGGAACCATGGAGAATCAGACCTTGACCTGCGATACTCCGGAGAAATTAAGTAAGAACGCCTACAGCCGCGTGGGATACGTCTTTGATGGATGGTCCTTACGGGCCGATGGAAAGGGCGTCACTTACAGGGATGAGCAGGAGGTTTCAAATCTTGCTGTCAGAGATGGCGCAGAGGTTTCTCTGTATGCCCAGTGGAAACCAGTTAGTTATGTCGTGCGGTATGACAAAGGTGCCTATAACGCAACTGGTCAGATGGCCGATCAGAATATGTCTTACGACAAAAAGGAGAAACTGCTTTCTAATAAGTATGAGCGGAATGGATTTGAGTTTAAATCCTGGAACACGGCTTCAGACGGCTCAGGAACCTCTTATTTGCCGGGAGATGAGGTAGTGAACCTTGCAGACACAGAAAACGCTGTAGTGACCTTATACGCAGTCTGGGGATCATATGAGTATCACATCAGATTCCATGGAAATGGTGCAGCTGGAACCATGGAAGATTTGGTGGTAGGTAAAGGCGAGAGGGCAGACCTTCCGCGAAATACCTTTACAAATACAGGATTTCGCTTCGCGGATTGGAACACGGAAGCGGATGGTTCTGGACAGATCTATTCTGATGGAGCCAGCGTGGTCGGAGGTGAGCCTGCTGATCAGAAGATCCTCGATTTGTATGCTCAGTGGGAGAGTATGCCATATACGGTGCATTACGATCTAAACGGCGGTGAGTGGGCAGATGGATTTACGCCACCGACACAAAAGTATGCGGACGAAATGCTGCGGCTGCCTGTATCTTCAGATCTGCAGAGAGATGGTTTTATTTTCCTTGGATGGTACACAAATTCTGCTTGTGTCGGAAATGCGATCACGGAATTGTACCAGGAAAATACGGATATTACGTTATATGCGAGATGGTATGATATGACGGTGAGAAATAACGGTATCAGCCCACCAGTAAAACACGATTTTAAGGTAGGAAATTAATGTAATGCTAGGGCAGCAGGTAACGCGTTAGGGAAGTAGCGGCGTTACCTGCTGTTTCTAGTCTGGGGAAAGTAGGAGTGATGTGAAATGGTCGGTTTGACTATGTGCAAAAAGGTGAAGGGGAATCCAACAAATAGAATGGATTTCCCTTCACCTTTTTTGGTATATGAAATATGTTAATGGGTAAGCGATTAATGAGTCAAGCTTTTAGGTGGTTTTCGGCCTTCTACATGACTTCTGGGCAGTCTGTATCTGCCTGTGTAACAAAATCATATCCTTTCTCGGTAAGCATCATATCAGAGTCCAGATAGCCCTTTGTCTGTATAATTCGGAATATACTTTGATAAAATGTTGTGGTATACTGGAAAAATAGCATGTAAATGCAACCGTTTGGACGATGGGGGGATTGGGGTATGAGATTAAGGCAGCTATGCGAAGAATATCATTATACAGAGGAATATTTAGCGCAGGTATTGAATGTTGATCTGCAGATCATTAAGGGCTGGGAGAGAGAATTGCCGCCTCTGAAAGATTTTTTGCGTCTGACAGAATGTTTTTTTGGACTTGCCCCATTGGATCTCCTGGATGATGGAGAGACAATACCGGAATTTAAGCTGGGAATGGCCGGCTCTGTTAGCTATGGGCAAGTAGTGACGAAAGTATTGCAATTTTTGCGAGACAGGGCTGATGGGGGTGTTATCGAGGACAGATATCATCATGTATGGATTGCGTGTACAGACGAGATGTTTTCTGATATTCTGTCCATGGCATTTCGATTGACTGATTTGTACTCACGCTTTGCGGTTTCTCTGGAGGATAACGAGTGGAAAGAATTTTTGGGTATTAGTGATGTTTTGGAAGACACGGACACTGGCGTTGAAGAAATGTTAAGAGATGTTTTTTCACCATATACTGGCGTGTTGCAGAATACAGAAGTTAGGAACGCAGCGGAGTGTTTGGATTTACTTGAGATAAAATACACTTCTGGTGTTGGAAAAAATTTAGCAAACAGGATGGGAATTACTCTGATTGATATTTATCGTCTGGCAGGCAGTGCGGCCGCAGCTCCGGACCGGCAGTGGATTTTGTGTGAACGTATTTTTATGGAGCTGCTTCATTACATGGGTCAGATTGTTGACGAATCAGCACCTATATAGGAATTATGAGATTAATGGGGAGTAGTGGTGATTTGTCATTTTAGGTAAATATGTGATATGTTATAGTTGTTCTAACACACTTGCAACTATTCGCTAAATGCTGATTTAACGAATAGTTGGTATAATAGTTATAGAACACATATAACAATACGTGTCATTTTAAATAAACATGGCACAAAGATTTAAGTTAAGTTGGCACAATACTATTTTTCTTATAAATTTCGTGCATATCGGTTTACCCGTTCATATCTCGCTCTACGCTCGTCATATCCGGGTAAACCGATATTTTTACAGTTCCAGCCATTCTCAAACAGTTCGATCTTCACATAAATTTTCCACTCACGACATATAAAAAACGGCTAGTGTCCTGCCCTTTTTCGTTACTTTTCCTGGCAGTATGATTCTGTGCCTCTCATCTTTTCCACGATGGAGCAATGGGCAAGCTACAAACGCCATTTAGATCTTCTCGCTAATCGCACAGCATCTCTTTTTGCAAAAAGCAATACCATATAGCCGAATATCTTTTCGGTCATCATTTAGAAGATATTCCTGGTAACGGCGGTCTTTAATCTGAGTGAGAGCTTTCTGACAAGCCACCTTCATCTCGCTAAAGTCTTTAGTATATTTCAACTCTACGACAATGCCAGCATCCGGGTCATCAGTTTCAACAATTATATCTGCAAATCCCTCTCCAGCCTCTATATTCGACTTCACAAGCCAGTCAGCATTACCAGTAAGTATGCCGACGAGAAGGTTATGATAGGAACTTTCCTTCTCTTCTTTCCGCGCCTTCGTATCAAAAACACTGATCGAATTACTGAGTACCCGATTCAAGTACTGCTCGATGCCTTCGGTATCTCCTCTTTCAAAAGCCGTCCAGAAAGCCGTCAGACGGTCGGTGTTTCTGAAGATCGATCTTTTGAACCACTCATTAATTTGGAGACGGAAAACTTCGTGTACTTCGCGATTTGGAATAACCAGACGATATGCACCGCCTTCGGTCCGTCCAAGCTGAGTCAAATACCCGGTTGTAAAAAGCACGCTCCAAAGATTTTCAATGCTCTGATCGATTTCCTCATAGGTGAGATCCAGGCGAAGTTCCTTTTCAATCGCTTCCCCATTGATCAGTCTCTCGATCTCGCTCTTTGTTGTCTTGTTTGCTTTATCAATGAAACGCTTCACCAGATCATTTCCACTCGTATTGATCCAATACGCTTCTGGTTTTGCATCCAGATCATCTTTTGCGCGATCCACGAAATTTACAACATCCCATGGACAGTACACATCTGCATTTCCAAAGCGATACCCATCGTACCAATCTTTTACTTCCGCAAAACGGTTTTCCAGATGATAGTCAGAAAGCAGCTTCCGCACTTCCCTATCTGTAAAACCAAACTGCTCGTCAAATCGGGTATCCGTGATTGATAAGATTTTAAAATTGTTAAGGCCAGTAAAGATGCTTTCTTTTGAAACACGAAGGCACCCCGTCAATACGGCGAATGCAAGTGCATCATTGCTTTTCAGCGCCTTTCCGAACATCATCCGAATAAGCGATACCATGTCCTTATAATAGCCATGCTGGAATGCCTTGTCTAATGGTACATCGTATTCGTCAATTAGGATAACGGTCTTTTTATGATAATGTATCGACAATAGTTCCGAAAGCGTCTGCAATGAGCTGAGCAGCGATTCCTCTGTCATTTGGTAACGTCCGTCTGAGAATGTAGACAGTGCCTTATACGCTTTCTTTGCATTCTCATCCAACGCTTCACTTTCCCCAAGAATGCTATACCGTATGGCCTCCTTTGAAATTAATTCCATCATCTGATACTTTGCACTCTCGAAGTTTCGTCCTTCCACATTTTTCAAGGAAAGAAAGATGACTGGATACTGCCCCTGATGCTGCGCGCACAGGGTCTTATTTTCAGCAATATAAAGTCCATCGAAAAGCGATGGGTCTGCACCGATCTCAAAAAAGCTCTTCAGCATGCTCATGTTAAGAGTCTTACCAAAACGGCGCGGACGCGTGAACAGGCTCACCTTTCCAAGACTGTCAAATAGCTGCTCGATCAGTTTTGTTTTATCGATATAGTAATACTGGTTTCTTCGAATCTCTTCAAAGTTTTCAATTCCTACCGGAAGTTTTAATTTTTTATGCATAAAATCCTCCCGTTGCTTATTCTTTACGTCCCAAACATTCAATATGGCATTATTTTATGATCTGCACAATCATTTTTCAGATTTCTCCATTATCCTCAGACATGACTTGATCAAATTCGGCTTCTTTTTTCATTGTATACTCAATGCCTTTTAAGGTTGGGAAAATATCTGCATCAACATATCCTTCTCGTTTAAAGTATGCGGC
>ERZ773115.1967-NODE-1967-length-17312-cov-62.470128_pt1 | contig 17312 bp, 10 predicted proteins | sample MGYA00511116_ERZ773115 | MGnify/ENA primary metagenome ERZ773115 (study PRJEB29015, sample SAMEA2737869) | human gut metagenome | biome: human gut; feature: human-associated habitat; material: faeces | place: China | collected 2012 ... | reverse complement strand
CTGAAAGGCTTCGTTCTGCGTGCTGGTAAAGTGATTATCATCGTCAGCATTTTCCTGAGCGCCTTCAACAGCTTCTCGCTGAGCGGAAAAATCGTCGATAACATCAACGACTCGGCGCTGGCTTCCGTCAGCCGGGTGATCACCCCAGTCTTCAAGCCGATTGGCGTGCATGAAGATAACTGGCAGGCAACGGTTGGCCTGTTTACAGGTGCAATGGCGAAAGAAGTGGTGGTGGGCACGCTCAACACCCTCTACACCGCAGAAAATATTCAGGACGAAGAGTTCAATCCGGCAGAATTTAACCTCGGTGAAGAGCTGTTCAGCGCGGTAGATGAAACCTGGCAGAGCCTGAAAGACACCTTCAGCCTTAGCGTACTGATGAATCCCATTGAAGCGAGCAAAGGCGACGGCGAAATGGGTACCGGGGCGATGGGCGTGATGGATCAGAAATTCGGTAGCGCAGCTGCCGCATACAGCTACCTGATTTTCGTCCTGCTGTATGTACCATGTATCTCGGTGATGGGAGCCATCGCCCGTGAATCAAGCCGTGGCTGGATGGGCTTCTCCATCCTGTGGGGGCTGAATATCGCTTACTCACTGGCAACATTGTTCTATCAGGTCGCCAGCTACAGTCAGCACCCAACTTACAGCCTGGTGTGCATTCTGGCGGTAATCCTGTTTAACATCGTAGTTATCGGTCTGCTGCGCCGCGCGCGTAGCCGGGTGGATATCGAACTGCTGGCAACCCGCAAGTCGGTAAGCAGTTGCTGCGCAGCCAGCACCACCGGTGATTGCCATTAATGGCTTCACTTATTCAGGTACGTGATTTGCTGGCGTTACGGGGCCGTATGGAAGCGACCCAGATAAGCCAGACATTGAACACTCCGCAGCCAATGATTAACGCCATGCTGCAACAGCTGGAAAGCATGGGCAAAGCCGTGCGGATTCAGGAAGAACCTGACGGCTGCCTCTCTGGCAGTTGTAAAAGCTGCCCGGAAGGCAAAGCCTGTCTGCGCGAGTGGTGGGCGCTGCGTTAACCATACTCCATCGCCTGTTTTGAAAAGCCCGGTATGCGTTTGCATCCGGGCTTTTTTGCGTGCGGCTTTCCATAAAAATGCAATTCTTGCAGCGCGACGTAAGTTCCTCTGAAAGCGTCTCGCAGGGATGAAAACTGGCTAATGCACAGATGTGGAGTGGCGCGTAGAGTCGCGGCATTCAAACAACAGGTGAAGGAACGCCATGAGTAAAAAGCAGAGTTCCACCCCACATGATGCGCTGTTCAAACTCTTTTTACGCCAACCGGAGACGGCACGCGATTTTCTTGCGTTTCATTTACCGGCACCCATTCACGCGCTCTGTGATATGAAAACCCTCAAGCTGGAGTCGAGCAGCTTTATTGATGACGATCTGCGTGAAAGCTATTCCGATGTGCTGTGGTCGGTGAAAACGGAACAAGGACCAGGATACATCTATTGTCTGATTGAACATCAAAGCACCTCAAACAAACTGATCGCATTTCGCATGATGCGTTACGCTATTGCCGCAATGCAAAATCACCTTGATGCTGGATACAAAACGTTGCCGATGGTGGTGCCATTGTTGTTTTACCACGGTATTGAAAGCCCCTATCCCTATTCGCTGTGTTGGCTGGATTGTTTCGCCGATCCCAAACTGGCAAGGCAACTTTATGCCTCCGCATTTCCGCTGATTGATGTCACCGTCATGCCTGATGATGAAATCATGCAGCACCGACGTATGGCGCTGCTGGAGTTAATTCAAAAACATATTCGTCAACGCGATCTGATGGGGCTGGTAGAGCAAATGGCCTGCTTATTAAGTAGTGGATACGCTAATGACAGACAAATCAAAGGGCTGTTTAATTACATACTGCAAACTGGCGACGCTGTACGTTTTAACGATTTTATCGACGGCGTTGCCGAACGTTCACCGAAACACAAGGAGAGTTTAATGACTATTGCGGAAAGATTGCGGCAGGAGGGGGAACAATCCAAAGCCCTGCATATAGCCAAAATAATGCTTGAATCCGGAGTCCCTCTTACAGACATCATGCGCTTTACCGGGGTGTCAGAAGAAGAGTTGGCTGCGGCGAGCCAGTAAATTTCTGTCTCGCCATTTCAAAAGTTGCCTACACCCTCTGCTTCAACGCCACCAGCAGGTGACAAAACTCGACCGGATGCGAAATAAACGGCGCATGGGCCGCTTTGGCGAAGATATATGATTCGCTGTGAGGCCAAAGTTTATCCAGCATCGGCACCACTTTTCGCGGCACCAGACCATCGAGATAGCCATACAATCGCAAAAACGGCATGGACACGTTTTGCAGCGGCTGGCGGAGATCGACCGTTTTCAGGATTTCCAGCCCGCCATTAAGCACGTCAACCTCCGGCATCGGTAACGCCAGAACGGTTTTCTTCAACGCCCGCGCATCCTGACGCGCCGTTTCAGTACCCATGGTTTGTAACGCAAGGAACCGTTCCACCGTACGCTGAAAATCATCACTGAGTTGCTGCTGAAATCCCGCCAGCACGTCCGGTTTTATCCCCGGCCACTCGTCACGAGTACTAAAACAAGGTGACGACGCCACGGTGACCAGCGCCTGAACACGCTCGGGATGGGTTAACGCAATCTGGCTTGCCACCAGCCCGCCCAGACTCCAGCCTAACCAAATGGCTTTATCAGGTGCCTGTCGCAGCACGGCTTCGGCCATATCAGCAAGTGACATCGCACCAAATCCCCGGCTACGCCCGAAGCCGGGCAGGTCAACAAGGTGCAGCGTAAAATGCGAGCTCAGTTCCTCGTCAATGCAACGCCACACTTCGGCATTCAGTCCCCATCCGTGCAGCAGCACAAGATGAACATTCCCCTGACCTTTGGTCTGCCACCAGATGTTATTCATCCGCTATTGTTCTCTTTTGACTTACAAGGATGAACATATGCTAACAGTACCAGGATTATGCTGGCTATGCCGAATGCCGCTGGCGTTAGGTCATTGGGGGATTTGTTCGGTCTGCTCACGCGCCGCCCGTACAGATAAAACGTTATGCCCACAATGTGGATTACCCGCCACACACTCACATCTTCCCTGCGGTCGCTGCCTGCAAAAACCACCGCCCTGGCAAAGACTGGTCACGGTTGCCGACTATGCGCCGCCGTTAAGCCCGCTAATCCACCAGCTTAAGTTTTCCCGGCGCAGCGAAATCGCCAGCGCCCTGTCACGTCTGTTACTATTGGAAGTCTTACACGCTCGTCGCACCACCGGGTTGCAATTGCCGGATCGTATCATCAGCGTTCCGTTATGGCAGCGGCGTCACTGGCGTCGGGGATTTAATCAGAGCGATTTGCTGTGTCAGCCGTTATCACGCTGGTTGCACTGCCAATGGGATAGCGAAGCCATCACACGAACACGGGCCACTGCGACCCAGCATTTTCTCAGTGCCCGGCTACGCAAGCGCAACCTGAAAAATGCCTTTCGTCTTGAATTGCCCGTGCAAGGTCGCCATATGGTGATTGTGGATGATGTCGTTACCACCGGAAGTACCGTCGCAGAGATTGCGCAGTTGCTTTTACGCAATGGTGCGGCGACTGTCCAGGTCTGGTGCCTTTGTCGAACCTTGTAGAGCCTCGATGATGGGCGTATTATAACCAACTAAAATAGTCAACTATTAGGCCATTACTATGATCCGTATTTCCGATGCTGCACAAGCGCACTTTGCCAAACTGCTGGCAAATCAGGAAGAAGGGACACAAATCCGCGTATTTGTGATTAACCCTGGCACGCCTAACGCTGAATGTGGTGTTTCTTATTGTCCGCCGGATGCCGTGGAAGCCACCGACACCGCCCTGAAATTTGACCTGCTGACCGCGTATGTTGATGAGTTAAGCGCACCATACCTGGAAGATGCAGAGATCGATTTTGTTACCGACCAGTTGGGTTCCCAGTTAACGCTGAAAGCCCCGAACGCCAAAATGCGTAAAGTGGCAGACGATGCACCGCTGATGGAGCGCGTGGAGTATATGCTACAGTCGCAGATCAACCCGCAACTTGCTGGTCACGGTGGTCGCGTTTCGCTGATGGAAATCACCGAAGACGGTTACGCCATTCTGCAATTTGGCGGCGGCTGTAACGGTTGTTCCATGGTGGATGTGACGCTGAAAGAAGGGATCGAGAAGCAGCTGCTAAACGAATTCCCGGAGCTGAAAGGTGTGCGCGATCTCACCGAACACCAGCGCGGCGAACACTCCTACTACTAAGTTATCCCCTCTTTTGTAGATTGCCCGATGCGACGCTAAAGCGTCATTTCGGGCCTACATTGAACATGTGCCAGACGTTGGCGCAGCATTGCTTTGGCAAATCCCTCCCTTCGTTTCCCCGCGATAATATGACCAACCTCTCATAATTTAAATTTACCCCGCTCTGGTGATTCTCAAACGCCAGATGTTACCCGTATCATTCACATGGGTACCAAACATACTCCTGACATCTGACTACAATAATTAGTTTTAGTGGGTATCAGTCGTGGTGCCGCAATATCTCTGTTCCCGATTGGGATAATTAGAGTTTGTCGTCAGAAAATTGACGTTACCCATAACAAATGAAAGGCCAGGTAAATCATGCCATTAGTCATTGTTGCTATCGGTGTAATCTTGTTGTTGCTCCTGATGATCCGCTTCAAAATGAACGGCTTCATCGCTCTCGTCCTCGTGGCGCTTGCTGTTGGATTAATGCAAGGAATGCCGCTGGATAAAGTTATTGGCTCCATCAAAGCCGGTGTCGGCGGGACGCTCGGTAGCCTTGCCCTGATCATGGGTTTTGGCGCAATGCTGGGCAAAATGCTGGCAGACTGCGGTGGCGCACAACGTATCGCCACCACGCTGATTGCCAAATTTGGTAAAAAACACATCCAGTGGGCGGTGGTACTGACCGGTTTTACCGTTGGTTTTGCCCTGTTCTATGAAGTGGGCTTTGTGCTGATGCTGCCGCTGGTGTTTACCATCGCGGCTTCTGCGAATATTCCACTGCTGTATGTTGGTGTACCAATGGCGGCTGCACTGTCTGTGACCCACGGCTTCCTGCCACCGCATCCGGGCCCGACTGCGATTGCCACCATTTTCAATGCCGACATGGGTAAAACCCTGCTGTACGGTACTATTCTGGCAATCCCGACCGTGATTCTCGCCGGTCCGGTTTACGCTCGCGTGTTGAAAGGTATCGATAAGCCAATCCCGGAAGGTCTCTACAGCGCGAAAACCTTCAGCGAAGAAGAGATGCCGAGCTTTGGCGTCAGCGTCTGGACCTCTCTGGTGCCGGTAGTACTGATGGCGATGCGTGCGATTGCCGAAATGATCCTGCCGAAAGGTCACGCTTTCCTGCCGGTAGCGGAGTTCCTCGGTGACCCGGTAATGGCTACGCTGATTGCCGTGCTGATTGCGATGTTCACCTTTGGTCTAAACCGTGGTCGTTCAATGGATCAGATTAACGACACGCTGGTTTCTTCCATCAAAATCATTGCGATGATGCTGTTGATCATCGGTGGTGGCGGTGCGTTCAAGCAGGTGCTGGTAGACAGCGGCGTGGACAAATACATTGCTTCCATGATGCACGAAACCAACATTTCTCCGCTGCTGATGGCCTGGTCGATTGCTGCCGTACTGCGTATCGCGCTGGGTTCCGCAACCGTTGCGGCAATCACTGCGGGTGGTATCGCGGCACCGCTGATTGCAACGACGGGTGTTAGCCCGGAGCTGATGGTTATTGCGGTTGGTTCCGGTAGTGTGATTTTCTCTCATGTGAACGATCCGGGCTTCTGGCTGTTCAAAGAGTACTTTAACCTGACTATCGGCGAGACCATCAAATCCTGGTCGATGCTGGAAACCATTATCTCGGTGTGCGGTCTGGTAGGCTGTCTGCTGCTGAATATGGTGATTTGATAACACTGACTGCCGGATGCATCGCATCCGGCATCAACCGCACTCTACTTCTTCTTCGCTGCAGCTCTGCGCCGTCTGTCCAAATCCTTCAGCAACTTGTTCACGCCATCATCGGCAAACATCGTCTCAAGCGTTGCGGAAAGCTTGCGTCGCCAGTTTTTATACTGGTAACTGGTGCCAGGAATATTCACCGGTTCGGCCATATCCAGCCAGTCTTCCGGCTGTAGTCCTAACAGAGCACTGTTACTGTCGGCAATGTAGCGCTGCAAACCACGGTTCAGCGTCGGCGTCATCGACATCAACGATGCCTTATGCCCGGCACGTTTTGGCAGACAACCATATTTATGCAGTGCATCCAGCAGCCCTTGCTTCGCCAGTTCGCGATCCTGATACAGACCGCGCAGTACCACTTCATCCGGATACAGCCCCAGGGTTTTGCCCAGCGTTAGATCCCCGCTCTCCCAGTAACCGCGTAGCGTAGGCAGGTCATGTGTCGCCGCAACCGCCATCGACTGCTCCGGATACGCTTTCGGTGCACGGAACGTCTTCTCGTGGTCGTTTTCGAAATAGAGCACTTTGTAGGAGTACACACCGCTGCTGCGCAGCTTACCGACAATCTCTACCGGTACGGTACCGAGATCTTCACCAATCACCATACAGCGATGACGTTTACTTTCGAGTGCCAGAATCGAGAGCAGATCATCCACCGGATAGTGAACATACGCGCCCTGATCTGCCGTCTCGCCATACGGTATCCACCACAAACGCAGCATCGACATCACATGGTCAATTCGTAATGCGCCGCAGTTTTGCATATTGGCACGCAACAGCTCGATAAACGGTTCATAGGCACGCGCGGTGATGATATGCGGGTCCATTGGCGGTAATCCCCAGTTCTGCCCCAACGGGCCGAGGATATCCGGCGGCGCGCCAACCGACGCTTTCAGGCAATACAGTTCACGGTCGCACCAGGTTTCCGCCCCACCTTCCGCTACGCCAACCGCCAGATCACGATACAAGCCAATCGGCATTTCATAGCCCTGGCTTATCTCCCAGCAGGCGGCAAACTGGCTGTAAGCCAGCCACTGCAACCAGAGATAAAAATCGACGTCATCACGATGTTCTTCGCAGAACTGACGCACTTCTGGTGAATCCACGTTCTGATACATCTCTGGCCATGCAGGCCAGCCCCAGCGCATTTCGTCCTCTTTCACTTGCTGGGCATGTAGCGCATCAAAGGCTGCCTGCCAGAACAGGCTGTCGCCTTGATCTGCAACAAACTGGCGAAACGCGGTCATCTGCTCATCATCACGTTGCGCGAAACCTTTCCACGCCATTCGTAATGCTGTCATTTTTAGGGCGGTAACCGTGGAGTAATCGACCCAGTCGGCATCCCGCGCCTGTTGCAGCGTCTGTTGCGTGGTCGGCAACTGCCACCAGGCCTGAGCCTCTTCGCTAAGATGGAAATCTTCGACGGCGTTAACGTCGATATAAATCACATTCAGCCAACGGCGAGAAGACGGGCTGTATGGGCTGGCACTCTCCGGATTTGCCGGATAGAGCGCATGAATCGGGTTCAGGCCGATGAACGACCCGCCACGTTTTGCCACATCCACCAGCATCGCTTTGAGATCGCCAAAATCCCCAATACCCCAGTTTTTTTCCGATCGCAGCGTATAAAGCTGAACGCAGGCACCCCACAGCTTTTGTTTATTCAGCAACGCCTGCGGTTCGTAACAGCGTTTCGGGGCGACAATCACCCGGCAATGCGCGCGCTGGTCGTCCTGGGTGAGTGTCAGCGTGTGATAACCTTCCGGCAGCTTCGTCGGTAGATTGAACGCTTTGCCCCCAGTTACATGGCCTTTGTACTGCGTTCCTTCTTCGGTGGTCAGCAGCCAGCTATATTCGCCGCTGCCCTCCACCACCATCGGCATTTTTTTGCCGCTGGTATAAACCATGACATTCGGGACTGGCGTTACCGCCACTTTCGTGGCGGTACGTTGATGCATCGCGTCAAGCAAACGCCGTTTGGTTTCGGCGCTAATCGACTGCGGTTTACCGTGGGCATTGATGTAATTGGGGCTAATCCCCGCCGCCAGCGCGGCATTATCCAGACGTTTGCTTTCCATCGAGCTTCCTTAGCGTTTTGCCTGCCAGATACGAGCCTGATAATCGCGAATAGAGCGATCCGAGCTAAACATACCGCAGCGGGCGGTATTGAGGATCGCCGCGCGAGTCCAGGCCTCCTGGTCGCGGTACAGCACATCCACCTGCTTTTGTGCCTCTACATAAGCTGCGAAATCCGCCATCACCAGATACGGATCGCCGCCCTGTTTGCCGATACTGTGCAGCATCTGGTCGAAGGCATGCTTATCGCCGTCGCTGTATTTGCCGCTTTCCAGCTCTTTCAATACTGCGTCCAGCACCTTATCTTTCTTCCGCCATTTCACCGGGTCGTAGCCTTTGGCCAGAATTGCCTTCACTTGTTCCACGGTATGACCAAAAATAAAGATATTTTCTTCACCGACTTTCTCGGCGATTTCAACGTTCGCCCCATCCAGCGTACCGACAGTAAGCGCACCATTGAGCGCCAGTTTCATATTGCCGGTACCGGAAGCTTCTTTACCTGCAGTCGAAATTTGTTCGGAGATATCCGCCGCCGGGATCAGTTTTTCCGCCGCCGAAACGCAATAATCCGGCAGGAACACCACCTTCAACTTATCGCCAACCAGCGGATCGTTGTTGATCACGTCAGCCACTTTGTTGATCGCAAAGATAATATTCTTCGCCAGGTAGTAGCCCGGTGCCGCTTTCGCGCCGAAGAGGAAGACGCGCGGTACGCGATCAGCCTGCGGGTTTTCACGAATTTCTTTGTACAACGCCAGAATATGCAGCAGATTCAGGTGCTGGCGTTTGTACTCATGCAGACGTTTGATCTGAATATCGAAAATCGCCTGTGGATTGATCTCAATACCGGTACGAACTTTCACAAACTCCGCCAGACGGACTTTATTCGCCTGCTTGATCTCGCGATATTGCTGACGGAATTTCGCATCATCAGCGAATTTTTCCAGATTGATCAGCTGATCGAGATCGTTAGCCCACTCTTTTTTCAGTGATTTATCCAACAGAGCCGCCAGTGCCGGGTTGCACTGTTTGATCCAGCGACGTGGGGTAATACCGTTGGTGACGTTATGGAATTTGTTCGGCCATAGCTGGTGATATTCCGGGAACAGATCTTTCACCACCAGATCCGAGTGCAGCGCCGCAACACCGTTCACCGCGAAACCGCCAACCACACACAGGTTCGCCATATGCACTTGTTTATCGTGCACCACCGCCAGTTTGGCCCACACTTTTTCATCGCCCGGCCAGGTTTTCTCCACCAGCGTTTTAAAGCGAGTATTAATTTCGTTAATAATCTGCATATGGCGCGGCAGTAAGCCTTTCACCAGTTTCACCTCCCAGCGTTCCAGCGCTTCTGGCATCAGGGTATGGTTGGTGTAAGCGAAAGTTTTGCTGGTAATGGCCCAGGCGTCATCCCAGCTCATCTGGTGCTCATCGATCAGCACGCGCAGCAGTTCTGGAATCGCGATAGTTGGGTGGGTATCGTTCAGCTGAATAACTTCGTAATCCGCCAGTTCGTGCAGTTTACGCCCCGCCAGATGATGACGACGCAAAATATCCGCTACCGAACAGGCACACTGGAAGTACTGCTGCATCAAGCGCAGCTTTTTACCGGCAGTATGGTTGTCGTTTGGATAGAGAACTTTGGTCAGTTTTTCCGCATTGATGCCCTGCTGTTCGGCACGCAGGAAATCACCGTCGTTAAATTTAGTCAGATCAAACGGATGCGCGTGCGTCGCCTGCCACAGACGCAGCGGCTGCGCCACGCCATTACGATAGCCGACAACGGGGAGATCCCACGCTTGACCGGTAATGGTAAACTCCGGCTCCCAGCGTCCGTCTTTCGTCACTTTACCGCCAATCCCTACCTGCACATCCAGTGCTTCGTTGTGGCGGAACCACGGGTAGTTACTGCGATGCCAGTCATCCGGCGCTTCAACCTGTTTGCCATCGACAAAAGACTGGCGGAACAAACCATATTGATAGTTCAGACCGTAACCCGTCGCAGACTGACCGACAGTTGCCATTGAGTCGAGGAAGCACGCCGCCAGACGTCCCAGACCACCGTTACCCAGCGCCGGGTCGATCTCTTCTTCCAGCAGGTCAGTCAGATTGATGTCATAAGCCTTCAACGAATCCTGTACATCCTGATACCAGCCGAGATTCAACAGGTTGTTGCCCGTCAGACGACCAATCAAAAACTCCATTGAGATGTAGTTAACATGTCGCTGATTCGCCACCGGTTTGGCGAATGGCTGAGCACGCAGCATTTCGGCCAGTGCTTCACTCACTGCCAGCCACCACTGGCGAGGAGTCATTTCAGCCGCAGAATTTAAGCCATAACGCTGCCACTGACGTGAAAGCGCTTCCTGAAATTGCTTATCGTTAAAAATAGGTTGTGACATAGGAGTTCCACTTTTCTTAGATTTTCAACACAACGTTATCGCTAGTTTGCCAGGCTCGATGTTGACCTTCCTCATCCTGCGGGGGATTAGGCAGGGAGGAGTTGCGGGGATGAGCAAGGAAATGTGATCTCAACCACTTAAAGCTAGTGCAAACCACAGGATTAGCAGCAAATCAATGCAATACAGCGCAGAAAATCTGTATCTAAGTGCAAAAAATGGCCGTTGCGTATTTTCAAAAAGCGGAAGGTAACTCTATAAATTAAGTAAAGGAGTGAAACAGTTTCATAAGTAAAATATCCAGTGTGCTCCATCTCATTCTTAATAGATTTATTAAGATCATCTTTTTAGATGGCACTTTCATCAGGAATGAAGAAGAAACCCTTGCTTAAATGAATCTGATGAACATAAGGGAAACCAGTATTCACGCTGGATCAGCGTCGTTTTAGGTGAGTTGTTAATAAAGATTTGGAATTGTGACACAGTGCAAATTCAGACACATAAAAAAACGTCATCGCTTGCATTAGAAAGGTTTCTGGCCGACCTTATAACCATTAATTACGAAGCGCAAAAAAAATAATATTTCCTCATTTTCCACAGTGAAGTGATTAACTATGCTGATTCCGTCAAAACTCAGTCGTCCGGTTCGACTCGACCATACCGTGGTTCGTGAGCGCCTGCTGGCTAAACTTTCCGGCGCGAACAACTTCCGGCTGGCGCTGATCACGAGTCCTGCGGGCTACGGAAAGACCACCCTCATTTCCCAGTGGGCGGCAGGCAAAAACGATATCGGCTGGTACTCGCTGGATGAAGGTGATAACCAGCAAGAGCGTTTCGCCAGCTATCTCATTGCCGCCGTGCAGCAGGCAACCAACGGTCACTGTGCGATATGTGAGACGATGGCGCAAAAACGGCAATATGCCAGCCTGACGTCACTCTTCGCCCAGCTTTTCATTGAGCTGGCGGAATGGCATAGCCCACTTTATCTGGTCATCGATGACTATCATCTGATCACTAATCCAGTGATCCACGAGTCAATGCGCTTCTTTATTCGCCATCAACCAGAAAATCTCACCCTGGTGGTGTTGTCACGCAACCTTCCGCAACTGGGCATTGCCAATCTGCGTGTTCGTGATCAACTGCTGGAAATTGGCAGTCAGCAACTGGCATTTACCCATCAGGAAGCGAAGCAGTTTTTTGATTGCCGTCTGTCATCGCCGATTGAAGCCGCAGAAAGCAGTCGGATTTGCGATGACGTTTCCGGTTGGGCGACGGCACTACAGCTAATCGCCCTCTCCGCCCGGCAGAATACCCACTCAGCCCATAAGTCGGCACGCCGCCTGGCGGGAATCAATGCCAGCCATCTTTCGGATTATCTGGTCGATGAGGTTTTGGATAACGTCGATCTCGCAACGCGCCATTTTCTGTTGAAAAGCGCCATTTTGCGCTCAATGAACGATGCACTCATCACCCGTGTGACCGGCGAAGAAAACGGGCAAATGCGCCTCGAAGAGATTGAGCGTCAGGGGCTGTTTTTACAGCGGATGGATGATACCGGCGAGTGGTTCTGCTATCACCCGCTGTTTGGTAACTTCCTGCGCCAGCGCTGCCAGTGGGAACTGGCGGCGGAGCTGCCGGAAATCCACCGTGCCGCCGCAGAAAGCTGGATGGCCCAGGGATTTCCCAGCGAAGCGATTCATCATGCGCTGGCGGCAGGCGATGCGCTGATGCTGCGCGATATTCTGCTTAATCACGCCTGGAGTCTGTTCAACCATAGCGAACTGTCGCTGCTGGAAGAGTCGCTTAAGGCCCTGCCGTGGGACAGCTTGCTGGAAAATCCGCAGTTGGTGTTATTGCAGGCGTGGCTGATGCAAAGCCAACATCGCTACGGCGAAGTTAACACCCTGCTAGCCCGTGCTGAACATGAAATCAAGGACATCAGAGAAGACACCATGCACGCAGAATTTAACGCTCTGCGCGCCCAGGTGGCGATTAACGATGGTAATCCGGATGAAGCGGAACGGCTGGCAAAACTGGCACTGGAAGAGCTGCCGCCGGGCTGGTTCTATAGCCGCATTGTGGCAACCTCGGTGCTGGGTGAAGTGCTGCACTGCAAAGGCGAATTGACCCGCTCACTGGCGCTAATGCAGCAAACCGAACAGATGGCACGCCAGCACGATGTCTGGCACTACGCTTTGTGGAGTTTAATCCAGCAAAGTGAAATTCTGTTTGCCCAAGGGTTCCTGCAAACCGCGTGGGAAACGCAGGAAAAAGCATTCCAGCTGATCAACGAGCAGCATCTGGAACAGCTGCCAATGCATGAGTTTCTGGTGCGCATCCGAGCACAACTGTTATGGGCCTGGGCGCGGCTGGATGAAGCCGAAGCGTCGGCGCGTAGCGGGATTGAAGTCTTGTCGTCTTATCAGCCACAGCAACAGCTTCAGTGCCTGGCAATGTTGATTCAATGCTCGCTGGCCCGTGGTGATTTAGATAACGCCCGTAGCCAGCTGAACCGTCTGGAAAATCTGCTGGGGAATGGCAAATATCACAGCGACTGGATCTCTAACGCCAACAAAGTCCGGGTGATTTACTGGCAAATGACCGGTGATAAAGCCGCCGCTGCCAACTGGTTGCGTCATACGGCTAAACCGGAGTTTGCGAACAACCACTTCCTGCAAGGTCAATGGCGCAACATTGCCCGTGCACAAATCTTGCTGGGCGAGTTTGAACCTGCGGAAATTGTTCTCGAAGAACTCAATGAAAATGCCCGGAGTCTGCGGTTGATGAGCGATCTCAACCGTAACCTGTTGCTGCTTAATCAACTGTACTGGCAGGCCGGACGTAAAAGTGACGCCCAGCGCGTGTTGCTGGACGCATTAAAACTGGCGAATCGCACCGGATTTATCAGCCATTTTGTCATCGAAGGCGAAGCGATGGCGCAACAACTGCGTCAGCTGATTCAGCTTAATACGCTGCCGGAACTGGAACAGCATCGCGCGCAGCGTATTCTGCGAGAAATCAATCAACATCATCGGCATAAATTCGCCCATTTCGATGAGAATTTCGTTGAACGTCTGCTAAATCATCCTGAAGTACCTGAACTGATCCGCACCAGCCCGCTGACGCAACGTGAATGGCAGGTACTGGGGCTGATCTACTCTGGTTACAGCAATGAGCAAATTGCCGGAGAACTGGAAGTCGCGGCAACCACCATCAAAACGCATATCCGCAATCTGTATCAGAAACTCGGCGTGGCCCATCGCCAGGATGCGGTACAACACGCCCAGCAATTGCTGAAGATGATGGGGTACGGCGTGTAAGTTTAGCCGGATAACGCGCCAGATCCGGCTTACATCTCTGCATCATTCAATGCTCACCCGCGTTACGCCATCTGTTTCTATCAAACTAAACCGCACCGGCAAGAAACGCTCCACCACCGCGATATTGGTCAGCAGATGGCATGAGGGATGGGCGACCGTAAATTCCCCCGCGCCCGCCAGCGCCATCGGTAGCACCAGTTGGTCAGCAAGATATTCCCCCACCGCCGCCGTGCTTGCCAGGTAGCGTTTCACCTCTTTCACCAACTGTGCCGCAACCACCTCGGCACTGACGCGCTTTTCACCGACGACAAAAAAGCGTTCGGTGATATTTTCACTTTCGACTTCAAGCGAGACGGTATTACCCGGCCCCTGGTCGCGCGGCAGGTTATGAATATTCTGTTCATGCAGGGAAAAACTCCCCGCCAGTGTAGCGATTTCACGCTCAGCAACATGGCGCGGCACACCAGCTAATAGAACTTCTCCACGCATCTGCACAATGTTCCCGCGCTCGCCAAGTTGCAAGGTGTTAAACGATGCCACGGGCGAGACTTCCGTTGCCACCACACCGCCTCCGGCAGGGTAAAAACCGTGGCGTAACAGCGTGGTTTGCTGATGAATTCCCATTTTCGCCAGCAGCGGCTCCAGCACCCGGCGGATAAAATCCGCAGGTGGCGCCGACGGGTTATCGGTACCGCCGCTCACTTCAACACGCGAAGGTCCATCGGCAAACCACAGCGCGGGCAGCACAGTTTGCAGCACCAGCGTACAACTTCCGGCGCTACCGATAGCAAAGCGGTAATCGCCGCCCCGCACGGTGCCAGGCCGGAAGAGCAGACGCTGCGATCCCAGCTCCGCACCTTCCACCGTTGCCCTACAAATTTCCGCAGCCGCTTTTACCGCGGTCAGATGCTGGCGCAGCAGCCCCGGTTTCGCCCGTCCGGCTCGAATGCCAGTGATGGTAAATGGCTGGCCGGTTATCATCGACAGGCTCAGCGCCGAGCGCAGGATCTGTCCGCCGCCTTCGCCCTGTGCGCCATCCAGCGCAATCATCCTTTTCATCATTTATCCTTTTACGCACACCACCTGACGCAGGGTGTAGATAACTTCCACCAGATCGCTTTGTGCCGCCATCACCGCATCAATATCTTTATACGCCATCGGGATTTCGTCGATCACTTCGGCATCTTTACGGCATTCCACATGCGCGGTGGCACGAATTTGATCTTCCACGCTGAACAGTTTTTTCGCTTTAGTACGGCTCATTACCCGCCCGGCACCGTGGCTGCACGAACAGAACGACTCTTCATTTCCCAACCCACGGACGATAAAGCTTTTCGCTCCCATCGAACCGGGAATAATTCCATATTGACCAGCACGCGCAGACACCGCGCCTTTACGCGTCACGTAGATCTCTTCACCAAAGTGCTGTTCTTTTTGCACATAGTTGTGGTGACAGTTGATCTCTTCCATCGCCAGCGTTTGTGGCTGTCTGACCGTTTTCTGCGTAATGCTCTGCAATGCCGTTACCACGTTTTCCATCATCGCATCGCGGTTAAGGCTGGCAAAAAGCTGCGCCCAGGCCACGGCTTTCAGGTAATCATCAAAGTATTCCGTACCTTCCATAAAGTACGCCAGATCACGCGACGGCAACGTCTCAAGCGTTTCCTGCATCTCTTTTTGTGCCAGATCGATAAAGTAAGTCCCGATGGCGTTACCAATTCCGCGTGAACCGGAGTGCAGCATAATCCACACCTGCTCCGACTCATCAAGGCAGATTTCAATAAAGTGGTTACCGGTTCCCAGCGTTCCCAGCGTTCCCAGGTGTTTATAGTTATTGGTATTCAGGAAACGGGGATATTTTTGCGTTAACCACTGATAACCGGCTTCAAGCTCAGCCCATTTCGCATCGACGTTAACAGGCGGGTTTTCCCATGCGCCTTTATCACGTTTACAACGGCCAGTGGTACGCCCGTGCGGCACGGCCGTTTCAATCGCCTGACGCAGCTCTGCCAGGTTTTCAGGCAGGTCTGCCGCCGTTAACGCGGTACGCAGCGCGTTCATTCCACAGCCAATATCCACGCCCACCGCCGCCGGAATAATCGCCCCTTTGGTCGGGATCACGCTACCAATGGTGGAACCTTTACCCAGGTGTACATCAGGCATTACCGCAATGTGTTTGAAAATAAACGGCATCTTCGCCGTATTAATAAGTTGCTGACGCGCATCGGCTTCTACCGGCACGCCTTTGGTCCACATTTTTACCGGGGCATTTTCAGTGGTCAGTAATTCGTAATTCATTTTGTTTTTCTCTTTTCGTTGTTTGCTGTCGTGATAATTGCAACCGTCGTGCCAGAAAATTAAATAAGCAGATTAATTTTTTAATTCATTGTTTTTAAATAGGTTAAATCTTTACGTCCGTAAACGGAGATTTTCCACAAAACCAATTCACCGATAATGAAATATCGTCTTTTATAAGGATATCTAAGATGCGTAAAACAGTGGCTTTTGGCTTTGTCGGTACCGTGCTGGATTATGCCGGGCGCGGCAGTCAGCGCTGGTCGAAATGGCTTCCGACACTCTGTTTATGCCAGCAAGAATCGTTGGTCATCGATCGACTGGAATTATTGCATGACGCCCGCTCGCGCTCGCTATTTGAAACGCTTAAACGCGATATCGCCAGCGTTTCGCCAGAAACAGAAGTGGTGAGCGTTGAGATTGAACTGCATAACCCGTGGGATTTCGAAGAGGTTTACGCTTGCCTGCATGATTTCGCCCGTGGTTACGAGTTTCAGCCAGAAAAAGAAGACTATTTAATTCACATTACCACCGGCACCCACGTCGCGCAGATTTGCTGGTTTCTGCTGGCGGAAGCGCGTTACCTGCCCGCCCGGCTGATACAATCTTCACCTCCGCGCAAAAAAGAACAGCCGCGCGGCGCAGGTGAAGTGACGATTATCGATCTCGATTTAAGCCGTTATAACGCCATCGCCAGCCGCTTTGCCGAGGAACGCCAGCAAACGCTTGATTTTCTTAAGTCCGGCATTGCCACGCGTAACCCCCACTTCAACCGCATGATTGAGCAGATCGAAAAAGTGGCGATCAAATCCCGCGCGCCGATTCTGCTTAACGGTCCAACCGGCGCGGGCAAGTCATTTCTGGCGCGACGCATCTTCGAGTTAAAACAGGCGCGGCATCAGTTTAGCGGCGCGTTTGTGGAAGTGAACTGCGCCACCCTGCGCGGCGATACCGCCATGTCGACGCTGTTTGGTCATGTAAAAGGCGCGTTTACCGGGGCGCGGGAATCTCGTGAAGGTTTATTACGCAGCGCCAACGGCGGAATGTTGTTTCTTGATGAGATTGGCGAACTGGGCGCAGACGAACAAGCAATGCTGCTAAAAGCCATTGAAGAGAAAACCTTTTACCCGTTTGGCAGCGATCGCCAGGTGAGCAGTGATTTTCAGCTTATCGCCGGAACGGTGCGCGATTTGCGCCAGCTGGTTGCCGAAGGCAAATT
>ERZ773115.1950-NODE-1950-length-17445-cov-3.392007_pt1 | contig 17445 bp, 14 predicted proteins | sample MGYA00511116_ERZ773115 | MGnify/ENA primary metagenome ERZ773115 (study PRJEB29015, sample SAMEA2737869) | human gut metagenome | biome: human gut; feature: human-associated habitat; material: faeces | place: China | collected 2012 ... | reverse complement strand
ACATTCTTAGCAGTCTCTTCGATTATTTTCTTGTCTGCTGAATCCAGTGGAAGCTGATCAAATGCAGCCATGTTTGCAGTTGGCCAGATATAATCATCACCATATGAAATCTGCAAAGTCTGTCCATATTCAGCCTGTGTTTCTGTAGATGACCACCACTTAATAAACTGCCATGCTTTGTTTTCTCTTTCAGAATTGCTCTTAAAGATTACAGTCGCCTCTGCCTGTCCACAGACAGTTCTGTCGATTGTGCCATCTGCCTGCTTTGTACCAGGTGCAACGGCGATCTGCCAGGAACCATCCAGCTCAGGAGCTGCATTCTTAAGCATATTATAAGTAGCATAATCAGCAATACCGATCGGCATATCTCCATTACGGAAATGCTGATAGAAGTTATCAACATTGACTGAAAGGTTATATACTGTAAACAAATCAGTCAAAGCTGTAAATCCTTTTACGGATTCTTCTTTGTTCAAAGCTGTACCTTCCGCCGCTGTCGCATTGTACAAAGCTCCACCATTCTGTACAAGAAGTGGTGTCGTACCATGGAAGTTACGCATCAAAAGCATACCTGCTGTTGGATAATAGAAGTTCAAACCTCTCATCTGCAAAGTAGGAAGCAGCTGCGAAGCCGTCGCCGCCCGTCATGTTCTCAACGATGAAGTTGTACTTCTTCTGCAGCTGGTTGGCAACCTGGCCGTACTTACGGGCCACGATATCAGCCGTACCACCGACGCCGTAGGGGCAGATGATCTTGATGGTCTCGCCGCCGTTGCTGGGCTCCTCAGCTGCACCGGAAGCAGCAGCAGAACCAGCGGTGGAAGCAGCAGTGGAGGTGCTGCCTGCATTGGAAGCGGCGCAGCCTGCAAACAGACCAGCAGCAGCCAGAACAGCGCTCATGGACAGGAATTCACGACGTTTCATAATGGGTTCTCCTTCTTCAATCTCTTTTTCTTTTGGGTGAGTATTCGGTGTTTTTTGCGCTTTTACGGAGCCATCACTTCACCAGAAGCGACAGACCCGAAATAAACAACAGAATGTACGTCAGCTTCATAAAGACCATCTGGCTCATGCGGGCCACCAGCTTGCTGCCGATGAACATGCCCGCCAGCAGGAACGGCACCGAGATGCAGAGCATTTTCACCGTGGAGGGGACCCACAGCCCTGCCTGGATGTCCTCCAGCAGGACGAGGGTGTTCAGGAAGACCCACACTGTGGAAATGGTGGCGCGGAACACGCTCTTGTCTTTGATGCGCTTGGTCATGTAACCTGTGAGCAGCGGGCCGCCGCTGACGAACAGCCCGTGGATGATGCCTGCAAGCACCAGCAGTGCGTAAGTGCCAATGCTGGCCTTGCCACTCCCCTGCTCTTCCGTATTCTGGGGCTTGTCTTCCGGCTTGCGGAGGAGCTTGTAAAAGCCCTGTACCGAAAGCCCGATGACCAGCAGGCCCAGCAGCTTATAGAGCAGATGCTCTTTGCCGACGAACAGCCCTTTGATGAACACGGCACCAAAGATGCCCAGTGCCATCACCACCACGATCTTGGCCAGCTCTTTCCAGTCGATCTTTTTGTAGTTGCCCACAAAAACATACACACCGGAGAAGATGGCCAGAACATTCAGGATGGGTTTTGCGATGTCGTAACCCACCAGCATCAAACTTGGCGGCATGGCCAGGATGGTTCCTGCAAAACCCGTGATGCCGTGGATGATGTTCGTCAGCAGAATGACGATGTAAAACAGGATCTGATTCAGCATAGCTTACTTCCCGTATTTTTCCCGGATGGAATCGAACAGTGCCGACCACTGGGAGCCCTTGCGGCAGAACACCGGGATGTAACCCATCTCTGCCGGGACAGTGTGGGTGCCCTTGCTCAGGCTCTCGCCCGTCCACAGGCTGGTCCACTCGTCACTGGGCAGGTAGACTTCCCACTCGGTCTTGCCGCTCTGCCACACCGGAGCCACCAGCAGGTCCGGGCCGTAGAGGTACTCGAACTGCTCAGTATAGCTGCGGGGGTCGTCCTCATACTGGAGGAAGAGAGGCCGCATGACCGGGGTGCCCTTAGCGGCGTTCTCCGCCACCAGCGTCTTGGTGTAGGGAGCCAGCATGGTGTAGATATCCACCAGCCGCGCCAGCTGCTTCATGCAGTCTTCGTCGTCGTAATACTGGAAGTTGGTGTCCGGACGGTTGCCCTCGTGGGTGCGCATCACGGGCATGAATGCTGCCATCTCAGCCCAGCGGAGGAAGACCTCCTTGGTGCGGCAGTTGTCAAACAGCGAAGTGTAACCGCCGATGTCGCAATGGTTGAGGCCGCAGCCGATCATACCGGAACTGAGCGCCGCGCAGATGACGGTGCACAGGCCGTCGTGGCGGCTGAAGTCCACGCTCTGGTCGCCGGCCCACAGCAGGGTGCAGTATTTCTGGCTGCCCGTGCCGCCGGCCCGCATGAAGTAGACCACCTGGCCCAGCTTTCCGCTCTCTTTCACGGCCTCGTAGTTGCATTTTGCCCACAGTGCCGGCCAATGGTTGTGCTCAATCATGGGGCTCACGCCGTTTGCCAGCACCAGATCATCGGTGGGGAGATACTCGCCAAAGTCTGCCATCCAGCCGTCGATGCCAATGTCCAGCGTATATTTCTTGATGACCTCATCCTTGAACCAGCGGAACGCCTCGGGATTGGTGAAATCCACCACGCCGCAGTAGAACTCGCCAAAGTCCACCAGATAATCGGAGCCATCCGCCTTTTTGGCAAAGACGCCCAGCTTTTTGCCCTCTGCGTACAGCTCGCCGTCATTGACGAGGTACGGGTTGACGTAACCCAGGAACTTGATGCCCCGGGCGTGCAGCTCTTCAATGTGCTTGGGCAGGTCGGGGTACATTTCCTTGTGATAATGCCAGTCCCACTGCAGGCGCTTACCGAAGCTGGTCACGCGCTTGCCGCACCAGTCCTGGCACCACAGACCGGAAACCTTGATGCCATGCTCCAGGCTCTTGTCCACGATGCCGAAGCTCCGCTCGTTGCCGCCCTGGGCACCGATGATCAGGCCGTTGTAGACCCAATCCGGCAGCTCCGGCTGGCGGCCCAGGAACGCGGTCAGCTTCTCCAGCAGCTCCACAAAGGTGGGGGCTGCCTCGATACGGATGAAACCAGGAACGTTCCAGCACTGCAGCTCATGGTAATGCGGGTTGCGGAAATCGAAATCGCCGTAAGCCGTGGTATCCATGTGGAGATAATAGTGGCGGCTGGAAACGTAAGTCGGTTCCGGGGAGTTGGTGTTGTAGTAGTCACCGCCTGCGCCGCCGTTTTCCACGTCGCTGCGCCAGGTGACATAGGTCGTCTTGTCGCGGCCGACACCCGGCTCACTGGACCACAGCGGGAAGTGACGCCCGCGCAGATCGAAATAGCTCATCTGCTCGCCGCAGCCGTAAACATGTTCGTCCTCGGCAGCTTCGACCCGCAGCCAGAAGCGGTTGATGCCTTCCGCCTTTTCGGTCACAGCCAGGGTCACGGCCCCGTCTTTCTCAGTGACCAGCAGCTTGAGCTGGCCTTCCAGGTCCAGCTCTGTCCCCTGCTCGGTCACCCGGGCAGCGGTCAGGGTCAGGGGGCGGCGCTCAATGAGGTGATCCTCGATCTTGAAGTTGCCGCGGTACATATCCACACGCTCTTCGCCGTAACCGACATAGATCATGGGAGTGGTTGCATCGGTATGCAGCAGCACATCGCTGCCGTTTTTCAGGGTAAAGACCTGATCTTTGCAAATGATCTCCATGGTTGCCCTTTCTCAGCCGTCCTGTCTGTTAATAATGGAGCTCCTTGTTTTCGCCCAGCAGGCCGGGGTGAGCGCCCTGCTTGATGAGCGGCTCACGCTCCGGGTGTGCAATGACCCACTTGTTGCGCTGGAGCAGCAGCTTGCTCTCCGGGTCGCCATTGGGGGTCTTGTCCTCCAGCGGGGTGTTGGTGCCCTTGGGCAGGATGACCACGCCCTTGAAGCCTGCATCACACACACGGCAGGGAGACAGGTGCAGGGTGGTCTGGTACATTTCCACCGCCGTGCCCTTGGGTACGAAGAACACTTTTGCGTTCTCAAAGCGGTAGGTGTTGTCCTCGATCTGCCACACATGGCCCAGGATCAGCATAAAGTCCGTGACAGCCACATTGATCTCGCTGCCCTTGTGGTACTCAAAGCCGTTCCAGGTGGTGTTGCGGCCGTTGCAATAGCCCACTTCAATGGGCATATCGCCGTAGAATTTCTTCTGCACTTCGGCGCTCACCGCCAGGGCTTCCATCTCCGGGACACTGGCCACATAGACGTTGCCGTTCTCCGGGATGGGGGTGTTCTGCTCCATGTAAGCGATCATCTCGCTGAAATCGTATCCCGTGACCACGCGGCCGTAGGGGGCGAATTCCGGGCTCAGCACACTGGTGACCGGAACATCGTTGACCTGGTTCAGATGCTCTAACATCTCCATTTTTCGGCTCCTCTTTTCTCAGTGGCCGCGGACCAGCTTAAAGGTCGAGCGCCAGTCGTCGCCGCCCATGCCGGCTTCCATGCCCTTGTCGTAAACTTTCTTGACGTTTGCCTCACCGGGCATCTCCAGGCCGCACTCCTTGGCCAGGTTCATGCAGATGCCAACATCCTTGGCTGCATTGGCCAGAGAGAATGCGGTGGTGTAGTCCTCGTCCCGCAGCTTCTGCCACTGGCCGTCCAGATAGAAGTTCTGGCCGCCACCGTAGGAGATGGCCGTTGCATAATCTTCCACCGAGATGCCGTTGAGCTGTGCCAGGGACAGGGTCTCGTTGACACCGTTCTGGATCTGGGTGACCAGAGCATTGTGGCAGATCTTCATGACCAGGCCCTTGCCGTTGTCACCCATCCGGATGATGTTCTCGCCCATGTAAGCGAGGATGGGGCGCATGGCCTCGCAGGTAGCCTCATCGCCGCCCATGTAGATGCCCAGCTTGCCGGCAATGGCGGCGGGCTTGCTCTTGACCACAGGAGCATCCATAAAGGCAGCGCCCGTGGCCTTGACCATCTTGCTGATCTCCACCGAGACGCTGGGGTCAATGGTGGACATATCAATGCAGGTCTTCCCTGCGCCCAGCACGGGGAGGATGGTCTTGTAAACGCTCATGGAGTGCTCCGACTTCGGGACCATCGAGATGATGACGTCGGACTTCTCGGCCAGCTCCACCGAGTCCTTACAGGGAACCGCGCCCTTGGAGGCCAGCAGCTCCACTTTTGCGGGGATGAAATCGAAGCAGTAGACGGTGTCGTCATGCTTCTTGACAATGTTTTCGCACATGGACTCGCCCATGATGCCCAGACCGATAAAGCCGATTTTCATAGCGTTTCTCCTTCTTGCCTTCTTGTTCCTGCTCGCGCTTTGCTTACTCCGTTACGGTGTTGTCCCATGCATTGATAAAGGTCTCAATGCCCTGGCGGGTGTAAGCGTGCTTGATGGCGTCCTGATAGACGGCCAGGCCGGTGGTCACGATATCAGCACCTGCCACAGCGCAGTCCACGATCTGCTTGGGAGTGCGGATAGCAGCGCAGATGATCTGGGTCTTGCCGTAGAAGCCGTAGTTCTTGTAGATGTCCACGATGTCCTTGATGTACTGCTTGCAGTCCTCACCGTTGGCCTCTTTCCAGCCCAGGAACGGAGAAACGAAGAGGGAGCCGTTCTTTGCGGGCCAGATGGCCTGTGCAGGGCTGAACACCAGAGTCACATTGGTGCGGATGCCCTCTTTCTCCAGGCGGCGGGCAGCAGCCACACCAGCCTCGGTGCAGGGGATCTTGATGACGAAGTTGCTGCAGATAGCAGCCACTTTCTTAGCAGCAGCGATCATCTCTTCGGTATCGTCCAGATGGGGGTTGATCTCCACGGAGACGGGGAACTTCTCGTAGCCCTCCAGGCCCTCTTCCTTGATCCAGTTGGCGATGTCGGTAATGGCCGTCAGGAACGGCTTGCCGCTCAGCATGATGTGGCGGGGGTTGGTGGTAACGCCGTCAATGCCAAAGGTGTTGTAAGCGAGCTTGATCTCATCGAGTTTTGCGCTGTCCAGGAAGTACTTCATAATCATTTTCTCCTTTTAGTTAAAAGTGTTAATCAATTCGTTCTTCAAGCAAGCAATCGTTTTTTGTTTGAGATTCGTCGTTTTTTATCAAGCTTCAAATCTCATCCGGTAATAAATCTTTAATTGATTAAAAGTGTTAATCAATTACTGTACCTGCATTATAGCGCCGTGCGGAGCAAATTGTCAATACTTTAACACCATTTTTTAATCTACTACTTACCAATGTTAGCGAATTATTTTTGTGCTTGTTGCACATTAGTCGCTACTAACCATCCGTGTCATGCGGATTTTCGGCTCTCCTTGCGCCCCGTCTTCAGATCCGGTAAAATAAAAATCAGGAGGTGACTGATTTCTCCAAGCTGGAGACCCTCACCATCGGCCCCATCATCAAAGCCGTTTTTATTCCATCAGCGGAGCTGGTGGTTGTCGCTCGCTCAAGCTGCCCAATGCCAAAAAGCCCCTGCGCAAGAGAAACTCCTGCGCAGGGGCTTTGGTTCTGTTTCGCTTTTAGTTGGTGCGCACGGCTACCAGCAGGCGGATCTTATTGCCTGCGGAATGGCCCTGGTTATCGTACCAGCCGATCAGTTTGTAATCCTGGGTATTGAGGTCGGCCAGAGAAACTTTGTAATAAGTTCCCTGGTTCCACAGATAGACCTGGATGTCGTCGGCGGTCTCATAGCGGGTATCACCTTTCATGACCCAGCCGGCGCCCAGCTTATCCACCACCACCGGGGAAAGCTGGACCATCGCGTTGACTTTTTTGCCGTCGGCGGATTTGCCAATGGCCACGCCTCCCGCGATGACCGGGTACTTGACCGAGGTGGTATAGGTGACCTGCTTGCCGTTGACATAGCAGACATAGTTGGCACCAGAGGCAAAGTAATCAATGATATTGCCTGCCGCGCCGCCTACATTGTCGCCCACCTTTTTCAGCACGTAGGAAGCCAACCGGTCGGTGCTGCCGGTGAGCTGGTTCCAGGTGGTGCTGACGATGCTGCCATCCACCAGACCATACAGCACATCGCTGGTGCTGGGCAGCATGATGTTGCGCACATCCAGCGCGGTCTGCTTGGCTTTCTGGTCGTCATCCTCGGTGGTCGTGGTCATGCCTGCCAGAGACGAGCTTGTCGAAGAGGAAGAGGAAACTTTCTCGTTGATTTTCTCGTCGATCTTGCTGCCCGCATAATCGGTGGCTGCCTGGATGCCATCCAGTGCCGCATACTCCCACAGATCGCCCGTCACGTCGCTGAGGATGAGGCGGTCGATCTCGCCTTTTTCATTGGTGGTATAATATTTGACGTCCGTGCCGCTCAGAGTGACCCCCGATAGGCGGCTGGGGCGAACTGCCCCAGCCAAACCCTCCGAAGTCGTGTCCAGAATTTCCACGTTACTGGCCAGGGCCGTATTGTCCAGGGCGGTGCCCTCGGCGTTGACGGTGCCGCTGGTGGATTTGGTCTCAAGGCTCTGGATGCTCTCACCGTTTTCATCCACGGTGATGGCCACCAGCTTGCCTGCCGGATAGTTGAACTGTTTGTCCACGTTCACGCTGCGGGTCACGCCATCGGTGCAGGCAACGGCCACGGTCTGCTGCACATCCGGGCCGCTGTTTTCCACCAGGCTGCGGCTGGTGGTCTGGACCACGCCGTAGAACACCTCGTTGGCGGCGTCGCCCGTCAGAACGGAAACCGCTTCATCGTTCATGCCCAGCAGCAGGGTGACCACCTGGCCCACGCCGCCGCCGTTCAGAGCGGAGAGCTGTGCCGCCACAGAGGAGGAAGCGATGGTGTACTCGGTGCCTGCCACGGTAACAGAAGTGGGGGCATTGGCCGAGGGAGACACGGCCGTGATGCGGCCTGCGGCCTTGCGGGTGTAGATCCATACCGTCTGGGCCGTCTCGTTGTAGTAGTAAACGTCATAGGCGTTGAGGGTGGCGTCCGTGGTCACGGTATCATTGCGGTAGACCGCCGTGGGTGCAAAGGGCAGCTGGGTGCCCAGGCCTGCCACAAAGGGGCCCTTGACATTGCTGAGCAGGATGGAAGAGACATCCACCACGCCGTTGTTCACGGTAAAGCCCAGTGAAGAGGCATAGACTTTGCCCTCCGCGGTGGTGGCCGTCAGGGCATTGTAGAGCAGGACAGCGCCGTCTTCCAGCGTCATCCCCTCGCCCTGGGTCTTGGTCAGGTTGTCCCGCAGACCCAGCTCGTTTGCCTTGTTGAGCTGTGCGGCCGGGAACGTACCGCTGAGAGTGGTCACGTCATAGCCCAGCAGCTTGAGGACCGCGGTGCAGGCTTCTTCCAACGTGACAGCATTGTCCGGGCGGAAGCTGCCGTCCGTATAGCCGCTGATCCAGCCCTGCTGGACCGCAATGCGGACGTAGGGCGCATAGGCGGAGCCGCTGCCCACATCCGAAAAGAGGGTACCCGTGGAGCCCTGGGTCTTGGCGCTTTCCCGGTAGGCGGAGAACGCTACCATCAGTTTGGTCAGCGCGCCACGGGTAAGCGGTGCGGCCAGGTTTGCCGTCTGGTCGGAGGTCAGGCCGCCCAGCGTAACAGCTGTCTGGACTGCCGTGTTGGAGCCGCTGGCCGAGGCGGGCAGGATGAGCATGGAGCAGGCCACGCAGACCGCCAACAGCAGCGCAAGAATGCGTTTCTTCATAGTTTCACTCCTTAAATCTTGGCTCCCCTGTCAGGGGAGCTGTGAGCCGCGCGGCCAATGACCGACGGCGCAGCTGAGAGGTCAATCATATCTCAGAGCTTCAATGGGGTTGAGGCTTGCGGCACGTTTTGCAGGCAGGTAGCCAAACAGCACACCAATGCCCACCGAGATGCCAAAGGCCACGGCAATGGAGCCGGCGGTGGGGGTGACCGTAATGGTCATATCGGTCATGATGACGGCCAGGACCTTGGTGGCAAGGGCTGAGACGGTGTACCCCAGGCCAATGCCAATGATCCCGCCCAGAGCAGACGTTGTGCCCGCCTCCACCACAAACAGGCTCAGGATCGTTCTTTCCTTGGCACCCAGTGCCTTGCGGATGCCGATCTCACGGGTGCGCTCGGTAACAGAGACCATCATGATGTTCATGATGCCGATGCCGCCGACCAGCAGCGAGATGGCCGCAATGGCCGTCAGGACCGTGACCACCATGTTGACCATGCTCGTCATCATATCCAGCATCTCGCTCAGGCTGATGACCATATAGCCGCTGTCCGAGTGAAGCAGCTCCTGCAGGCCATTCTCAATGATGGCCTTGCCCTTGGAGATATTCTCCTCATCGGGCACAAGGACCGCGTAAGAACTGGCCGTGCTGATGCCGGAGACACGCATGGCCGTGGTGTAGGGCACAAAAATGCAGTCGTCGCTGCTGCCCTCCTGATCGGAGGGGTCGTCGATCTCGGCTTCCAGCACGCCCACAATGGTGTACCACTCTCTGCCGATCTTGATGCTCTGGCCAATGGCGTTGCCGCCATAGCCCACCCGGCTGATGTAATCGCCTACCATGCAGACCTTTTTGTTGGCGTCCATGTCCACGTAGTTCAGGGGACGGCCCTGCGCGATGGTGTAGCCATCCATGTTCAGATACACTTCGCTGACGCCTTTGACGGAGGTGCTGCTGTAACTGTCATCGTCCGTACCGACTTTCACCGTTCCGCTCATACTGATGACGGGCGAAACATCCCCGAGGACATCCGAGTTTTTTTCCACCAGTTCATAGAAGTCCTTGACTTTGACAGAACGGGAGCCGTAGCCCATGACCTGCACGGTCAGGAGGTTGGTGCCCATATCGGCAAACTCGTTCTGGATGCTGGTGGTCATACCGTTGCCCAGACCCACAATGACCATAACAGCCATCACGCCAATGATGATGCCCAGCATGGTAAGGAATGTACGGAATTTATTGCTCCAGATGTTCTGGATGGCTTCCCGGAAGGTTTCGTAGATCATACGCTGCCCTCCTGTTTGGTTTCATTCTGTGGTTTTACCGGGTCCGGGATGACCAGGTTGGGCTGGACCACCGCCTCCGGGGCGTGGGCGTCGCCGTCGTAGACGACACGCCCATCCTCCAGCCGGATGATCCGCTGGGCCTGCACCGCAATGGAGTTATCGTGGGTGATGAGCACCACGGTGTTCCCCTGCCGGTGCAGCTCCTGCAGCATCCCCAGCACCTCGCGGCCGGTGTGGCTGTCCAGCGCGCCGGTGGGCTCGTCGGCCAGAATGACCGCCGGGTTACCCGCCAGAGCACGTGCAATGGAGACACGCTGCTGCTGGCCGCCGGAAAGCTGGTTGGGCTTGTTCTTGAGCTTATCGCCCAGCCCTACCCGCTCAAGAGAGGCGGCCGCGCGGCGCTTGCGCTCAGCCAAGGGGATGCCCGCGTACACCAGCGGCACTTCCACGTTTTCCAGCAGGCTGAGCTTGGGCAGCAGGTTATACTGCTGGAAGATGAAGCCCAGCATCTCGTTGCGGATCTCGGCCAGCTCGTCCTTGTTCATCTTGCCCACATCCCGGCCATTGAGCCGATAGGTGCCCGCCGTGGGCACGTCCAGGCAGCCGATGATGTTCATGCAGGTGGATTTGCCCGAGCCGGACTGGCCGACGATGGCCACGAACTCGCCTTTGTTGATCTTCATGGAGATATGGTCGGCAGCCTTGACCGTCGTGTCACCCATCTGGTAATACTTGCACACGTTGTCAAACTCAATGAGTGCACTCATTACTGGCCACCTCCCGGGCCGCCATCGTCAGGAGCACCGCCGCCCATCACCAGCTGCATATCCCCGGCGAGGGTGATGGTGCTGTAGCTGGAATCATAGGCCACGGTGTCTTCCGCGGTCAGGCCGCTGGTGATGGCAATGTAGTCATCATCGCTGACACCGGTCTCCACCTTGACGTAAACGTAGCCGTCCGGAGCGGTCATGCTGTCATCCGCGTTGGCGGCGCTGGGCGAATCCTTGGTTACAAGGACGTAATTGCCGCGGGTGATGGCCGCATTGGGCACCGAGAGAACATTGTCGGCGCTCTCGGTCACGATCTCTGCCGTGGCGTTCATGCCGGGCAGCAGGTCGCCCATCTCGTCGATGCGGATGGTAACGGGGTAAGTGGTGGTACCGCCGGTGGTGGTGCCTGCCTTGGAGATGCTGGTAACAACGCCCTCAAAGGTCTGGCCGGAAACGGCATCGGCGGTAATGGTGGCTTTCTGGCCCTCCTTGATGTTGAGGATGTCCAGCTCGTCCACGTTCAGGGTCATTTCCAGGTAGCTCATATCGTAGATGACGCACATGGTATCGGCCGTTGCCGTGCTGGTGCCCACGGTATCACCCACCTTGACATCCTTGGAAATGATCGTGCCGCTGATGGGAGCGGTGATGGTGTAATCATCCACCTGCTTCTGGGTATCGTCCAGAGAGAGCTCGGCGCTGCGCAGCGTGTCCGAGGCGTTGAGCACCTGCTTGGTCAGGTTATCGCCAGAGAGCTGGATCAGGGCCGTGTCGGCGCTGACCTGAGCTCCCTCCTTGACGCAGAGAGCGGAGACGGTGCCGCTGTTCTGGGCGGTAACGCTCTGCTCACGCTGGTAGCTGAACCGGGCGGAAGACAGGGCGCTGACGCCGTTGATGGTGGCAGTGGCCGCCTGGGAAGCGGTCAGGTTGCCGGTGTTGCGGACCGCGATGGTCACGGTGCGGACCAGCAGGTTGCCGCTGCTGAGGGTATCCGCACCGGAGACGGACTGCACGCTGCCGGTGATGGCCTCAAAGGTGCTGTCCAGCAGCACCTCCGCGCTCTGGCCCACGGCAAAGTTGGCGGCGTCCGCCGCCGGGAACTCCAGCTCCAGCAGCAGGGTGGTGTCGTCCCGGATGGTGGCGACTTCCTGCCCTGCGTTGACCACATCGCCTACCCGCACTTTAAAGGAAGCGACGGTGCCGGCAATGTCGGTGCGGATGTACTGGGCGTCCACAGCGTCATCGTAGCTGCGCTGGGCCTGGCCGAGGTTCAGCTCTGCCTTTTCCACGCCGCTGACGACATCGGAGCTGTCGATGGTGTAAAGGACCGCGCCCTTTTCCACCACATCGCCCACCTCAAAATCCGCGGTCAGGACATCGCCCTTGACCGTCGCCTTGACGGTGTAGCTGTTGGCGGCGTTCAGGGTGCCCGATGCGCTGTACACGTTGGTGATGTCCCGGTTTTCGGGGCTGACGGTGGTGTACTGGGTCTCCGCGCTCACAGCTTTTTTCTTTCCCTTGGGGGCAAAGAGGGCGATGAGAAGGACCAGTACGACCAGAACGGCCACCAGCTTCTTCCCATTTTTGTGCAGGAAGGGCTTCAGGCCCTTTTGCGGCATTTCCGCTTCCTGTAGCGCGATTTCCAGTTCTTGCGGGGAGCGTTCCTCCGCTGGCTTTTTTCTAAATAGCATAAACATTGGCCTCCTGGGTTTTTTTCGGGGGGATGGGGCTTCCAAAATGCCCCTCTCTATGATACAACGGAATTATAGCAGACTTTTCTTCAGAAATTCCCGAGGATTTTCTTAAATTTGGCTTAAGAATCGTGAACAATTTATGAAAGCACGTCAGAAACCGCGCTGACACCCGTTTCCGGCGCTCTCAAGTGATGGGAAACAGCAGCGTGAGCGCAAACTGCTCTGTCCCCTGCTCCACCCGGCAAACCGCGTTCATCTTTTCCATCATGGTCTCAATGCTGGTCAAGCCCACCTGGGTGCTTTCCTCCCGGTGCTGGCCGGGCAGCACATGGTTTGCAAAACGCAGGCCCACCCACTTTTCTTCCTTTCGAAAAGTAACGGAGATCTCCCGGCCGGGGTCGGCATACTTGATGGCATTGGACGTGATGTTATCAAAAACGCGGCGGATATACTGCATCTTGACCGTCAGCATCAGGTCCTCACTGCCAAGGTCCAGCGCACAGGCAAAGCCACGCTGCTGCAATGTATCCACCATCTCAGCCAGCGGTTCCTCGAAAATGCGGGAGAAGTAAGCTGGCGGGTCCAATGTAACGACGGTGTCCCGGGTGACAAGGGCATACTCAAACAGGTTATCGGACAGCTGTTTGAGCTGCCGGGCCTTGGTGTCGATCTTGTTCAGGTAGTCATCCCGCTGGACGTCGTTCTCATATTTGCGGCTCCGGACGATCTCGGTATACAGCAGCAGCGTGGTCAGCGGGGTGCGCAGGTCGTGGGACATTTCGGTGATGAGGTTCTTCACCTTGGCGGAGGCCTTTGCTTCCTCCTCCTGCTGCTGGCGCAGGGTGACCCGCATGGAGTCCAGGCAGCGGGCCAGCGTCGTCAGCTCATCATCTCCCCGGATGGTGATGGGGTGGTCGAGGTCGCCGCCCTCCATGGCCTGGATCTCCTCACTGAGCTGGATGATATATTTCACAATGCGGCGGCAGGCAAACCAGAACACCACCAGAAACACACCCACGCAGAAAACGATCAGCAATTTACTGAACAGGACCCACCAGTTGAGCATCACATTGCAGAACAGCTGTACCTGGGCCGGGCCATCCGAGAATTGGACAAGATAAAACACCTGCCAGCTCTCACCGGGTTCCCGTTCCTCATCCGAGCCATCTCCAAAACTGAACGAAAAGTTTGAACCGGGTTCCCGTTCCTCATCCGGGCCATCTCCAAAACTGAACGAAAAGTTTGAGTAGAGCATCCGATGCCCGCGGTAAATGTTCATCAGCAAAAAGCTCTGCTGCCCCACCCACTCATCAATGGCCCGGGTGTCTTTTGCGGAGATCTCCTGTGCTGTAACGTATTTCTGAAATCGTTCCACCTGCTGGGCAATGGAGCGCTGCTGAATATCGGAGTGGTTATTGTAGTAACTCAGCCCCGCTCGCGTGGCAAACAGGAGCGCAAAATACAGCAGAATGCACACCAGCGCCGACGCCACCTGCAGGTGGAGCATTTTTGCAACGAGGCTCTGTCTGTTCATACACGCTCCTCATTCACAAACCGGTACCCCTTGCCCCACACGGTACACACCCGCTTGGGGTTCTGAGGGTCGGCTTCAATTTTTGTCCGCAGGTTGCGGATGTGGACCATGACCGTGCCGTTGGAAGTATAGTAGTAAGGCTCGCCCCACACGGTCTCATAGATCATCTCCACGGAGAAGATGCGCTCCGGGTTCTGCATCAGCATCCGCAGGATTTTATACTCCGTCTCGGTCAGGTCCACTTCCCGCTCTTCTACCCAGACCCGGTTGCAGTCCAGTGCCAGCTGGACGCCATTGGAAATGAACTTCAGGTTTTCGGGCTGGGCAGCCACCTGCCCCTTGCCCTGATAGACGCAGTACCGCCGCAGCAGAGCCTTGACCCGGGCACTGAGCTCCGCAAAGGAGAACGGCTTTGGCAGGTAATCATCGCCGCCCGCCGTCAGGCCCAGCAGCTTGTCCGATTCCTGCGATTTTGCCGTCAGGAACAGGATGGGCACCGTGGACACCTTGCGCAGCTCCTCGCAGACTCGCAGCCCGCTCATGCCGGGCATCATGATGTCCAGGATGACCAGGTCTACTTCCGGGTTGAAGATCTCCAGCGCCCGGGTGCCGTTTTCTGCCTCCAGGATATGGTAGCCCTCCCCGGCCAGCAAAATGCGCACACCGTCCCGGATGTCCGGATCATCTTCCGCAATGAGTATCGTCTGTGCCGCCATGATCTTGTTTCCTCCCATTTTTCACGTTTCCAGCGTTTACCGTTTTCAGTATATCAGCAACGGCCCAGCTTTTCCATTGGATTTTTCTTAGGAAATCTTAATCTTTGCTTTAGATTTTGCCGTCAGACAGCACACAAGGCCCCCTGCACCACGGCAGAGGGCCTTGATAAAACCGTTATTCCTCGGGAAATTCTTCCCGCGCGACCACCACAGCCCAGGGGTCTTCCGGGCTGCAGTCTTTGCAGGGCAGCACCTCGATGCGTACCCAGACATACTTCCCCGCCACCATTTGGCGGCAGCGGCGGATCACCGAGCGCCGCTCCCGGAACAATGCCGCCTGAAGCAGCTCCAGCTTCGCCTGCGCGCGGAACTGCGCTGCGTCCTCCGGGTGGATGGCTTTTTCGGCCACCAGCTGCTCGCAGTAGCTTTCCAGCTGAAGCGTTTTCTCTTCGGAAACACCCATCAGCCGTTCGTCCCGCTTGACGATGCGGTATTCCCCTGTAACCAGATCCAGGCGGGCCAGCAGCAGGGCGTTATCGGCCAGGATCTGAAACGCCTGCAGGGCAATGGCACTCTTTTCGCTCACAAGACCGCCCGTAAAGGCCTTGTAATTCCGGCGGGTCATGTCCCGGCGCAGGTCCCAGTAATTTTCCATGGCAGGCTGCGCAAGCAGCTCCTCGGCCTGTTTCACGGCCATGGGCTTATAAAAATAGTACCCCTGGGTGTAAAGGCAGTCCATGGACTGGAGCATGAACACCTGCTCCTGCGTCTCCACGCCCTCGGCGATGATGGGCAGGTTCAGCCGCCTGGCCATCTCGATGACCGATTCCACGATCTGCTTGCCCTTGCTGCTTTCACTGTCCCGCACGATGAACTGCATATCCAGCTTGATGGCATCCACGCTGGTATTGCGGAGCACATTCAGGGAGGAATAGCCGCTGCCAAAATCATCCATCAGCACGGCAAAGCCCTTGCGGTGGAGGGCCGCGATGGTGTTTTCCACCATTTTCAGGTTTTGGGCCAGCATACTCTCGGTGATCTCCACCAGCAGCAGTTTGGGCTCCAGCTGATATTTCTGCACCAGCTCCCAGAGCACCTGCGCCACATCCAGCGCCGCGATATCCGCAATGGAGACATTGACCGAGATGGGCACCATGTTCTCGTTCCGGGCTTTCCAGCCGTGGAGCATCTGGCAGACCTCTTCCCACAGGTAGAGGTCCAGCCGGGTGATGAGGCCCGTCTCTTCCATCAGGGGCACAAACTCCCCGGGCGACACGATGCCCCGGGTGGGGTGGTTCCAGCGCACCAGCGCTTCCATCCCCACAATGGCGTGGGTCATGCTGTTGCACTTGGGCTGTAAGTAAAAGCAGAATTCCTTGTTCTGCAGCGCCCGCTCTATCTCAATGAGCAACTGCTGGCGCTGCTTGAGCTTTTCCCGCATGGAGGGACTGTACTGCTCCCAGTTGCAGCCCGCCTCATCCAGCTTGAAATGCTCCACATCCACGGCCGCCATACACAAGCGCCGTTCCGCGTTTTCCCGCAAAAAATCTTCCAGTTCCTCTAAGCGCGCATCTTTTGATCCCTGCTGTGCCAAGCCCTTTTCTCCGCACGTTTCCAGCTTTGCCATGGTTCGTTTGCTTCCTTCCGGTCAACGTCTGATGGTGTTTGTTTCTTTCTTTGAACAATCATAACACGAAAAGCTTTTCGGCGCAACCCCGTTCAAGAAATGGTACTGTATATCCTCACATTTTTGTGCATTTTATGCACCATTTCAAACACCTTTTGGGAGCGCTATCCGCTGCCGCCTGTTTTTGGCAAAAAGCACCCCAGAGCCGCAGCATCTCTGCAGCTCCGGAGTGCTTTTCTCGTTTTTGTTATTCGGTGCGGTCGGTCAGCACAAAGGTCAGCTCGGCGGTGGCGGCGCACTTGCCGTCCACATAGGCGGACGCCTTGCCGATGCCCACCGGGCCCCGCTGTTCCACCAGCTCACAGTGGAGGGTGAGCACATCCCCCGGCGTGACCTGTTTGCGGAAGCGTGCATTCTTGATGCCGCCAAAGAGGGCCAGTTTGCCCGCGTTTTCCGGCAGGCTGAGAGCCGCGACGGCCCCGGTCTGAGCCAGCGCTTCCAGGATGAGGACGCCCGGCATGACAGGCTGGCCTGGGAAGTGGCCGCAGAAAAATTCCTCATTGCGGGAAACACACTTGCGGCCGATGGCCCACTGGCCCGGTTCATAGTCCAGGATGCGGTCCACCAGTGCAAACGGGTAGCGGTGCGGCAGGATGGCCGCGATCTGCTCCGGTGAGCCGTCGCCCTTGAGGTACAGGAGGATCAGGTCCTCGCCGAACAGCAGGAAAATGCCCGCACCGAGCACCGTAAGGGCCGTGCAGACGAGCAGCTTGAAGCGGAATGTCTGCCGCACGCCGTCCCAGTCGCCCTTGCCGTAATACTGCGCACCGAAAATGCCCGCGCCGGACACCGCGCCGAAAATGGCAAGGTTGAACACGAAAATGAGCTGATTGACAATGGCAACGCCGGTCATCTGCTCCGTGCCGACGCGGCCGACCATGATGTTGTCCAGCAGACTGACGAAGTTCGTGATGCCGTTCTGGATCATGATGGGGATCGCAACGGCAAGCGCCATTTTATAGAACGCCGCATTGCCGATGTATTTCTTTCTGAGCGATGAATGCACGCCTCTTTCCTCCTCTATTCT
>ERZ773115.1949-NODE-1949-length-17450-cov-3.122334_pt1 | contig 17450 bp, 16 predicted proteins | sample MGYA00511116_ERZ773115 | MGnify/ENA primary metagenome ERZ773115 (study PRJEB29015, sample SAMEA2737869) | human gut metagenome | biome: human gut; feature: human-associated habitat; material: faeces | place: China | collected 2012 ... | reverse complement strand
GGAGGTCTTGTTGATGTGCTGACCGCCGGCACCGGAGGAACGGAACACCTGCATTTCGATGTCCTCCGGGCGGATCTCCACCTCTACGTCATCAGGCAGCTCCGGCATGACCTCCACAGCGGCAAAACTGGTCTGACGGCGGGCGTTGGCATCGAAGGGGGACACGCGGACCAGACGGTGGACGCCGTGTTCGCTCTTCAGCAGGCCGTAGGCATTCTCGCCCTCGATGGAAATAACGGCAGATTTGATACCGGCCTCGTCACATTCCTCGTAGTCCAGCGTTTTCCAAGCGTAGCCGTGACGCTCCGCCCAGCGGGTATACATCCGATAGAGCATCTGGCACCAGTCCTGGGCCTCGGTGCCGCCGGCACCGGAGTGGAGCTGGAGAATAACGTTGTTTGCGTCATACTCACCGGAGAGCAGCGTGGTCATACGGATCTCTTCGATCTCGGTTTCCAGCGCGGGGAACTCTGTTTTCAATTCTTCCAGGATCTCTTCATCCTCCGCCTCCTGGCCCATCTCGCACAGGGTGGTCAGATCCTCCCAGGTGCTCATGAGTTTCTTGAAGCGGTGGAGCTTGTTTTGAAGCTGCTTCAGGCGGGTCTGCACCTTCTGAGAGCGCTCCAGATTGTTCCAGAAGCCGTCCTGCGTGGTCTCATCCTCCAGACGGGCGGCCTCCTGAGCCACAGCGTCGATGTCAAGGGCGTCCCCCAGCTTCTTCAGCTCCGGTTCCAGGTCCCGCAGCTTCTGCTTATAAACGTCATATTCGATCAAAGCCATACTGATTCTCCAATTTCCATATAGATTACTTTAGCCATGATATTATATAGGAGTTCCCCGATTTTGTAAAGGGAAATATGCACAAAAATGACGATTTTCAAAAATTCAGCGCACGTTTGCGGAAAACAGATGAAAAAAGAGACGGACAAAGTCCGTCTCTCACGCTCAATGATTCAGGATAAACTGTTCCAGCTCCTCCGCCGTCCGCACCACCGCGGCAGCCCCGGCCTCCGCCAGCTCGCCGGGTGCGGCGTACCCGAAAAACTCCACGCCCACACAGGCAAGGCCACATTCCTGCGCGCCAAGCACATCATACTTCCGGTCACCGACCATCAAAACGGTGGGCTTATCCGCATCGGTCAAGCGCAGGCGGCGCATGGCTTCCCGGATGACATCCGCCTTTTCCCAGTCGGCCCCCGCAGGGCTGCCGGTCACAGCGGACAGAAAGGGTGTAAAGCCAAAACGCCGACAGATGCTCACGCACAGCTCCTCCGGCTTGGAGGAGGCCAACGCCAGAGTGTATCCCTTGGCCTTCAGCCGTTCCAGAACGTCCCGAATACCGGGGGCCGCCTCGTTTTCATACTGTCCCACCGGCACATAGTGCTCCCGGAACACCCGAACGCCCTCCACCGCCTTCTCCCGGCTGTAGCCGCAGTGCTCCATGAAGGATTCCTGCAGCGGCGGACCGATGAATTTCAAAAGGGTCTGGGCATCCGGCATGGTCCCGCCCAGCTTTTCAATGGTGTATTTCACGGAGTTGACGATCCCCTCCCGCGAATCCGTCAATGTACCGTCCAGATCAAATAATATCGTGTGAAACATCTGGTCTCTCCCTTCTGTAAGCAAAACAAAGCCGGGCCAACAAGCCCGGCTTCGCCGACTGTTTTGTCCCTTTACAGACAATTCTAACATGAATTCGAAGGCTCCGCAAGGAAAAGCTGCACAAGATTGCAAATTACAGAGTTTCCACCGGCTCGTAATCCAGCAGCTCAATGCGGGAGCTCCACATTTCCGCCGTTTCCGCCGGGGGATTGGAGAGCATGGTGGTGAGATACTTCTTGCTGTCATCGGCAAAGACGGTAGCTACCTTCCGGCCCGGCTCCAGATTCTGAATCACAGAGCCAAGGAAGTTAGCGCCGGAGGAGATACCCACGCCAAGGCCCAGTACACGGCCGAATTTCGCCGCCATGGCAATGGCGTCCATATCGTTGATGTCCATTACGCCATCCACCAGAGTCTGGTCCACCACAGCAGGGATAAAGTCGTCGCCGATGCCCTCAATGTGGTGAGCACCCTTGATAGCTCCGCCGGAAAGCAGAGGCACTGCATCCGGCTCCACAGCCACAGCCCGGACGGCGTGATCCGCCTTCAGACGGCGGGCGGTGCCCATGAGGGTGCCGCCGGAACCGACGCCGGCCACGAAGTCCGTCACATCCGGAAGCTGGCGCAGGATCTCAACGCCGGTAGTAAGGTAGTGGGCCTCTGGGTTATCCTGATTTTCAAACTGCTTGGGCTGGAAGCCGCCAATCTCCTCCGCCAGATCTCTGGCCCCCTGAAGGGCTGCGTTGAAGCCGCCGGCTTCCCGTGAGATCAGGTGCAGGGTGGCACCGTACATAGCCATCAGCTTTTTCCGCTCCTCACTGGCCCAGTCCGGCATAAAGATGTGGACGGGATGGCCGGTGAACGTGCCCAGTGCGGAGAAGGCGATGCCGGTGTTGCCGCTGGTCATCTCCACGATGGGCTGGCCGGGCTTCAGGGTGCCGTTGGCGGTGGACTTGGTAATGACATGGGCCGCCAGACGGTCCTTGATGCTGCCGGAGAGGTTGTATGCCTCCAGCTTTGCCCAGACAAAGCCCTCCCGGCCGTCCAGCTTGTAGCGGATGCGGATCATGGGGGTGTTCCCTACCAAATGTGTGAAGTTCATAACGTATCCTCCTCATCAATATACTTCATGTTGAATCTTTCCATCCTCGGAAACGCGGCCGGGTAAAACAAAAGGAGCGATGTGCGCTTGCACATCGCTCCTGAAAGCTCTTCATGCAAGACACAGGCACACTGAAACGGACGCCTGTATCTGCGATCAGCAGTTCAGCCGCCCTATGTCTTACAACAACAGGTTTTTACAAATTCATTTCTCATAGCAAGTTTAGTGTAGCACCTCTCCGTTGGAAAGTCAACCATTTTTCCATTCTATGGGAAAATAGGCCGGTTTGTTACCGCAAAATGTTTGTATGGACCAGCGCCCGGAACAAGCAGGCCGCCGCCACGCCTGTCACTGCTCCGGTGATCAGAGAGGCTCCCAGCAGAATTGGCAGATAGTACAGCGGGGCCATCGAGCCCAGCGTCAGGCAGGCTGCGGCGATCTGGCCGCAGTTGTGGGCCGCCGCGCCGCCGATGGACACGCCGTAGATAGACAGATGCCGGGATCGGGACAGCAAGATCATCACCAGCATGGCGGAAAAGCCCCCCAGCAGGGAGAAGATCAGGGCGTTCATGTTCCCGGCGAACACCGCCCCCAACAGGCACCGGCCTGTCAAAATCAGCAGCGCCTGAGCGGGACCGAGGGCGTACAGGGCGAATACCGTCACAATATTAGCAAGGCCCAGTTTGATGCCGGGGATGGGAATGGCCAGCGACAGGGGGAAAAAGTTTTCCAGATAGCTGAACGCCAGTGCCAGCGCTGTCAGCACGGCACAGAGGGTCAACTGCTTCGTTGTCAGTTTCACAGTTCCCCTCCTAACCGATTACAATGTCCACGCCGCTGCTGTCTGCCGCGCCGCCGGTGAGCTGAATGACGATCCGGGCCGGAAGACACACGATGCTCTGCCCGCTGCGGGAGATGGTCCCGGTATGGACACAGTCCTGGGTGGGACAGTCGGAGGAACTGACCCGGAGGCCGTTTCCGTCCTCCGCCGCCACCGTCAGCGTCACGCCGTTGTAAGAATAGGTGCGGGGCGCGTCCAGCAGGTCTGCCGGGGCAAAGCGGTCGATCTCCTGCCCGTCAGCGGTGACCACCGCCGTCAGGGTACCGGTTTCCGTGCCGCCACGCCAGACCGTCATGGCCGAGAGAGCCGCCAGCGCAATGACCGCCAAGACCACGATCACATCCCAGAAATTGGGCTTCAGCTCAGGAAACCGTTTCATAGGTGTACCCACTGTCCTTCACTTCCTCAAACCGGTCCGCCAGTCCGGCAGTGATGACCACCCGGCCATCCTCCGTCACCAGCACCAGATCGAAGTCATACCCGCCATTTCGCCAGAAGTCCAGCGCCTGCTCCTCTCCCATGACGAACAACGCCGTGGAAAAAGCGTCGCACATGGCACCATTTCCCGCGCCGGCCCAGTCTGGGCCATTGTCCGCCGCCACCACCGTCACCGACAGTAAACCGCTGTCCGCGGGATAGCCGGTGGAGGGATCAATAATATGGTGGTAGGTTTTTCCGTTTTCCTCAAAGTACCGCTCGTAGCCGCCGGAGGTGATGGCGTAGGCGTCCCGCAGGGACAGGATCGCCGCAAGGCCGCTCTCATTCCGGGGATCCTTAATGCCCACCCGCCAGTCGGAGCCGTCGGGCTTGCCGCCCAGCACGAACACATTGCCGCCCAGAGAAATTTTTCCGCTTTCGATGCCGTTGGCCCGGAAGGTCTGCTCCACTAAATCGGAGGTATAGCCCTTGGCGATGCCCCCCAAGTCGATAGCCTGTCCCTCCCCCAGCGTTACGGAATAGGACGGCTCTTCTTGAATTTGGATCTCGTCGCTGTTGACATGCTTTAACAGCTCATTCAGTTCGGACTGCTCCGGAACGCGGAACTGATCGCCGGTGAAGCCCCACGCGTCCATGATGGGGGCGATGGTAATATCAAACGCGCCGTTTGTGGCGTCCCGGTATTCCAGCGCCGCCGGAAGCAGCGCCCGCGTCCCGTAAGTCAAGCCGGTGGTAGGCGTTGTGCCGTTATGGTTGACGCGGGACACATCGCTGTCCGCCTTTGTGCGGGAGAGTTTGTTCTCCAGCGCCTTGATCTGCCCCTCCGCTTCTTGGACGGCTTCCTCCGCCTTGGGGCCACAGGCCGCAACCTCCATCACCGTGTCCATGGCGAAGATCTGGGCAGTAGCCTCCGTTGTTTGTTTTCCGCAGCCTGTCAGGCACAGGCACAAGGCTGCTATCAGAATTGAGAACCGTTTCATGGCGTCCTCCGTTAGAATTTGATTCGATTTTTTCAGTATACCGCGAATATTGTAAAAAAGCAATGAAGGTTTTCCTTGCAAATTGGAAAAGAGACTGGTATACTATGAACGTGTGTCGGCGGGAACCGGTCCGGAATGGACTGCCCGCATTTTGGGAAATATAACCCTGGAGGTTTTAATAGATGGCAAAAAATCCGAATAAAAAGGTCGCTCCGAAGGACGAACCCATGAATGGAGCAATGAAATTTTTTCTGGCTGGCTGCGTAGCAGAACTGTATTTACTGATCCTGCGTCGTTTTTATATCAATGCCGACTCTGAACTGACCCGGATCGCCTGGTATGATCACTACCTCTGGACTCTGGCCGGGATCGGCGCGGGTGTGTTGGCAGTGGGCGTGATTGCTGCTCTGGTTTTGCGGGGCAGCGCCAAGAAGCAGAAGTCCGCTTGGATCCTTGCTGCGGCAGGTGCTTTTGTGGGTGCGGCTACGGCTCTGGTCCGCTGGAATATGGCCACCCTCTCTTTTATGACAATCGTTGTGCCGGTCATCATGCTGCTGGGAATCCTCTGGGCGCTGTATGACCGGGAATGTGCACTGGCTCTGACGGTGCTGGGTGCCTCCCTCTTTGTTCTGTGGGGCGTGCGTCGGTATGGTTCCAGCATCTATGTGGGCACCACCGTTAAGGTCTGCGTGGTGATCTATCTGGTTCTGCTGGCAGCTCTCGCCGCACTGACCAAGAGCGGCAAGCTGAATAAGCTCCTGCCCCCCAAAGCGGATAAGCTGCCGGTATATGCAGCCTGCGGTCTTTCCGCGCTGGCTCTGCTGGCCTCTCTGCTGGGCGGTGGCATCTCCTACTACGCCATGTGGGCACTGGCAGCGGTGGTCTTCGCACTGGCTGTCTACTACACGGTCAAGCAGCTTTAAAATGTGAGCAAACAGCTCCGGTCCAGTACGGACCGGAGCTGTTTTTTGCTGCAGCAAGTTCCAATCTGCACTTTGCTCCCCCGAAAGTACAGGTGGACTTGACGCCATTGGATACGATCTCAAAGCGGAACTGCATGAAAAGCCCCGGGAGAAACCGCTTTCTCCCGGGGCCTCTTTCCCATAAAATAATTGCGCGTAAGGAAAGCAGATATCCGATCAATCCGTAAAATCAGGATAGCCCTCCTTCAGGGTCTCATCATAAACGGCGCGGTCACCGCCGATGAACTTGGGCCGTACCCGGGCCGCCAGCACAATGGCCTGACCGATGTGATCCTGCTCCAGCCGCACCGGCACCGCCACCTTTTTCAAGTGCATCCCGATGAGGGTGCCGCCGATGTCCAGTCCTGCGTCTGCCCGGATCTCCTCCAGCGCCACAGGATGCCGAAACGCCTTGTAAGCGGCGGTAGCGAAGGAGCTGCCCGCCTTGGGCTGGGGCACCACATTGACGATCTCCCCGCCGGGGACCGCCTCGTATTCCACGATCAAAGCCCGGTTCAGATGCTCGCAGCATTGGGCGGCCATGTAGACGCCCATGGGGCCGAACACACTGTCAAGGCCCCGGAAAATGGCATCCGCCACCTCCGGTGTAGACCAGCTTCCCACCTGATGCCCTACCACCTCACTGGTACTGCATCCGATGACCACGAGCTGTCCCTTCCGCAGATGGGCAGTCTCCGCCAGTTGGCGGGCCGCAGCGGCGGACTCCCGCTCTACCTGTTCCAAAAGCTGCTGATTCTCCAATGTATGTACCGTAGTTCCTGCCATATATAAGCCTCCCTTTTGTTTTACGCACAAGGCGCCGTGTGAGAATTTTTCTCACACGGCCGCCTTATTTTTTCGTTTACAGTTCCAGACCGCTCAGCGCAGGCGCCTTTGCCTTTTGCAGCAGCACAGCCAGCGCAAGACCGATGGCGATACCGGCGATCCCCTGAACGATATTGCCGGGAATACTGGCGGCCGCCGCCAGACCCTTGCCCAAGATCATGGAGGCGTAGGCAAAATAGCCCAGGACCATGATGGTCTCCCCCACGATGCCGCTGACCAGCATGGCAGTCTTCCCGCGGCCCAAGGCCCGGAAGATCAGCGCCGCTGCCAAGGCGTCAAGACCCTTAATGATCAGGGTGCCGGGAACATAGTGTCCGTAGCCGCTGAGCAGATCCACCAGCATGGAGCCGATACCGGCCGCCGCCGCACCGTACCAGGGCCCCAACAGCCAACCGGAGAGCAGCACGAAGCAGTCGCCCAGATTCACATAGCCGTTGACGGGGGACGGGATCTGAATGATGCTGGTAGCCACATAGACAAGGGCGGCCATCAAAGCACTGAGAACTAACTTTCTTACCTTCTGATTTTCCATTGCACTTCACCTGTTCCGGCGTTTACCGCCTGTTCTTGCATTCATTATATCTCAGTTTGATACTATCACAATATTCAGAATTACAAAATTTTATAAGGTCAGTCGGAGATAAAACAAAAAAGGACGTCCTGACGGACGTCCTTTTGTTTGGCCTATTAACCGATCTTGTTGAGCTTCAGGGTCATAGCGCTCTTGCGGTGAGCAGCCGTGTTCTTGTGCAGAACGCCCTTAGCGACAGCCTGATCGACCTTCTTGACCGCGACCTTGTAAGCGCCATCGGCCTCGGTGCGATTGCCTTCAGCGGCAGCCGCCTCGAACTTCTTGATGGCAGTCTTCAGATCGGACTTCGTAGCCTTATTGCGCGCGTTGCGGACCTCACCGATGAGGACACGCTTCTTGGCAGACTTGATATTCGGCAAACCAAACACCTCCTCCTGGCATTTCTTGGCGCGGTTTCATAATTTCCACCGTGCAGAATGATATTTTAGCAGAGAAGTCCAGAAAAAGCAAGCCTTTTTTTAATATTTCTATATTTTTTTGTATAACGCGAATATCTCCGCAAATGCTACCCTTAATACCACAAGATTTTGTGTCAGGAGGGCAAAATGTTTACAAAACGGACGGATCTGGCAATCGAGGCCCACGAGCTGTGGCAGGAATCCGCCGGGAAAACCACCCGGCTGGCAGGCGTAAAGGCCACGGAGAAGAAAATACAGGGATATCCGGTCACACAGGTGGATATTCTGGACCGGGAGGGGGAGGCCGCACTGGGAAAGCCTGCGGGCAGCTACCGCACCCTTGACCTCACCGCCTTCTGGCAGAGGGGGGATGGGTTTTTCGACCGGGCGGTGCGGGCCGTGGGGCAGCAAGTCAAGGAGCTGACCCCGGACAGCGGTCCGGTGCTGGTGGTGGGCCTTGGAAACCGGGCCATGACGCCGGACGCCGTCGGCCCGCTGGCGGCGGACAGCATCCTCATCACCCGCCATCTCATCGACGCTATGCCCCAGCACTTTTCCGGGTTCCGCCCGGTGGCGGCCCTGCGGCCGGGGGTGTTGGGGACCACCGGCGTGGAATCTGCAGAGGCGGTGCGGGGACTGGTGGACCGGCTCCATCCGTCGGCGGTCATCGCCGTGGACGCGCTGGCCTCCCGCCGGGTGGGGCGGGTGTGCTGTACCGTCCAGTTCAGCGACACCGGCATCATCCCCGGCAGCGGCGTAGGCAATCACCGCTCCGCCCTGAACCGGGAAACTCTGGGGGTACCGGTGCTGGCCGTGGGCGTTCCCACGGTGGTGGACGCCGCCACGTTAGCAGCGGATCTATTGGAAGAATCCGGGCTTCCCGAGCCGGATCTGGAAACGCTGCGGAGCCGCCCTGAAAACCTTATGGTCACGCCAAGGGACATCGACCAGCAGGTGCGGGACCTGGGTAAGGTCATCGGCTACGGCATCAACTGGGCCTTGCAGGATCTGGAGATCGAGGAGATCAACGCCCTGCTGTCATAGGGTCAGAGGTCCAGCTCCAGCACCACGGGACAGTGGTCGCTGCCCGTGACCTCGCTCCAGATGTCGGCGCTTTTGATCTTGTCCTTCAGCCGGTCGGAGACGATAAAATAGTCGATGCGCCATCCGGCGTTGTTCTTCCGGGCATTGAAGCGATAGCTCCACCAGGAGTACGCGCCGGTCTTATCCGGATAGAGATACCGGAAGGTATCCGTAAAGCCGCTTTCTAACAGCTGGGTCATTTTGGCCCGCTCCTCGTCAGAAAAGCCGGGGTTCATGCGGTTGGATTTCGGATTTTTCAGGTCGATCTCCTGATGGGCCACATTGAGATCCCCGCAGTAGACCACCGGCTTCGTTTGATCCAGCTCCATCAGATAGTCCCGCAGATCGTCCTCCCACTCCATGCGATAGTCCAGCCGGGAAAGCTGGTCCTTGGAGTTGGGGGTGTAGCAGCACACCAGATAGAATTCCGGGTATTCCGCCGTAATGACCCGTCCCTCGTGGCGGTGGACCTCCTTGCCGAAGTCATAGGTGACGGAGAGGGGCGTCTGCCGGGTAAACACGGCGGTGCCGGAATAGCCCGCCTTGTCGGCGCTGTTCCAGTAGCGCTCATAGCCCGGCAGGTCGAATTCCGCCTGTTCCGGGCGCATCTTCGTCTCCTGCAGGCAGATCACATCTGCGTCCGCAAAGGCGCAGAAGTCCAGAAAGCCCTTGCCGAGACAGGCCCGCAGGCCGTTGACGTTCCAAGATACCAGTTTCATAGAGGCTCCTTCCCCGCCGCCCGGTCCCGGCGGCGGTTTTTGACGGTTTTCCCCCATTTTACCCGGTTTTCGACGGGAAATCAACTTGCCCTTTCCGGCGAAAAGGAGTACAGTAAAATAAAAATGATTAGAGGTGTATCGTGGGGACGGAAAGCGGAATCCGGAATATGACGGTGGGCAGTCCCTTTCGCCATATTCTGATGTTTACCCTGCCGCTGCTGGCAGGGAATTTTTTGCAGCAGTTCTACAATATGGTGGATAGCTGGGTGGTGGGCAACTATGTCAGCGACGGAGCCTTGGCCGCCGTGGGCGTCGGCTTTCCGGTGATTTTCCTGTTCACCTCCCTGTTCTCCGGCATCGCCACCGGCGGCACCGTGGTCATCGCCCAGTCCTTCGGCGGCGGGAGACCGGACCGGGTCCGGAGCGCCATCGACAGCCTGTATACCGCCTTTATCCGCAGTATTCTGCCCATCACCGCCGCCGCGCTGCTGCTGGTGCATCCCTTGATGACCGTTTTACGGGTGGACCCCGCCGCCTGGGCAGAGACCCGGACCTATCTGCTGGTGGTCTGTGCGGGGCTTGTCGGCAGCATCGGCTATAATCTCAACGCCGGCATTTTAGGGGGCATGGGCAACAGTTCCACCACACTGCTGTTTCTGGCGGTGTCCACGATTTTGAACATCTTTCTGGATCTGGCACTGGTGCTGGCGGTACCGCTGGGGGTGCTGGGTGTAGCGCTGGGCACCGTCATCGCCCAATTATGCAGCTGGCTGTTCGGTATCTGGTATATCAACCGCAGGTATCCGCAGCTGGCCATCCATCCCTTCAACGGGATCTTCGACCGCAAACTGTTCTGTGAGATCATCCGCATTGGCCTGCCCAGCGGTATCCAGATGTCTCTGGTGGCCCTGGGCGCCATGGGCGTACTCTCCAAGGTCAACAGCTACGGAAAGGCCTTCACTGCCGGCTTCAACGTGGGCAATAAACTGGATACCCTGTCCTTTCTGCCGGTCCAAAGCCTGGCCGCCGCTGTGATCTCCTTTGTGGGGCAGAATATGGGGGCAAGCCGGGAGGACCGGGTCCGTCAGGGCGTCCGGATCACCGTGACCATGGCCGTTGTGTGGACAGTTCTCAGTTCCGCCCTTGTGGTGTGGCTGTCCGTCCCTCTGTCCCGGATCTTCTCCCCGGACCCGGCGGTCATCGCCGCCAGCGCCCGGTATCTGCAATGTGTGATGCCGCCCTACGTGCTGTTTGCCATTCTGTTCGTACTGAACTCCGCCATGCGGGGCGCGGGCGACAGCCTGTATCCCATGGTGAACGTGGTGGCCTCTGTGATCCTGCTGCGGGTCCCCTTCCTGTACCTGCTGGCAAACCGCTTCGGCCCGGACGCTATGTATTGGAGCTACGGCATCGGCTGGGCCGTGGCCTGCGTCCTGTCGGTCTATCATTATGCCGCCGGAAAATGGCGGGGAAAGTACCACAGCGAATAAAAACAGCGGAAATCGGAAATATTTTGACCGGATGATTGACTAATCGTTTAAAATATGGTATAAGTGAGTGCAATCGAGAATGCAATGAAGGGGAGAGTACGTCCTCGCGGCATGGTTCAGAGAGTCCCGGCAGCTGAAAAGGGACCCATGCGGTAGACAGAACATGGCCCCGGAGCCGCGCGGCTCAGCGCTTTGGCGCAGGCTGCGATGGGTGCGCCCATTACAGCGTCAGGGTATCGCGTGCCGGTTTCGGCAGGCTTGTACCCGCAGAGGCTCACGCCGCGAGGTGTGGGTGAATCAAGGTGGTAACACGGCTTTCTTCGCCGTCCTTGAGCGTATGCTCAGGGACGGCGTTTTTATTTGCGATCACTCAAAATTTATCATAAAGAAGAAAAGAGGAACAGGATATGGAAAAGGACACTTTTTATATCACAACCCCCATCTACTACCCCTCAGATAAGCTGCACATCGGCCACACCTACTGCACCGTGGCCACCGACACTCTGGCCCGGTATCACCGGCTGAAGGGCGAGGACGTCATGTTCCTCACCGGCACCGATGAGCATGGTCAGAAAATCGAGCAGAAGGCTGACGAGGCCGGCGTCACTCCCCAGGAGTTCGTGGACCGCATCGTGGACGGTCCCCGTGGCGTCCGGGATCTGTGGAAGCTGATGAACATCTCCAACGACCGTTTCATCCGCACCACGGACGATTACCATGTGAAGGCCATCCAGCGGATCTTCAAGCGGATGTATGACAAGGGCGACATCTATAAGGGCACCTACAAGGGCAAATACTGCACTCCCTGTGAGTCCTTCTGGACGGAGAGCCAGCTGAAGGACGGCTGCTGCCCCGACTGCGGCCGCCCCGTTGTGGACGCCGAGGAGGAAGCCTACTTCTTCCGTCTGAGCAAATATGCCGACCGCATCCGGGACCTGCTGGAAAACACCGACTTCCTCCAGCCCCGTTCCCGTGTCAACGAGATGGTGAAGAACTTCATCGATCCCGGTCTGGAGGACCTGTGCGTTTCCCGCACCAGCTTCTCCTGGGGCATCCCCGTGGACTTTGACCCCAAGCACGTGGTCTATGTGTGGGTGGACGCTCTGAGCAACTATATCACCGCGCTGGGCTATGAGAATGACCGCTATAATGACTACAAGAAATACTGGCCCGGCGTCAACATCGTCGGCAAAGAAATTGTGCGATTCCACTCTATTATCTGGCCTGCCATGCTGATGAGTCTGGAGGAGCCTCTGCCCAAGCACGTTTTCGGCCACGGCTGGCTGCTGCTGGACGGTGGTAAGATGTCCAAATCCAAGGGCAACGTGGTGGACCCCTACCTGCTGGCGGAGCAGTTCGGCGTGGATGCCCTCCGCTTCTTCCTGATGCGGACCTTCCCCTTCGGCTCCGATGGCAACTTCTCCAATGAGCTGCTGATCCAGACCATCAATACCGATCTGGCCAACGATCTGGGCAACCTCCTCAGCCGCACCACCGCCATGGTGAACAAGTACTTCGGCGGCTCCCTGCCTGCAGGCTGCGGTGCCACGGAAGATGAGAAGCAGCTGGCTGCCATGGTCCGCATGGGCAGCAGCGTGGAGCTGGCCGCCAGCGGCGACACTGTGGACCCCGTGCTGTACGATGCCCAGCTGGTGGCACAAGCCGCCGGTCTGAAAAAGGCCTACGCTCACGAGATGGACACCTTCGCCCCTCACAACGCCCTGTCTGAGACCTTCAAGCTGATCCAGCGGGCTAACAAGTATATCGACGAGAACGCCCCTTGGGCACTGGCCAAGGATATGGAAGCCAACGGCGCCCGGCTGGCTCATGTGCTCTATAACCTGCTGGAAGCCACCCGCATCTGCGGTATCCTGCTGACCCCCTTCATGCCGGAGAGCATGGAAAAGCTCTTCGCCCAGATCGGCGTGGGCGCGGAGGCCCGGACCTGGGAGTCTGCGGACCTCTGGGGTGAGCTGCCTGAGACCGCTGCCGTGGTCAAGGGTGAAAACCTGTTCCCCCGTCTGGATCTGGACAAGGCCCTCGCGGAACTGGAAGCCGCTGAGGCCGCCGCTAAGAAGGCGGAGCAGCCCGACGTGGAGGTGGAGCCTCAGCTCACCGAAACGGTGGACTTCGACACCTTCTGCAAATCCGATTTCCGGGTGGTGAAAGTCAAGGCCTGCGAAGCCGTGAAAAAGTCTGACAAGCTGCTGCGCTTCACGCTGGATGACGGCACCGGCACCGACCGGCAGATCCTCTCCGGCATCCACAAGTTCTATGAGCCGGAGGAGCTGGTGGGCAAGACCCTGGCCGCCATCGTGAATCTGCCTCCCCGGAAGATGATGGGTTTGGAGAGCAACGGTATGCTGCTTTCCGCCGTCCACACGGAAAAGGGCGAGGAAAAGCTGAACCTCATCATGCTGGACGATCAGATCCCGGCGGGTTCCAAGCTGTGCTGATTACTTAGGAGGGGGACTTGTCCCCCTCCTAACCACCTCCCACCAGTCTGCGGACTGGTGAACGTGCCCAAGGCACTTAGATCAAAGTATTTTTGTCAGGCACATGTCCTGACAAAAATGATTTCAATTTTTCCATGCGGGACACAAAGTATCTTCATCAGAGTATCATTCGTCAGGCAAAAAAGTCCCTTGCCCCGCGCGGGCAAGGGAAGTCCCCCAGGGATGCCCTGACAAACATAACTGAATTATAAAAGATATTTCTTTGATGAAAAATAAAATAAAGCGGGCGGTTATTTCGGTAGTTGTATTTGCAGTGATTTATATATTATCTGGTTTTATCATTGGTTGGCATAGCTATGATATGTATCTCAAGGCAATTGAATTTTTAGCTGCTATCATAGGTGCAGGGTGCTATTGGATCGGCAGTAACGAACAATAAAATACCAGTTTTTTCATCTGCGCTCTATCAGCGCATATGCTGTAAGTTTCAAAATTTACGGAGATCGAGGTCATCAATGCGGTTACAAAGCGCGATTTTTGATATGGACGGGACCCTGCTGGACTCCATGCCCACCTGGCGGGAGCTGGGGCCCACGTTCTTAAAGGAGGCGGGCATCTCCGCCACACCGGAGCAGGACCGGATGCTCCACACCTTAGCGGACTGCGACGTGATCCCCTATCTGCGGGAGGTCTGCGGTCTGCCGTGGTCCCAGCAGGAGATCATCGACCAGATCATTCAGCGGATGGAGACATTCTATTCCAGCCAGGTCCGGCCCAAGCCGGGTCTGGAAAAATTTCTCTCCATTTTGAAAATGGAGGGCGTATGGATGTATGTGGCCACCGCCACCCATCGGCGGCTGACGGAAAAGGCCCTGAAAACGGCAGGCATCGACCACTATTTCCGGGGGATCGTCACCTCCGCCGACGCGGGAAATCACAAATCTGAAAGCGCCGACATCTACGAGATGGCCATGCGGCGGCTCCAGTCCAACAAGCGGGACACCGTGGTATTTGAGGACGCCCTCCACGCCATCCGCACCGCCAAGGCAGCAGGCTTCCGGGTGGCCGGGGTCTATGAGGCCACGGCGGAGCAGGATCAACCGGAGATTCAGCGTCTGTGCGACTATTACATCCGTTCCTACGAGGAACTGGTCCAGTCTGAAACCTTCTGAGCATCGCAAAAGGAGCCGTATGGCTCCTTTTTTTCAAAATCTTTTTCCAACGCTGTAACGAACCGCGCCCCAAACGGATATAACAGATGAAAACGCCGCTGAAAGGGGGAGAAACTCCGTGAAGGATCTGGATACCGTCTACCGCCAGCACGCGCAGACGGTCTACAAATTTCTGCTCTCCCAATGCCGGGACCCCCAGACGGCGGAGGAACTGACCCAAGAGACTTTTTATCAGGCAGTGCGGTCCATCGACCGGTTTGACGGCAGCTGCAAGGTGTCCGTCTGGCTGTGCCAGATCGCCAAGCACCTGTGGTATCAGCATTTGCGGAAGGCCAACCGGGAAACGGAGCTTCCTGAGGAAGCAGAGCTGCCGCTGGTGCCCTCCGCCGAGGAGGAGGCCGTCAGCCGCTCCGGGCATCTGGATCTACTGCGGCAGATCCACGAGCTGCCGGAGCCGGGGCGGGAGGTGGTCTACCTCCGGGCCTTCGGCGGACTGTCCTTCCGGGAGATTGGAGACGTTTTAGGCAAAACGGAGACCTGGGCCAGAGTGACCTTTTACCGGGGCAAGGAACGATTGAAGCAAGGAGGCTGCGACGATGAAAAATGATCTGACCTGCGGTGTGGTGCGGGATTTGCTCCCCTCCTATGTGGAGGGCCTCACCTCCCCAGAGAGCAATACAGCGGTGGAGCGTCATCTGTCCGGGTGCCCGGACTGCGCCCAGCTTCGGACGGCGCTGGCAGGCGCGCCGGAGCAGGCGGCCCCGGAGGACGCAAAAGAGGTAGACTATCTGAAAAAAGTAAAGCGCCGGGGCTGGCGGCGTGTGGCGGCGGCAGTTGCCGTCACGGTGCTGCTGTTCACGGCGGGCGTCGCGGCAAAGCTGTTTGTCATCGGGGAGCCTGCCAACTGGGACTACCAGGAGAATCTCAACTGGACGGCTCACACAAATGTGCCGGGACAGTTGGATCTGCATTTCTATTCCGAATGGTCTGCCATTGCCTACAGTCACTGGATGGTGGAAAACAAAAACGGCATCGTTCATGTCAGCGCAAGGCAGACCCTGCCGTCATTCCTTCATGACACTTCCGACCATTGGGAGCATATTTCGCTGGATGGTGTACGGGAAGTTTGGGTGGCCGATCAGCTGATCTGGCAGGGTGGTGTTGAGATCTCGCCGCAGATCGACAGAATCTATCAGGCCCAAACCCTCTATGTGGGGAACGCCCCCGCCGTGGGACAGGTACTCAGTGCCGGGCGATTCGACTGGATCGGTGATTACACTATAGAATTGCAAACCTCTACCCAGCCCTACCGCCTGACGCTGAATTTCTCCGCTCCCCACACACCTGGTGGAATAAGGCTATCTGAAACGGGCCTCTATCAGGACATGGCGGCGGTGCTGGCAATCATCGGCAATCTGGACGAGATAGAATGTGCGTTCCGGGACGAAAACGGCCAGCCCTGGTCCCGTGTGCTGACGGTGGAGGAATTGAACCAAGACCTGCCTCAGATCGTCGCCGACTACAATGAGCGATTTTCCCACGGCAAGCCCTGTCCCCTCTATGACGATGTGAAGGATTACGCCGGCTCCTGCGCCGATCTTGAGCAGTTGTATGATGCCATGTGGTGGGCTGGTGAAGGCGGGATCTACGCGGAAACCAAATAAAAGCATCAGCGCCCACGGCTTTCGCCGTGGGCACTGTTCATTTATCCCATCCACAGGGTCGCTCGAACGTCCGCGTCGAAATAGGCCGTGGGATTCTGAGGAACACCGTCCTGCCGGACCTCAAAATGAAGGTGCGGACCGGTGGACCTTCCTGCGCTGCCCACAGCGGCGATCGGCGTCCCCGCCTTTACAGGATCGCCCTCGTTCACATCCACCTTGCTGCACGCGGCGTACAGTGTGGCGAGTCCATCGCCGTGGTCGATCATCAGGTAATTCCCGCGTTCCGTGTCAAAGCCGGTCTCCGTTACCGTACCGTCTGCCGCCGCCAGTACCGGGGTTCCCCGTTCGGCCGGAATGTCGATCCCATTGTGGACGGTTTTCCCCTGTCCGCCGGGATTCCATCTGGCTCCAAAGGGGTTGCTGAGGCTGATGGTATTGCTGCCTTCCACCGGCCATTGAAGCCAGCGGCTTTCAGCTTCGCTGACGGCATAAATGCCGTAAACACACGCCTCCTCGTCCCCGGCCAGCTGGGGCAGGACCGTCCATGTTCCGTTTTCATACCGGTCCAGCCGCAGACGGCCGGTGGAGAGGGTGTAGGTCCGACTTTCTGTTTTGCCGTCCAGAAAAGTGGCCTCCACCGTCAGATGCGCTCCGTCAAAGGTGTCGATGCTGTCCCACGTATCCTGCTTCATGTCACCGCTCGCCGTTGGCAGCTCCTCCGGGGGCACCCAGAAGCCATAGCTGGCCGAAGGATCATAGTCCACGGTCACATCGCTGCCCAAAGCCGTTGAAAATCTGCAGTGGCAGCAAAGCGCTAACACGTTATCTTTTACTAACAACAGTCCACTGCATATTACGGTTATTAATGCCGAGGCGATCGACAACAAAGGCAAAATCTATCCTCTGAAAAACTTTATGTTGCTGCCGTACAGTCACCACGCTGTCAATATCGCCAGCATGCAGCGCTTGCATAAAATGAAATATATTAATGATTACGGCGCCGTTGTTGATATTCCAATAAAAAAATAAACGTCGCACCTCTTTAGGGAGATAGAGTGATGGACGATAGTAAATTACGCTATTTTGCCAGCGCATGGTTAATCTC
>ERZ773115.1938-NODE-1938-length-17547-cov-3.469872_pt1 | contig 17547 bp, 18 predicted proteins | sample MGYA00511116_ERZ773115 | MGnify/ENA primary metagenome ERZ773115 (study PRJEB29015, sample SAMEA2737869) | human gut metagenome | biome: human gut; feature: human-associated habitat; material: faeces | place: China | collected 2012 ... | reverse complement strand
TCCTTATTCTCAGTATTTGTAGATTCTTGAGGATCTACAACGATTTTTGTTTCTGCTGTTTCTTTTGCCGGTTCCCTGCCTTTGTTTCCGGAAGCTTCTTTTTTCTGGCTTTTCCAGAAACTGGGGAGAACCAGTCCGGCAAGCAGCAGAAACAGCATCAGAAAAATGGAAAGAATCACTTTTGTTCTGTTCATAATGGCTCCTTTATTTTTTGTCGAAGATCCAGTAGGCATTTGCCGTAGCATGGATTTCCGACATCATATCAAATTCACGGTTAATATAGTTCTTTGCGTCACTGTCATTGGGATCATTGACCAGTACCTTGCCGTTTGCCGTAACACCTCGGAGTACGATGAAGTGTCCGCCGCTGGTGAAAAGTCCTGCCCGCTGAGAGGAGATGACCGGACAGCCTTCGGAGAGTGCCTGAAGTACCGTATTGGCATTGCTGGTCTGTGTGACGCTGCCACAGCCGAAATGACTGGCTGCAGCCTGAAAGTAGCTCCAGTAGGTTCCAACTCCCGGCTTGTAATAGGAATTCCCGCACCATGCCACCGCATCCGGAGGGGTAATGGTATTCCCGGTCAGGTAGCTGGCGATCATGGCAAAGCTGGTAGGCCCGCAGCCGGAAGATGCGATGGAGCCGCCGCCATAAGGAATGTTCCCGTAATCGGTCTGGAGATAGTGCGGAATCTGCATTCCGTTTGCCGGATAGCTTCCGCCGGTATTGGTAATCTGATAATACCGGAGAACATGCTCCACATATTCCTTGTCCCCATACCGGTCATAATGCCAGTTCGGACGGGCACACATCATATCCGAATAAGCAATGGCGTTTTCTTTGGTATAACCGCCGTCACGTTCCATTGCCCAGTCGATATAGCCGGAGCCGTAATTGTAACCCTGAAGCGCCAGCTTGATGCGGTCCAGGTCGGTAGGTCCGGTACATCCTGCTTTATCCAGTGCATACTTTAATTCCTGAATCCCACATTCGATGGAATAAGCAGGATCGGTGATGCCGTTGGGGACATGGGGGTATTTCTTATTAAAGCCGCCTTCTGCCGCCTGCATGGGATCGCTTCCACGCCCGCCGCTTTCCTGCATCATGACTGCCATGAGGAGTTCCACATAAGCTTCCATGCCGTATTTCTGTGCGACCTGCTGGATGGTAGCCCGGTAAGCCAGCACCTCATCGCTGACACCTACCGCCATGGCAAGACCGGAAGCGGAGCCGCCAAAGAACATGGTCAGGTTTTCCACATAACTGTCTGCCGTTTTTTTCTGCTTATCGGTCAGATGAAAGACGTGATCTGCAAAGTAGGCATCTCCGGCATAGCTGACCGTGTAGGTATGGCGGGGAAAAGTAACCTTTCTGGGTGGTGCATTTTCCTCTTCCGCCGGAACTTCCACCGTGGCCGTTTCTGAAGTAACGTCATAAGAAAAAAGCCCGTCCTCGTTTTCCCGGATCAGGCTTTTGAGTTTGCTGATATTTATATTTTTATAGTCATCCTGGCTGGCACAAAACTGTGCGATGAGCTGGTTCGCATTTACGATGATACTGGAAGCGTAAGGATCGCTGATAGAGGCAGTATCTCCTTCCGGGAGTCTGGCAATTTCCGCATTGATCTTAGCAAGCAGTGCATCATGGCTTTCCTGAAGCACCTCCACGATTGCCTGATTGGAAGCCCGGATATTTTCACTGATTACCGTGTTGCTGGTCAGTGCTCCGGTATTTTCAGAGAGGTCTCCGAAGACGAGTCCCGGAAGCATGACAAGGAACAGAATGGGAAGCATCAGTACACCGCCGACGGCTGCTCCAGTTTTCGCAAGGGTGCGCCTGTGCCGGAATACTGTACCGATGACAGCAAGAGGACTGCCCATCAAGGCTGTTTTTGGCATGTTACATACGCTCCTTTCGCTGTGGGGCTGGCGGCAGTTTCTGGACAATGGATTCATTGTAGGCTACTTTGCCGCTGCCGGAAGTATATGGTGTTTTTTCGACCGTATCCTGTGCATACTGCTTGTACCAGGTGGAACCATCCACGGACTGTACCGTAGAGTAGGAGCCCTGAGTAGGAGCTGCATACTGGTCGGCATGGTACAGGGCAAAATCCCGGTTTCCGGAGCTTCCGGTTTCGGTACCGGTGATCCTTCCGCCACCGATTTCTACATTATCATAGGAAGAACCGCCGCCCGGATTGATGCCCATATAGGAAGTAAAGGCTTTCTGTGCGTCTGCTCCCTTGATGGAACCTACCTGACCGTAATTTCCCTGTGCAATGTTGCTGATGACCTGATTGGCAAAGTCTCCGCCTTTGTTCAGGGATGACTGGTAGAGCATGTTTCCGATACTGCTGTGTTCGGTATAACCGGTTGCGGAATTGACCGCTTCTCTTTGTACCTGTCTTCCCACTGCCCCGGCAAGCCCGCCGGATAGGAAGCTTCCTGCGACAGCCGCACTTCCGGGAGAAGAGGCTTTGTGGTAGCCGCCACCACCATGGGAACGCATGGAACCGGTCAGGCTCCGTCCTGCAATCAGAAGTTCAGCCATCATGTTTCCTCCGGTATTGCCGACATTGATGCCAAGCGATGCCAGAAAAGAATCAATTTTCTGGGATACCTTTAAAAAGGCAATGGCACACAGGAACCAGACGAAGACATTTCCGGTTACCGCTTCCTTTCCCTGACTGGCAACTGCCGCTTCCACGTCTGCTTCCGTAAGCTCCGCTGCAAAGACCGGCATGGAGCAAAACAGTACCAGACAGGCAGTTAGTACCAGGAATGGTATGAGTTTCTTTCTAAGTTTCATTTTGGTCCTCCTTTCTTATAGGGATAACGGATTGGCAAGGAAGGTGCCGACCATAGAAGTAAACAGCCGCAGGCACCACGCATTCATCAGAAGCAAAAAGAACTGGCCGCCAAGCATCCGGCACCAGCTTTTGAAGATATTTCCGGTTGACTGGCTGGCACCCATGGAAAAAGCTGCCGGGGCTGTGTAGACCAGTACCCCCAGAAGAATATAGCGTTCTGCCGCTTCAAAGAGCAGTTTGATGTAGTTCCACGCCAGAATCAGTACCAGAATCAGTGCAATGATGGCTACCGCCCCATTTGCACAGACTCCCAGGATGACTGTGACTACGGAGTTAAAATCCGCAAATTTTAAAGGCGGCAGGTCTTCCGTCAGAATCCAGTTGTACGGTGTTCCTGAAATCTTCAGGAGCAGATCCACAATATCTTTCGCATAGAAGGTGAGAAAGATAAAGAGGAAGGAACGGATGGACAGCTTAATGGGATCTTCCGCTTCGATACCGGCTCCCATAAAGTAATTTTTAAAGAGCTGCCATACCCAGTTTAAGAGGATCAGCCCGATGCCCAGTGCCAGAAAGACCTGATACATGGTCTCGGCAGCAGGAAAGTAGCGAAGAAACGTATCCATGGAACAGCCCAGAGCACCGAGGACTGAAGTGGTGATCAGATCCAGAATGTTCATGACCTGTTCGGCAATCCATTCCACGATTCCGTCAAGTATTCCCATAGTGGCATCTCCTTTCGTCTATCCGTTCCATTTTCCGCCTGCAAAGAACGGGGTGATGTAAGCCATGATAAAGCCAAGCCCGTTTAAGATCGCCCAGGTAATGACGATACGCTTGAGCCATGCACGTGATTCGTCCACGGTTTTTCCGCTTTTGGAAAAATTCATCATCAGAAGGGCAACCGATGCCGTTACGACTGCAGCAATGGTGGAAATGAGGATAATCTGGTTATAGACATCCTTCATGATCTCATTGGCTTTGGTCCAGATGGTAGCGGCAAAAACCGGCTGTGTGTATCCGCAGAGGACTGTGACAGCCAGAAATGCAGCATACAGGCATCTGCCATAATTGACATGCCGTTTTGTGTCCGGCGGAGCGTTTTTCAGTTTGTGTTTCACGTAAAAGTACCTCCTTTTTATAAGAGCGGCAGGAGAATTACCTCCCCTGCCTTTGCTTATGGTTTTCCTGCCTCAAGAAAGGACGCAGCCCGGTCAATGCAGGCTGCGTCCTAAATCAAAGTATGAAATTGTAAAGATCCTCCTATCTTACAGAAAAAACGCAGCTTATTTGCCGCAGGAGAGGCTTCCCATACGGCAGTGCTGCGTTTCGTTCTGCATATAATTTTGACAATATCAATTTTAACATGGGTAAATTACCGCTACAATCGCAGGACTGTGCCAGTTACAGACGATGGAGTGCCAAAAATGTGACCAACGCTAAAAGCGTTATAAATGCAATCCTTATGGATACTGTAAGCGTGATTTGCAACCAATTATACTGGATTTACATGACTAATGCTTTAAGCGTTAGTGAATACTGGAAGGAGGAGGTGTGCGTGTGAAAGGAATGGGAAAGGCAATCCGCAGGTACAGGGAAGAGGCAGGAATTACGCAGGAGAGACTGGCTGAACTGGTGGATATCAGTACCAACCATCTGGGTGCGATTGAGCGGGAAGTGAAAACACCTACGATGGAAACATTTGTAAAGCTGTTGAATGTATTAGGTGCGGAACCGAATGAAGTGCTGAAGGAAGTGATTCCTCTTACCAGAATGGAACATACTTCTGTAGTGGAAGGAAAGCTGGAAAGGCTCACACCGAAGAAGCAGGAAAGCGTGCTTCGGATGCTGGATGTGATAATTGAAGAGATGATGAAATAGAAGCTGTCTGCGAAATTGCCGCAGGCAGTTTTTTTGAAAGCTGTATATGCAATAAAACACATAAAAATATGCGATTTATGATGAAAGTGATTGCAAGATTTGATATAGTAATCCTAAAAGCATTATAAAACTAATTCTTAAAGGATGACTATAATATGAAAAAGGGATATGTGGGATTATTGGCATGTGCGTCAGGAATTCTGATCGGACTGGGAATCAGCCGGCTGGATCTGACAGGTTATCTTGAAAAAACACAGGAGCAGGAATATCACCCGGTAGAAAGAAAGGTGCCTGAATCAGTAGAAAGCAAGCTGAAAGATCCAAAACAGTGCTGGCTGTGTGGAAGCGATGAACGGAGTATGATGGATTATTTCCGGAAGTTTGACGATCTGGGAGTGATCTGTACCAATCACTGGTATGTGATGGATATGCATATCCGGAATCATGATGAGGACGGGAATCTTACCGGCCCGCAGGGAAACGGGCATATGGGTTATACCGGGACAGGAGAAGGCGGCTGCTTTTTCCATACGGAGCAGATGTCGGATTACGGGATTTCCGAAGTATCGGTGGATTACGGGGAAGATAGTATCTTCGATGTGAAAAAAGTACAGAACCATCTGTGTCAGGAATGCCTGGATAAGCTGGTGGAAAGCATGGAGGTATTCTGTGAGGAAACGCAAAAACCCAAGCCCCGTGATCTGGTACTGGTGGATTTTCAGACATTGGAGCTGTACGCCATTCAGGAGCATAATGCGGGATACTTTATCCGGGATTATTATGTGGAAATTGAGTCGGAGGAAGATGGGGTGGAAGTAAAGGCATTTTACTGCCCGAAGCTTAATAACGGGAAAAAGGATGGAGAATAAATTGAGGTTTGCATTGGTGAGGAGTATAATGTAAGTACGTGTTATGTATTGGAAAAACTTGAATTTAGCAGAAAGAAGGATTGTTATGAAATTTATCAATACTAGAAAATTCACATGGATAATTTGTATAATAGGATTTTTGCTTGCTCTTGTAAGTATATTTTTCTTACCGAGTATTATTCCAGTACATTTTGCAAATGGGATTGCGGATGATTATGGAAGAAAAATACAAATATTTTTATTTCCTATATTACAAGTGCTTATCACTTTTTTGACTGGACGAGAAAAAGTAAAATATTGCCTGACACATTCAAAAACTTTCTTAACGGACATTCAGTTTAATTGGATGATAGATGGTGTACTTTTATTGGTAATGTTTGCAGAAATATGGGTTATCTATGCTTCATTTGCATAGAAATACTTGCATAACAATTTACATTTGATTGAGCAGATAAAAATGATTTGAGGTGGTAGCAATGAAAAAGCGATTGGGAATCATAGCCGGAATTTTAGGAATTGTATTGGCAGTCATTGGCATTGTACTGAAGCAGAAAGAAAACACAGCCGTTTCTGTTATTGGTGGTGCGGATGGCCCGACTTCTATTTTCATAGCAGGGAAGTTAAATGGTGATAATTTTATTTTTATGATTGTAGTTGGAATTATTTTATTGATTTTGGCAGGAGTTATTTTTTACAAACGTAAGCATTAAGTTACAGTTTTTTAGACTGTGTATGGCGGAAGAACCGGGAAAGTGTAGATATATCATGGGGATTTTGGAAAAAAATAAAAAAAGTAAGGGTACAGCGTTTGTCTATGATGAGAATAATGATTACTATAAGATGGAAATAAACGGGATTGAGTTTGTCTGTGACAGCGTACATTCCGATTATGAAAAACGTGCAGTTGAACTGGCACAGGCGTATGAGAAAAGGCTGCCGGATATCGTGGATTATCTTATGCCGGATATAAAGGAGATGTTTGGAATTACAAATCCAGATGTAATAGCAAACTTACTGGGAAAGCCGAGTATAGATTTGGACAGAGGAACACTGACTTATCTGGAGCACACAATGGACAGCCTACATATTATTGAAATGGAATTTGACGGTATCTTCACGGCATTCTATAACTCCTGTATTGATGGATAGGACTTTAGTAACATAGAGCTGCAGTTGTCTACAGCTTTTATCCAGACTTCGGATGTTACAGAGAAGCAATCAGAAATGGATTGATCGATTTCTGAAGCAGTATCCGGTGAAATCCTTGAACATATGAAGGAAAAGTATGTATGTTAATTTTATTTTTATTGTAGACAAAAGATAGGACTGATATGATAAAAGAACAGGTTATTACAAATAGAGGTGGAGTATTTGATGCAGAAAATATTATTACTGGAGGATGACTCGAATCTAAATCGGGGAATTGCCCTGTTACTTTCACGGGAAGGGTATGAGGTTCGTCAGGTTTATACAATAAAGGAAGCAAAAGAAGCATTTCAAAAAGGAGATTATGCTCTTGTTATCAGCGATATTACATTGCCGGATGGTACAGGACTGGATTTTGGAAGGATGGTACGTGCAGGTGGAGATACATATCTTATCTATCTTACGGCTTTGGATTAGGAAATAGATATTGTAAATGGTTATGATACAGGGGCAGATGATTATATTACCAAACCATTTTCACTGATGGCTTTGGTGTCGAAGGTGAACGCATTGATGAGACGGCTTTCTAAGGTACAGGCACAGATTATGTCTTCCGGAGAGATTACGGTGCATATGAAAACGATGCAGGTGTATAAAGGGGATGAACCAGTTACTTTAAGTAAGAAAGAATTCTCTCTGTTGCTGTATCTCTGGGAGAATGCAGGACAGATTGTTTCAAAAGAAAGTATCCTGGAGCATGTATGGGATATAGACGGTCAATTTGTCGATGATAATACGGTTATTGTCAATATCAGCAGACTGAAGAATAAACTTGGAACAGAAGAGATAGCGAATGTGAGAGGACTGGGATATATATGGACCGGAAAGGTAAACAAAAATTAAAACGGTATTTTATCGTATATGTAATCTTTGCAGTATTTTTTACAGTAGGAATGTATCTGATAACAAAGTATGAGGAAAATGCGAAAGCAACGCAGATAGCACTGCTCCTTGCAGAACATCCTGAACTGGAAGGGGAAATAGTTGCAATCTGGGAAAAGTCAGGAACAGTAGATTTTATAAGAGACCGGGACGATCAGAAGATAGAAAGAGTCGTACAGATGCTGGAAGAAACTTATGGTTATCACTCAGGGAGTGGATCTTCAGATGTGGTTATAAGGATTATCTGGGGAATTGGATTACTAGTGGGAGTCATAGTATGTGGCCTGTTCTTGCACCTGGACCGAAGAAAAAACTGGAGCAGATACGGTGATGAGGAACAATTACAGCAATTATATGAATGTCTGCAGGAATTCAGAAAAGGAAAATTCCAAACATATCCTGAAGAAACATCAGAATCGGAACAATGGTTAAAGGTGTGGGAATCTGTAAAGGAGCTGGGGCAATATTTCGAAGATTTGAAGGAACGTCTGGAGCAGGAAGAAAATGGTACGAAGAGTCTGATTACAGATATTTCCCATCAGTTGAAGACTCCGCTTGCATCACTCCGGATGAGTCATGAGCTGGTGGCAGAAAATCGGGTTACAGGAGAAGAACAGAGGGAGTTTCTGGAGCAGGAATCACAGGAACTTACCAAACTGGAACAGCTCTTGAATGAACTGGTAAATCTTTCAAAGCTGGAAACACATATGATCCAGATACATTCGCTTCATGAAAGCCTGAAGAAAACGCTAACAGAGGCTGTCAGTCAGATTTATATGAAGGCAAGAGGAAAAGATATTTCCATTCAGGTGGAGATGGATGATGATATAGTTGTGAACCATGATTCAAAATGGACGGTAGAAGCATTAACGAATATCCTTGAGAATGCAGTCAAATATTCACCGGAGCACACAACGATTACAGTGAGGACGCAGGAGCTAGCAAGCAATGTGCTTATTGAAGTAGAAGATGAAGGAATGGGCATTCCTGCGGAGGAACTGCATAAGATCTATCAGAGATTTTACCGGGGAAGGAAAGCAAAGGAACAGGTAAAAGACGGAGCGGGTGTCGGTCTGTATCTTGCCAGAAAGATCATAGAAGAACAGGGGGGGACAATAGCAGCCAAAAGAAAGGCTGAGAAAGGTATGATATTTAAAGTGACACTGCCGCTCATAATAGGAGAATAGTCGGAACCCTTACAAAACTGTTATGGTTGTTGTAAGGGTTTTGTAATGCAGGAATGTTATAGTAGGGGTATGAAATGGAAAGGGGACTTGAAGATATGAGTAGTATTTTAAAAGTAGAAGATCTAGTAAAGTATTATGGAGAAGGCGAGAATCAGGTGAGAGCCGTGGATCATACAAGTTTACAGATAGAGAGAGGCAAGTTTACAGCTATCGTAGGACGTTCCGGCTCCGGAAAATCTACACTTCTGCATCTGATTGGAGGGCTTGACAGACCGGATTCCGGCAAAGTATGGATTGATGGAACCGATATCTATTCTCGAAAAGATGATAAACTGGCACAGTTTCGAAGAAAGAAGATAGGATTTATCTTTCAGGATTTTAATCTGATTCCATCGCTGAATGTGTGGGAGAATATCGTTCTTCCGCTGGGACTTGATAATCGCAAGGTAAAGCCGCGGGAAGTGGAAGATATTCTCAAAAAAATCGGACTGCAGGATAAGAAAGATGCGATGCCGTCTGCTTTGTCTGGTGGACAGAAACAGAGAACTGCGATAGCCAGGGCATTGGTGACAAGACCGGCGATAATTTTGGCGGATGAGCCGACTGGAAACCTTGATTCCCAGACTGAGCTAGAGGTTATGAGCCTATTGAAAAGCTGCGTGTCGGATTTCGGGCAGACGCTTATCATGATTACCCATGATGAAACGATTGCCCAGATGGCGGATGAAATGATTATCATTGAAGATGGCAAGGCGGTGAGAAGATAATGAAGATGACGACCAGAGTTGCATATTGCAATATGCGGCATTATAAGAGCAAAAACATACTGATTGGAATTGCCATTATCCTGACAACATTACTGCTGTTCGTAATCCCATCAATCGGAAAAGATATGGTGGAAGTGAACTTTGCGGTAATCAATAAGATTTATCCAACATGGCATGCCCTTTATCGGAACGTGGACGAGAGTACAGTTATGAAACTGGCGGCACATCACGATGTGAAAACTTACGGACTCCGCAGCGATGCGGGGTACATGAATCTGGAAGATGCGACGGTTTCCATGATGTATATGGACAGAACAGGGATGGAACTTTATAAAGTGAAGCTGAAAGAGGGGCAACTTCCGCAGAAAGAAAATGATATTGTGGTTTCAAAAGGAATACTGGAAGCATTAGGACAGAATGGGAAAATAGGTGACACCATCACAGTACCTTATCAGATTCTGAAAGATGACGGACTGGATTATACGAAGGAGAAAGAATTTCGAATCTGTGGCTTTTTAGCAGATAATGAGAGCAGCAAAGAACAAAAACAATATACATCATTGGTTTCAGAGGCCTTTCTGAAAGCGGAGATACCGGTAGAACAGGTGAAATATCGGTTTTTACTTCAGGTGAATGGACAGAAAGGAAATACGACTGCAGATTATACAGAGACGATACAGAATATTGCCAGACAGTTCGGGATTTCCGAGGATGACATGAATATTAATAAAGAGTATCTTGCAGCAAATTATGTGGATCCGGCTACAATTCCGGTGATTGTAGGAATCATGCTTATTGTTGTATTGGCGGGCATTATCACAATTTATAGTGTTTATTATGTATCTATGAACCAGAGGGTTCGGGAATTTGGAAAGTTAAAGGCAATCGGGGCTACGAAACGGCAGCTTAGACAAATCGTACTAAGAGAGGGAATGGGAGTGGCGTTGTTTGCTATTCCGATAGGACTTTTGATCGGAACAGTTGCTGTGAAAGTTGTACTTCTCCAGTTTGTAGAACATGCAAAGGATTCAAACGTACTTATAACAGAGGCATACAAGGTTGTAGCTAAAGGAGAAGTCCAACTTTATTATTGGTGGATTTATCTGTTGGCAATTGCAGTGACTCTGTGTACAGTGTATCTGTCACTGATGAAGCCTATGCGTATGGCGGCGAAGGTATCAGAAATAGAAGCTATGCGTTACCAGGGAGGCAGTAAGCGACAGAAAAGCAGCAGGAAGGGATATCAATTTCTGAATATCGGACGACTGACCAAGAGAAATCTTGCAGAGAATAAAAAGAAGAGTACTATCACGATTGTATCTATGGCCGTTACCGGAATATTTGTCATGATGGTAGCAACGGTGCTGTCTTGTGCAAATCCGATGGAAAGTGCAAAGAGTTCGATTGTGGGGCAATATGAGATTTCTCCAATTGTGGAATCCGGGAATAAAGAGCATCCTGAATATGAATGGGCGGAGGTTCAAAAGAATAATCCATTAAATGAAGGACTAAAGCAGCAGATAGAGGAGCTTGACGGTGTTGAGCGGGTAGATGTGTTTACCGCGTTGAAGGTATCAGGAGGACCTTTTGAAGAAGAAATTGGAAGCGAATTTATCAATGGAGTGCCGGAAGAATACGCAGAAGAGCTGAAAAAAGGAATCACTGAAGGCAATGTCACATACGAGGAATTGAAATCCGGGGATAAAGTGATTCTGGACCGCGCGCTACTTCACTGGTATCCAGATATTAAAGTGGGAGATAAGCTGAAACTCAATATTCATGATGGAGATAATACCTTTCAAAAAGAGATTGAAGTGGCAGCAATTGGTGATTATGGAAGAGGTCTGACAAACTATAACTGTCTTATCATGGCAAAAGAAGGGGCAGAGAAACTTACCATAAATAATTCTTCCAGCTATTTTCAGGTGATTGCAGATAAGGATTATGATGAGGCACTGGAAGCATCTCTACAGGCTATTGTGGATGGATCAGGCAGACTGCAGATGCGTACCTGGAAGAATGAGTACGATACATGGGAAAATGCCATGCAGATGACTAGAGGTGCATGTTATGCATTTATCATCATTCTGGCAGCAATCAGCATTATGAACTTGATTAACACAATGATCAATAGTGTCCATGTGCGAAAAAAGGAGCTTGGCATGATGCAGGCAATCGGAATGTCGGACCGTCAGTTGATGAAGATGCTCCAGTTGGAAGGTATATTCTATACAGTAGGCACTCTTATTATCAGTATCGGAGTGGGAAGTCTTGCAGGATATCCGTTGTTTTTATATGCAAAGCGTACAGGAATGTTTGATATCAGCACATACCATTATCCGGTAACAGCAGCTATTATTATAATTTTAACATTGTTTGTGATACAGATGTTATTGGCAATATTCATTGCAAAGTCAGTAAGGAAAGATTCATTGATAGAGAGAATTCGTTTCAGTGAGTAAGAATATAAATTTCTGATGTTTAATGCAGGTACTAATCAATGTCGTAATAAAAAGGGGGACTTGATTTCTCAAAGCCCCCAGTGTATAATGAACTCAAGAAAGGTATTCAGATGCAAAATCTGATGCCCTCAGTTAAATTTTATATTCTATGTATAAGACATAGCATCCAAAACTTTCCTAGGGTCGTGGATGCTATTTCTTATTATGTCGATCTATATAAGTTGGTGCTATGTCAAGATTTAGGCACAAAATAAAATGAGAAATTCTGTCAGCTAAGCAGCTGACAGAGATTTAGCCCTCTCGTACAATTTTTCAAATTCGTCAGGAGACATGTAATCACAATGACTATGAATTCTGACAGTGTTATAAAAGGTTTCAATGTATTCAAAAATCAGGTTGTATGCGTGTCTGTAATTCTTAATGTTAAAACGGTTAAGCCATTCTCTTTTTATGAGAGAATGGAAGGATTCAATGCAGGCAGTGTAAGGATAACCTTTATGAGAATAGTTGCGTTGTATGTTTTTTGTGGCTTCACGCCATGCCTGAGACACATACTGACTTCCGCGGTCAGTGTGTATTATTAAAGGTAAATCGGTGTTACGTATTGCCTTGGCTTTTTCAATTGGCTTTATTACAGTGGAAACTTCCATTGTGTCGGCAAGAGTGACGTTTGAAATGAACGAGAACTTCATTTCATTCCCTTGGTTTTCAAAGGTAGAGTCCAAAGAAGCAATGACCTACACGAAGTTCATTACAGCAATTTGTGAGATGACCATGAAACAGAAAAGAATCACAGCCAAGCCAACAGAAAATGAAAATGAGAAATATGCATTCCGATGCTTTCTTTTAAGGCTTGGATTTATCGGAGATGAGTACAAAGCTGATAGAAAATTACTGCTTTCCAAACTGAACGGTTCATCAGCATTTAAGAATGGAGCCAAGAAAGGGGGTGAGCAGTAATGTTTTTCCCACCAAGAAATATAGTTGAATCTGTGAAGAAAGAATATCCATCGGGTACAAGGGTTGAACTTGTATCTATGAATGCCCCATACCGTGATATGCCGACAGGTACAAGGGGCACTGTTGACTGTGTGGATGATACAGGTACGATTCATGTGATATGGGATAATGGATATCATCTAGGAGTTGTCTATGGTGAAGACTCATGTAGAAAGATACATACCACAAAGACCATTTGCTATGGAAAGAAATATGGGACTGTAAAGAAGATTAAATCAAATCAACAGAAAAGAGCATGCCCCATTTGTGGGCAGACATATAATGAACCACCTTGCAGTTCAAGAGTAGATGGAAAAACGAAAATCTGCCCCGATTGTGGCACGAGAGAAGCCCTTTAGAGCATTGAAGTTTGTAATGAAGAGCAGAAAAAATTGGAATGGAACTTTACGGATGCATGAATTCAGCAGTATTGGACTACGGAGATTATACAATTGCAGTTTGGGCTCATTGCTTTAAAGGGAGCATTGCAGATGTTTATGAACTAATCGAAACTCCAGAAGAAACAGGATTAGGAAGATGCGAGTGCAGGATTTCAAGAATTGAAAGAAAAGAAGAATTTGAGGATGCAGGCCATGCGATGGCATGGGCATTAAACAAAGTAAAATAAAACTCAAAACGGGAACTCTCCGGAGTTCCTTTTTTCGTGGAGGTGATCATGTGAGAAAACTGAAAAAATATAAACCGACTAGATTCATGACAGAGGATTTTCATTATGATAAGTCTGAGGCAGATTTTGCAGTGAATTTTATAGAAAATCTGTGTCACACAAAAGGAACATGGGCAAGGAAGAAGTTAGAGTATATTCCGACAAAGAGTACTTATCAAGTGCTGTCAGCTGATGTTTCTAACAAACACGGTTTCAATACACACGGTGTTATCTTTGACGAATTGCATACACAACCAAACCGTAAATTATATGATGTTATGGTGCAAGGTTCTGGTGATGCAAGAATGCAGCCACTATATTTCCTGATAACAACAGCAGGAAATAACACAGAGAGTATTTGTTATGAAGTACACCAAAAGGCTTTGGATATTATGGAGGGTCGAAAGCATGACAGCACATTTTATCCTGTGATATTTGGTGCAGGAGTTGATGCAGATTGGACAAACCCGGCGGTTTGGAAGAAAGCCAATCCATCTCTTGGCGAAACAATCGGAATTGATAAGGTTGAAGATGCCTGTGAATCAACAAGGCAGAATCCGGGAGAGGAGAATGCATTCCGTCAGTTAAGGCTGAACCAGTGGGTAAAGCAGAGTATCAGATGGATGCCAATGGAAAAGTGGGATGCCTGCTCATTCCCTGTTAATGTGGATGACCTGGAGGGACGTGTATGTTATGGGGGACTTGACCTTTCAAGTACCACTGATCTTACTTCATTTTGTCTTGTGTTTCCACCAGAATATGAAGATGATAAATATTATGTACTTCTTTATTTTTGGATTCCAGAAGAAACACTAGATCTTAGAGTGAGAAGAGATCACGTGAATTATGATGTCTGGGAAAAACAAGGATACATACAAACAACAGAGGGAAATGTAGTTTATTACGGATTCATAGAAAAATTCATAGAGCAACTTGGAGAAAAATTTAATATCCGTGAGATAGAATTTGATAGATGGGGAGCGGTACAGATGGTACAGAATCTTGAAGGAATGGGATTTAATGTTGTGGCTATGGGGCAGGGATTTGCATCAATGTCATCTCCAACAAAGGAACTTATGAGATTAACATTAGAACAAAAAATTGTACGTGGTGGGCATCCAGTTCTTCGATGGAATATGGATAATATATACATTAGACAGGATCCAGCAGGAAACATCAAAGCAGACAAAGCTAAGTCAACTGAAAAAATTGATGGTGCAATTGCATTGATTATGGCACTTGATAGAGCCTTAAGAAATGAAGGAGAAGAAACAACATCAGTATATGATCAAAGAGGAATATTGGTTTTTTAGTAATCGGGTGATATAATGAAACATATTGTTGAAATGGATGGACTATGAAAGAACCAGTATTATTATTTGATGGGTATGTACGTTTTTTTTATTGGAGAAGATTTTGTAGCAAAACATAATACTAGCATAGATAAGTTGGAAAGGTTTACAGGAATACCAATATCGTTAATTGATGAATTGAGTGATATTAGTGAGAAGAAATTTGACCTTAGCTTTGATTCGGAAAATTTGGATATTAGAATCAATCGAGCATATGGTGTTATAGTAATGGATATTATTGATGAAGGGGAAAGTAATATTACTTATTTGGAAAATGATTATATTACAGAAGAAAATATAGTCGATGGATGGACAAGGACATTTAATTATTTACCAGATAAAAATATTGACTTAGGAATTATGCTTCTGGATAAGAGAAGGGAAATGCTTCATAAATTAAGAACAGACAGAGAGTATTTAAGAGAATATTTAAAAGAATGGACCAAAGAAGACTTATTAAACGAAGCAAGAAGCTACGAGTTAAAGAACTGTTCCCGGCTTAAAAAGGATGACCTGGTTGACCGAATTGTAGAATATTTAACGACGGAAGAGGCACTCCGGGGCAGACTTTCATGCCTGACGAAAGAGCAGATGGTGCTTTTTTGCAAAGCCTGTACCGAGCCACAGAAAATTTCTGCAGAAGAGATTATGGATGGAATGCAGTTATATAAATACGTACTTGGAAGTTTTGAGGAAGTGAGTGACTGCTTTACTGTCTTTGAAGAGATTGCACAGGGTTTTAGCGGGATTGACGATGAGGCATTCCGGGCGGTTCAGAGCAAAAAAGGCTGGCTGATGAAGTGTATCAGCTTCTTTATCGATTATTATGAGATTGCGCCGCTGGAAATTTTGTATGAACTGTACAAATTGAAGGTGAAAGGCACGATCGAAGAAATGATCGGGATGCTGGAGGAAATGCCGGAGGACATCACAGAATCCTGCATTTTCCCGATGGAGAAACTGGGAATGCAGGACCTGCCGAAAGAGAATCCGCTTTATTCCGAGAGGGGCTTGTATGTACATCTTCCAGTTTTTGAGGGGGATGGATTCACTGCTTTGTTGAAACAGCAGCAGAATAAAAAATTCTATATTCCGTCTGCACAGCAGTTGGATGAAATCTGTCAGAAAGGGTATGAGGCAGGTGCGCTGGCTTATAAGGAGCTGGAGTCCTATTTCATAAAAAAATTGGATGTGCCGTATGAGAAAGCGGCTAGATGGTGCTTTGAGACGTGGACCAGCAGCTATGAAGGAAAATCACCGGCAGAACTGATGAATAAGATGCATGAAGAAGGGATTGTCTTCCAGAGCGAGCAGCAGATGGGCGAATTTTTAAGACTTCTCATGGATGCGTTCAACAATACGAGAACAAAAGAAAACCGCGGAAATAAACCGTGGGAATTAAGTGAGAGAGGTATGATCGGCGGCATGCCGGCGATGGTGCCGGAAATGTCCCAGCCAGCACCGGTAACCGCGAAAAAGGTGGAGAAGATTTATCCGAATGATCCGTGTCCTTGCGGATCTGGGAAGAAATATAAGAAGTGTTGTGGAAGAAATTAATACTCAGAGGTGAAATGAAAAATGCAGCAAGAGAGGAAAGAAATATCTGGCAAAGCTAATACGATCGCTGGTTTTTCCATCCCTCTGTATCTAGGCATCCTGGCGCTGGTGGTGGTCTGTATGTATATGGACTGTCTTCCGGCAGGCTTGGTCGGCGGCATGATTGCGCTGATGGTGCTGGGCGAGGGACTCAATTTTTTGGGAAATCATACACCGGTTGTGAAAACGTACCTGGGCGGCTCGGTCATCTGTATTCTGGGGGCGGCGGTCATCCAGGCGCTGGGGCTGATTCCGGAGCAGACGCATGAGATCCTGGACAATTTTGTCAACAAAGAAGGATTTCTGGTCTTCTATATCTCAGCGCTGATCACAGGAAGTCTTTTCAATATCGACCGCGGGCTTCTGATCCGCGCAACGGTGAAACTGCTTCCGACAGCTGTCATATCGCTGGCAGTCGGCGTGATACTTTCAGGTCTGCTCGGTATGGTGATGGGGGATAGTTTTCTGGAAGGCATCCTGTATATCGGTATTCCGATGACGAGCGGCGGCATGACGGCGGGAGCAGTGCCTCTGTCGGCAATGTATTCGTCGGTTCTGGGGACGGACGCCGGACAGATCCTGACGCGGATCGCACCGGCGACGGTGCTGGGAAATTGTGTGGCGATCATTTTTGGCGGTTTAGCCAATAATATCGGCGAGCGAAAGCCATCCCTGACCGGAAATGGCTGCCTTGTCAATGACGGTCACGAAGTGAAGAAACAGCCTCCGATGAAACCGACCTTCGCACTCTTATGTACGGGGCTTATCATTTCAATGGCATTTTATGAACTGGGGGCGCTCTGCCATCATTTTATTTCGATTGTACCGACGTATGCGTGGATGATTGTAGCAGTTGTGATTGTGAAGGGAAC
>ERZ773115.1889-NODE-1889-length-17825-cov-3.029432_pt1 | contig 17825 bp, 17 predicted proteins | sample MGYA00511116_ERZ773115 | MGnify/ENA primary metagenome ERZ773115 (study PRJEB29015, sample SAMEA2737869) | human gut metagenome | biome: human gut; feature: human-associated habitat; material: faeces | place: China | collected 2012 ... | reverse complement strand
AGGGACGCGATGAGATCTGGGAGCTGATCGATTCATTCGTGCTGCCGCAGGAAGATGCATTACAGGATGAAAATGCAGCGCAGGAAGAAAAATAAAATGTTCGCGGAGTTATACATTTATTCATGCCAATAGAATGTTTGCAGAGCGTGCATTCTATTGTTCAGGATAAAAGAATGTACGCAAAGAGCATATTCTTTTATTTAAAAATATGTAAGAATATGGTATGCTGAAACTATAAATTTTACAAAAAGCAGAAAATCTTAACAGGAAGCAAACTCCTTTTACATTGCGCCTGAAAAAGGTTCATGCTAAAATAATCACTATGACGAAGAGTCAGTATCGGAGGATAGCCATGAAAAAGAAAAAAATCGTAATAGCACTTGGTCATGAAGCACTTGGTACCACATTACCGGAGCAGAAAGAGGCAACAAAACGCACTGCAAAAGCGGTTGCTGATTTTATCCGCGATGATTATCAGGTAGTCATTACACACAGTAACGGACCACAGGTTGGTATGATCCATACAGCAATGAATGAGTTCTGCAGATTATATCCGGAGTATACCGCTACGCCAATGTCTGTATGTTCTGCAATGAGTCAGGGATACATCGGTTACGATTTACAGAATGCTATCCGTGCTGAACTGCTCAATAAAGGAATTTATAAAACGGTTTCCACAGTTTTAACGCAGGTTGTCGTAGATCCGTATGATGAGGCTTTTTATAAGCCAAGCAAGGTGATCGGACGTGTGATGACAGAGGAAGAGGCTGAGGCAGAGGAGAAAAAAGGAAATCATGTCACTGCAGTAGAAGGCGGTTTCCGCCGTATTGTTGCGGCTCCAAAGCCAATGGATATCGTTGAGATCGATGCGATCCGTGCATTATCCGATGCAGATCAGGTTGTTGTTGCATGTGGCGGCGGCGGTATTCCGGTGCTTTCACAGGATAATAATTTAAAAGGTGCCAGCGCAGTGATCGAGAAAGACCTTGCAGCAGGAAAATTAGCAGAACTTTTAGATGCTGACATGTTAGTCATTTTAACAAGTGTGGATAACGTATGTCTGAATTATGGCACAGAGAATGAAAAAGCACTTTCCACCATGACGGTTGCAGAAGCAAAACGGTACATGGAAGAAGGCCAGTTCGGAGAAGATGATATGCTGCCTAAGATTCAGGCTGCCATTGATTTTATTGGAGATTCCGCAATCCGTTCCGTACTTATTACAAAGCTGAACAAAGACGGCACCTATGTGAGTGGTGGACCGGGTACGATGATCACAAAATAATAAGAAAGAATCGATTGCCGAAAATATATTTTTTTACGAGGAAAAAAGATGTTTAGAAAAACAAAAATTGTTTGTACTTTAGGACCTGCAACAGATAAAGAGGGTGTATTAAAACGCCTGATCGAAGAGGGAATGAATGTTGCCCGTTTTAATTTTTCTCATGGTGACCATGAGGAGCAGTTAGGACGTCTTCAGATGTTACAGAAGCTTCGTAAGGAATTAAAACGTCCAGTCGCAGCATTGCTTGACACCAAAGGACCGGAGATCCGTCTGAAAGATTTTACAGATGGAAAAGTTGAACTTAAGGATGGACAGACGTTTACTCTGACAACCGATGAGATTATGGGAGATGCGACACGCGTTTCCATTACCTATAAAAATCTGCCGGAGGATGTAAAGCCGGGAGACTGTATTCTGATCGATGATGGTCTGATCGGAATGGAAGTCAAAGAAATCAAAGTGACATCTGGTGCAAAAGCAGATAAAGATGGCAAAAAGCCAAAGGATATCATCTGTCAGGTATTAAATGGCGGTATGATCTCAAACAGAAAAGGTGTGAACGTTCCGAATGTAGAGCTGTCCATGCCATATATCAGTGAGAAAGATTACGGTGATATCGTATTTGCAGTAGAGCATGATTATGATTTTATTGCAGCATCTTTTGTCCGTACAGCAGATGATGTGCTTGCAATCCGTAAGATCCTTGCAGAAAAAGGCGGTGAAGATATCAATATCATTGCCAAGATTGAGAATATGCAGGGTGTACAGAATATTGATGATATTATCCGCGTTTCCGATGGTATCATGGTAGCCCGCGGTGATATGGGTGTTGAGATACCATTAGAGGATGTACCGGTCATTCAGAAAATGATCATCAAAAAAGTATACGATGCAGGTAAGAAAGTTATCACAGCAACGCAGATGCTTGATTCTATGATGCGTAATCCACGTCCGACAAGAGCTGAGGTAACAGACGTTGCGAACGCCGTATATGACGGAACAGATGCTGTAATGCTTTCCGGAGAGACAGCAGCAGGTGACTATCCGGTAGAAGCAGTGGAGACGATGGTGCGTATTGCGTTGCGTACAGAGGCGGATATCAACTATATTTCACGTCTTCGTGCACGTAATACCAATGAGAAGCCAAGCATCACAGATGCCATTTCTCATACAGCATGTCTGATGGCAGGTGATTTGAATGCGACAAGCATTGTGACCGTTACAAAGTCTGGACGTACCGCACGTATGATTTCCAAATACCGTCCACAGAGTCCGATTATCGGCGGCTGTATGTCTGACAAGGTTTGCCGCCAGCTCAATCTTTCCTGGGGCGTCATTCCGCTGAAAGACGAGGAAAAGCAGGATGCAGACGAACTGTTTGATCATGTACTCGAGCGTTCCAAGGAAGCCGGTTTGATCCAGGAAGGAGATACCGTGGTTCTTACCGCCGGTGTGCCACTGGGAATCGCAGGTACGACGAACCTGTTAAAGGCACATATTGTCTAAACAGAATTTCAAATACAGTATGGTTTTTGCAGATGTTGATGCATAAACCATGTACATCCGTCATAGGATAGACCAAGTGAGAACCTGGGGAAGTCTATGGCGGGATATCAAAAGCATAAAACAAATAAAATCAGAGCAGGCCTGGCAATACTAGGTCTGCTCTGTCTTAGTATAGGGGTGGTGGGACAATATCGAAGCGATGCGCTTACGACATCAGCAAGTGTGGGTGGGAGAGAACTGCCGATTTACTGTGTGGATACCGATGAGAAAAAAGTGGCGTTATCGTTTGATGCGGCTTGGGGCAATGAGGATACAGCGCGGATTTTGGAGATCTTGAAGAAAAATGATGTGCATGTGACCTTTTTTATGACAGGCGGCTGGGTGGATTCCTATCCAGAGGATGTGAAAGCTCTTTATGAGGCGGGGCATGATCTGGGAAATCACAGCGAGAATCACAAGAATATGTCGCAGCTTTCCGTAGAAGAATGTAAAAAAGAGGTGCAGCTGGTGCATGACAAGGTCAAGGAAATCACCGGCTATGATATGTTTTTGTTCCGCCCACCTTATGGCGACTATGACAATGAAGTGATTACAACGGTGCGGGAAATGGGCTATTATCCGATTCAATGGGATGTGGACAGTCTGGATTGGAAAAACTATGGTGTGTCTTCGATTGTGCAGACCGTTACCGAACATAAGCATCTGGGGAATGGATCTATTATTCTGATGCACAACGGTGCAACGTATACCGCAGATGCACTCGAGACGGTCATCACCAGCTTAAAAGACCAGGGCTATGAGATTGTGCCGATCTCCGAGTTGATTTATCGCGATGGATATCATATGGATCACGAAGGCCGGCAGATTGCAGATGAAAAAAAATAAAAACTAGCGTGCCATGTTCTTTGCCTGAATGGACATAAGTTCATACATCTCATCCGGCGATTCCTGACAGCCACCGTCCAACCACATGCGGATCATGGCAGTCAGTCCGGTATAATAGAAAGCTGCGCAGTATTCTGCCTGTCGCTTGGAGGTGATACCCTGGATAGCGGCATAGCGTTTCATACCATCGGAATGTCCGAAAGCGGAGACGGCCGACAGAAAAGGCAGTTGCGCGACCTTGGTCACATAGACCTGATAAAACGAGCGATAACTTAGGATATGTTCAAATAAGGCTAGAAATGTGGCACGGTATAACTCATCGGTCAGATCCATATTCCTGATCAGCGTGCGATCTTCTTCGACGAGTGCTAAGAACAGTCGTTTCGCAACGGCATCAAAAAAGTGCTCCATGTCACCGAAATGCGAATAAAAGGTCGCACGCGTAATACCTGTTTTCTGACAGAGTAAGGAGATGGAAATATCTTCAAAAGCATATTCGTCTAATAGTTTTAAAAACATATCGCACATGAGTGCGTCAGTTTCCTGAAATTTCTTGTTGTTCTTTGTATTCATGAGCCAATACCCCTTATATCCATTGGATTTTTTACCATCATAACACGCATTTGGCAAAATGCCCACCTTATATCTGCGCTTTGTCTGCTTGTATCTTTTTATAATGATGCAGAGCAAAGGCGATGCCGAGCCCCAGCGCTGCAAAAGTTGCGATCGGCTGCGCCCATACGATGCCGCGGAATCCGGCAATGCGATCCAGGAGATAGAGTGCCGGGATAAAGATTAGCCCCTGACGAAAAACGGATACAAAGAGGGCATAGGATGGCTTTTCGGTTGATTGTAAAAAGGTAGTACAGAGTTGGTAAAGACCAATAAAAGGACCGGAAAGTGTGCCGATACTGATGACATAGACACCCAGAGGAATGATGGTAGCATCATCCAAAAAGGCAGTGACCAGAGTGGAGGCAAACCCACGACAGAGCAGGGTGAGTGCCAGACCAAGCAGGATGGTTGCGATGGCTGTCTTTTGGACTGTCTCGCGCATACGCTTCCAGTTCTTGGCACCGTAGCTATAGGAAATGATGGGCTGGACACCCATAGCAACACCGATCTGTAACATGCCGATAATCATAGTGGCACGTCCTGCAACAGACAGGGCAGCTACATAATGGTCGCCGTGTGCCACCAGAAGATTATTTTCAAAAATGCCGGAGATACTGTTTAAAAGTGTGCTGATACCGGACGGCAGACCGATGGCGAGGACAGATGCCGCAATGCCGGAAGCAAAGGTAAAATCGCGCAGGTGGATCGTGGTGTGCTGACATTTTTTTATAATAAAGAGGATGTAGAAAATGCTACTGCTGGCAGTACCGATCAGTGTTGCGATGGCAGCCCCCGGAATCCCCATACCAAGTACTATGATAAAGATAGGATCTAAAATGATATTTAAAATGGTGCCAAGGAGATTACCGACCATTGCAGACACTGCCGCACCCTCACAACGGATTACCTGGCCGGTAGCGGTGTTTAGCATGGTAAGCGGTGCACCCAGCATGATAAGCGTCAGATAGGAAGTGGCATAACCGCGGGTGTTGACGCTGGTGCCGATCAGATTCAGGATAGGATTCTGAAAGAGCAGTATGATGGCGCCGTAGGCAAAGCCCATAAGGATGGAAAAGTAAAAGGAAAAACTGGAATAACGGGCAACCTTGGAATTGTCTCCGCGCCCCATGGCAACCGAGATACAGGAAGATGCTCCGGTACCAATCATGCTGCCAAAGGCAGACAAGATGGTTGTCAGCGGCATGCAGAGGGAAAGACCGGTTACCTTATAGGGATCGTTTAACTGCCCGATGAAATAGATGTCAGCCATATTGTAGATGACCATGATTAAAATAGTAAGTATGGCAGGCAGGCACATCTTGGCCATTAGTTTCCAGATCGACTCCTTTGCAAAAATATTTGGATCCAAACGTTTTTGGTTTTTCATACAAAGATACCCCACTTATTTTTTAGCATAAAATATACAACTGTATAAATAATTATAATGTATAAAATTAGTTTTGCAAGAGAAAGATAGATAATTTTTACAAGAAGGTCGATAACTTCAAAATTGTAATTATGAAAAATTTCCGAAGTAAGGCGGTTGACACTAAAGTTAGAATGTGCTAACATATCAATAACGTTAGAGAGTGCTAACCATTGTTATCTAGATGGAACATGCATTTTCTTTTTTGGGCGAGAGTTAGTACATTCTAACAAAAGTTATATTCGTATACACATAAGGAAGGTGATGCATATGATGCCGCTTGCTATGGCAACAAAGGGAGAAGAACAGCTGATTAAAAAAGTCGGCGGGAAAGAAGAAACGCGGTTGTTTTTGGAAAAGCTAGGCTTTGTGCCTGGGTCGAAAGTCAGTGTTGTTTCGGAGGCAGATGGAAATGTCATTATCAATGTCAAAGATTCCCGCGTGGCGATTGGAAAAGAAATGGCACTGAAAATTATGGTTTAAATCGTACAGAGTAAGTATGTTTTAAATAAAGGAAAAAAGGCAAAGGAAAGGAAGTCACAGGATGAAAACACTACGAGATGTGAAGGTGGGACAGTCCGCCGTTGTTGCGAAAATCAACGGAGAGGGCGCGACCAAAAGAAGGATTATGGACATGGGAATTACGAAGGGTGTTGAGGTTTACGTGCGAAAAGTAGCACCACTTGGTGATCCAATTGAAATTACCGTAAGAGGATATGAGTTGTCTCTTCGAAAAGAAGACGCAGCACGAATTGATGTGAAGGAGGACTAAGAACATGGCAGTACGTATTGCGTTAGCAGGTAATCCAAACTGTGGTAAGACTACGCTGTTTAATGCGCTCACCGGTTCCAATCAGTTTGTGGGAAACTGGCCAGGTGTTACCGTAGAAAAGAAAGAAGGAAAATACAAAGGAGATAAGGAAGTTACCATTACAGATTTGCCGGGTATTTATTCGTTGTCCCCTTATACACTAGAAGAAGTGGTTGCTAGAAATTATCTGATTGATGAGCATCCGGATGCAATTTTAAACATTGTGGATGGAACCAATCTGGAGCGAAACCTGTATCTGACGACACAGCTGGTAGAGCTGGGCATTCCTGTTGTTGTGGCAATCAATATGATTGATGTCGTTGCCAAAAATGGTGACAAAATCAATGCAAAAAGATTGGCAGAAGAGCTTGGCGTGGAAGTGGTTGAGATTTCGGCATTGAAAGGTACTGGCGTAGAAGATGCAGCTATGCGTGCAATCGCAGCGACATCTAAGAAATCGCAGAAAGCGAAGCATTCATTCAGTGGTTCGGTAGAACATGCATTTGCACATATTGAAGAGTTGTGCCTGCATCAGATTGCGGACGAAAATATGCAGCGTTGGTATGCAATCAAGTTGTTTGAACGCGATGCCAAAGTACAGGAAAAACTGGGACTTTCGCCGGAGATTATTTCACATATTGAAAAAGATATTGTTTCCTGCGAAGAAGAACTTGATGATGATGCAGAATCTATCATCACGGGAGAACGCTACAACTACATCGGAACGATTATCAATGATTGCATCAAAAAAGCACATGCAGGTGCACTTACAACATCGGATAAAATCGATCGCATTGTGACAAACCGTATTTTGGGACTTCCAATCTTTGCAGCTGTTATGTGGTTGGTGTATTATGTATCTATTACAACCGTTGGTGGATTCCTTACAGATTGGACGAATGATGTACTTTTTGGTGAGATTATTCCACCGGCCATCGAAGGGTTTTTGACATCAATCCAATGTGCTGACTGGTTACAGGGATTGATCTTAGATGGTATTGTTGCCGGTGTTGGCGCAGTCCTTGGATTCGTTCCTCAGATGTTAGTACTCTTCATCTTCTTAGGTTTCCTCGAGGGATGCGGCTACATGGCGCGTGTTGCCTTCGTTATGGATAGAATTTTCCGTAAGTTTGGTCTTTCCGGAAAATCCTTCATCCCGATGTTGATCGGTACAGGATGCGGCGTTCCCGGCATTATGGCAAGCAGAACCATCGAAAATGACCGTGACCGTAAGATGACGATTATGACAACTACCTTTATTCCGTGTGGAGCGAAGTTGCCAATCATTGCACTGATTGCTGGTGCTTTCTTTGACAACGCAGGCTGGGTTTCATGGAGTGCATATTTCATAGGTATGGCAGCTATCATCTGTTCCGGTATCATCTTAAAGAAGACAAAGATGTTCTCCGGCGATCCTGCACCATTTGTCATGGAACTTCCTGCTTACCACTGGCCAACCGTTGGCAGTGTACTTCGCAGCATGTGGGAGCGTGGCTGGTCCTTCATCAAGAAGGCTGGTACCATCATTTTACTGTCTACCATCGTACTCTGGTTCCTGATGAGCTTCGGATGGGTTGACGGATCCTTTGGTATGCTTGAAGCAGAGCAGCTGGATGCCAGTATTCTTGCTAAGATTGGTTCAGCGATTGCCTGGATCTTTGCACCACTTGGATGGACACAGGCAGGACAGGGCTGGAAGATGGCAGTTGCAGCCGTATCCGGACTGATTGCAAAGGAAAATGTCGTTGCTACCTTTGGTATGCTTTATGGTTTTGCAGAAGTGGCAGAAGATGGTTCCGAAGTATGGGGCAATCTGGCACAGGTAATGACACCAATCGCTGCTTACGGTTATCTGGTATTTAACCTTCTCTGTGCACCATGTTTTGCAGCTATGGGTGCTATCAAAAGAGAGATGAACAATCCAAAGTGGTTCTGGTTTGCTATCGGATACCAGTGTGTACTTGCTTATATCGTAGCTATGTGCATCTATCAGATTGGAACACTCTTTAGTGTGGGAACGTTTGGATTTGGAACAGTTGTTGCTTTTATCTTTGTGATTGGATTCATTTACCTGTTATTCCGCAAGGATAAATATGCAGCAATCAATCAATAATAATATTTAGGCTTACCTAAGCCTGCTTGGAGGCGAAAAGTATGGGAACTGTGATTGTTTTGCTGATTTTAGTCTGTATTGTTTCGGCAATTTTACATCATCTGATTAAACGTAAAAAATCCGGACAGGGTATCTGTTCGTGTGGTACGGGAAGTTGTGGCGGCTGCAGTGCATGCAAGCCTCCACAGCAAAATGAAAAATGAAAGAGGTAGACGAACCATAGCCTTATGCGATATGATGATAACAAGAATGTTACAAGGAGAGTAGGGCATGGCAGAGCAGATTAAGTTTTCTGTAGTGGTTCCGGCATACAATGTAGAAAAAGATTTGCCGGCACTTTTGCAGAACTTATTGGAGCAGACATATAACACTTTTGAAGTGATTGTTGTGGATGATTGTGCGACGGATGAGACGGGAAAAGTGGCGGATTCGTATCTGCAGGCATTCCGTGGAAAACAGGTGGATTATGTGGTGATTCATAAGCCGCAAAACGAGGGCTTGAGCATGGCGCGCAATACCGGCATTTCACATGCGGCAGGTGATTATATTCTGTTTTTGGATGCGGATGATACGGTGGAAAAGAATTTGCTGCAAAGGGTTTCCGATGCACTGCAAAAGCAACGTGCTGATCTGGTGCTTTATGGTTATACCGAGGATTACTATGAAAAGGGACAGCTTTCCTATCAGGTGAAAAAGAATCCCGAATTGCACTATTTTTCTAATAAGGATACAGAGATATGTAATGTGTGGCAAAAACCACTTGCTTATGCATATCCGTATCTCGTAGAACTCGAGCATGAGACAATGTTTGGGTATGCATGGAACAAAGCGTATCGTCTGGCATTTTTGCGCGAGCAGCAGTTGTCCTTTCAGACAATCGTGCATATTGAGGATATTTTATTTAATTTGCAAGTTGCTGGTGCCATGCAGTCTATGATTACGATTCCGGATGCACTCTATCATTATGCAAATCGCGGCCAAAGCCGTTTGACCGGTAAATATCTGCCGGAATATTTTGCACTGCAAAAGACGCGAGTACAGGCGTTTTTGGATATGCAGACAAAGAAGCTGGATCAGGTGACGGATGATGTCCTGCAACAGAAGACAAAAGGTCTGAAAGATTTGGATCTTGGTGCCTGGCGTATGCGTTTGTACGAAGTGATGGCGGGCGTGTATTTCCGTTCGTTCCAGTCTTCTATGATTAGAAGCATACAGCACGCAGATGCAAGGCGTGAGACAATAGCGCGTGCGCGGGCAGAGCTGGAAAGTCCTCTTTATGGAAGATTGCGTCGTCATTTGCCGGAAGAAGGTCATGTGGCAAAAGCATTATATGCACCGCTGGTGCGTGGAGATGTTGAGGGGGCATATCGCAGAGCGAAAGAGATTGCCTGGGCAAAAGAACATCTGTCAGGCGTGTATGTAAAATTAAAACAGAATCGATAAAAGACAAAAAGAAAAGAATCTGGTGAGGTTACTCCTTGCCAGATTCTTTCTTTAAATAGGTTTGAAAAGAAGAAAACATTATTCTGCTGTACTCTCCATCATATAGCTCATAATACGCTTTACGTCTTCTGCTTCATGTGCGATGATTTCCATCTCTGGGATGCTTGAGCTGGATGAGAAAACGGTTGTGAGTGAAATCAACTGACATAATTTAGATTTCAGATTCAGACGGTCTCCATCAGCTGTTACAAGTTCTACCTGACCTTCGCAGGAATCAATTACTTTTAAGAATTCTTCTGGGTTCTCAATGTTCATTACTTTCATAAACGGAATCTCCTTTTTGTATATTGTCGTCTACTAACAACTAACGACATTTTTTTTATGATAACATTATACAACGGTAAAGACATCTGCGTCAATGAAAACTAAACGATGAAAAATTCGCCAATGTACAAACGAAACTATGGAAAATTCGCTAGATTGTGTTATACTATAGACAGTTGTTTATTTGGAGGTAGTTAGGATGACGGAGATGGGTTTTTTGATCTTTTTTGCTATACTGATTTTATTTGTTGTGATTGTAGCCGTGGTTGTTGTGGTATCAGCGGTAGCTGGAGCGAGTGCAGCAGTTGCGAATACGATTGCAGATGATGACGATGGTGACGCGTGATTACGTTACTGTGAGAAGAACGAAGAATATTGCGTGATTAACGTTACTGTGAGAAGAACGAGGGATATTGCGTGATTAACGTTACTGTGAGAAGACGAAGGACACTGCGCGAGCGAAGATGCTCTACAGTGTCCTTTTACGTTGTTTCTATAGTGTGTTATAATGAAAAAAACTATGACTTGGAGAGGGATTTATGACGACAAAGATCATCATTGCGATGCACAAACCATATAAAACGCCCGAGGAATCGGTTTATCTGCCACTGCATGTGGGAGCTGAAGGGAAAGATGAAATTCCGGGGCTTACCCGCGATGATACAGGCGAGAATATATCGTCTAAGAATCCGATGTATTGTGAGCTGACGGGCCTTTATTGGGCGTGGAAGAATCTGGATGCAGATGCGATTGGGCTGGTGCATTACCGGAGATACTTTACCGTCAAAGACCGTAGTTTTCAAAAGAAGCATGCAAATGATTTGATGGCGTGTGTGCTTTGTTCGTCAGAAACAGAAGCACTCATGGAGCAGTATGACATTGTCGTGCCGGCAAAGCGCAGGTATTATATCGAATCGTTGTATTCACATTATGCGCATACGCTCGATGCAAAGCATTTAGATCTAGCGCAGCAGGTGATTCACAAGCAGTGTCCAGCGTATGATGCGGCATGCAAAAAAGTATACGCATCGACCTGGGGCTATATGTTTAATATGTGTATCATGCGAAAAGAATACCTGGATGCGTATTGCAGCTGGCTGTTTCCGATTTTGGCAGAATTAGAGGTGGCAATGCAGGGGGAGTTAGCGCATATGAGTGCGTTTGAAGCGCGATTGTTTGGGCGTGTCAGTGAGATTTTATTTAATGTCTGGCTGATGCATGCGCAGGAGGAGGATACGGCACCACGTGTACATGAAGTCGCAACGATGCATATGGAGCCCATCAATTGGGTGAAAAAAGGCGGTGCCTTTTTGAGGGCAAAGTTCTTTGGGAAAAAATACGGAGCAAGTTTTTAATGAAAGTAAGTTTGATAACTGCCTTTTACAAAGGCAATGCCTATATGGCGGATTATAAAAGAATGATACGCGCCAACCAGTGCCATCTGGAAAAAGGAGATGAACTGGAAGTGTTGATCATCAACGACAGCCCCGAAGAAGCGGTGGTTTTGCCGGATGATGGTAGAGAATGTAATATCAAAGTATACGACCAGCCCGAAAATGGCGGGATTCATGCAGCGCGTGTGCGCGGGCTGTCTCTTTGCACAGGTGACTATGTGATTTTTCTCGATCAGGATGACCGCTTGCGGGAGGATGCGGTTGCAACGTTTATTGCGGCCATAAAAAAATACCAGACGAAAGCAAATAGGGTGCTCGTTTCAAATGCGGTTATGGAGCAAAAAGATGGCGAAGTTTTCTGGTATCGCACTGCCTACCATAAGAAGCTTGTCAGTGATTATAAGACGTATCTGCGCGTGGGAAATCAGATCGTTTCGCCGGGGCAATGCCTGATTCCAAAAGCAAGCATACCAACGTTTTGGACAACACACATCTGTAAAAAGAATGGTTCGGATGATTATTTCTTGTGGCTTCTTTTGCTGGCGCAGAAAACGACATTTTCTTTTGTCGATGAGCCGCTTTATGTGCATCATTATACGGCACAGAATCTGTCGGCGGATGCCAAAAAGATGGATGCATCGTCCTATGAATTTATCGCATATCTGGAGACAGAGAGGGCAATCGATAAAAAGGACATTGCACTGCTGCGCCGGACGATTCGTTACAAGGATGCCTTTCGCAGTAGTGGCATGGCGAAAAAGGCGGTTTTGACTTTACAAAATCTGGATATTTTTATACCGAACTTTATTTTCAAAATGCGCAGCAAAACACCATATGGATTTAATCGGGAATAGGCAAAATCACAGTTGATTTTTCCCTTATTTCCCGATAAGATAATATAGATAAGATGGTAACATAGGCTAGGAATAAAAACTGCCTATGCAGAAAGGATAATATAGATAACATGAGTAAGGAATTAGCAAAGACTTATGACCCAAGTGGGTTGGAAGACAGACTATACAAAAAGTGGGAGGACAATGGATATTTCCATGCAGAGGTAGACCGCAGCAAAAAGCCGTTTACCATCGTCATGCCGCCGCCGAACGTCACCGGCCAGCTGCACATGGGCCACGCCATGGATGAGACCTGGCAGGACATCCTGACCCGCTACAAGAGAATGCAGGGATACAATGCTCTTTGGCAGCCGGGAACAGACCATGCAGCGATTGCTACAGAGGTAAAGGTGATTGAGCATTTAAAAGAACAGGGGGTCTCCAAGGATGATCTTGGTCGTGACGGCTTTTTGGACGAATGCTGGAAGTGGCGTGAAGAATACGGCGGACGTATCATCAAGCAGCTGAAGCGTATGGGTTCTTCTGCTGACTGGGAAAGAGAACGCTTTACGATGGACGAAGGCTGTTCTAAGGCCGTTGAGGAAGTCTTTGTTAAGTTATATAACGAGGGCTATATTTACAAGGGCAACCGTATCATCAACTGGTGTCCGGTTTGCCAGACATCGATTTCAGATGCAGAGGTAGAACACGTAGAGCAGGGTGGCCATTTCTGGCACATGAAATACGAGATTGTCGGAGAGCCTGGAAGATACGTGGAATTTGCAACAACACGTCCGGAGACCATGCTTGGCGATACTGCAGTGGCAGTTAACCCGGCAGATGAAAGATATCAGGATATCATTGGAAAGACTGTTATGCTTCCATTTATGAATCGTGAGATCCCGGTTGTAGCAGACGAATATGTAGATATGGAATTTGGAACAGGTGTGGTTAAGATCACACCGGCACATGACCCGAACGATTTCGAGGTTGGTAAGCGCCATAATCTTCCGGTCATCAATATTTTAAATGACGATGCTACCATCAACAGCAATGGTGGTGAATTCGAAGGTATGGATCGCTATGAAGCCCGCAAGGTCATTGTTCAGAAGATGGATGAGATGGGACTTCTCGTTGGCATCGAAGATCACGTACATAACGTAGGAACACATGACAGATGTAAGACCACCGTTGAGCCAATGGTTAAGCCACAGTGGTTTGTTGCCATGGAAGAATTGGCAAAACCTGCCGTAGAGGCAATCAAGACAGGGGAATTACAATTCGTTCCAAAGAATTACGATAAGACATATTTACACTGGTTAGAGAACATTCGTGACTGGTGTATTTCCAGACAGTTATGGTGGGGACATCGTATTCCTGCTTACTATTGCCAGGACTGCGGCGAGACTGTAGTTGCGCGTGCATCAGAAGCACCGGTGAAGTGTCCGAAGTGTGGCGGCGTTCACATGAAGCAGGATGAGGATACATTAGATACCTGGTTCTCATCTGCGCTTTGGCCATTCTCAACCCTTGGCTGGCCGGAAAAGACAGAAGATCTGGATTACTTCTATCCAACCGATGTCTTAGTTACCGGATACGATATTATCTTTTTCTGGGTTGTACGTATGGTATTCTCCGGCTATGCACATACCGGGAAGTCACCATTCCATACCGTATTGATTCACGGATTAGTGCGTGATTCCCAGGGACGTAAGATGAGTAAGTCGCTTGGCAATGGTATTGATCCATTGGAAGTGATTGATAAATATGGTGCAGATGCCTTGCGCCTGACCCTAATTACCGGAAATGCACCGGGAAATGATATGCGTTTCTATTGGGAACGTGTAGAGCAGAGCCGTAATTTTGCAAATAAAGTATGGAATGCATCGCGATTCATTTTGATGAACTTAGAAGGCGTAGAATTAAGCCAGCCGGCAGAAGAAGATCTTGCCGTAGCTGATAAGTGGATCCTTTCCCAGGTCAACACGCTGGCAAAGGACGTTACCGAGAATATGGATAAATATGAACTCGGTATTGCTGTTCAGAAGGTGTACAACTTTATCTGGGATGAGTTCTGTGACTGGTATATCGAGATTGTAAAGCCTCGTATGTACCGCAAAGATGAGGATATGGTTTCTGCAAATGCAGCGCTTTGGACATTAAAGAAGGTGCTTACGGATGCATTACAGCTGTTACATCCATTTATGCCATTTATTACAGAAGAAATCTTCTGCACACTTCATCCGGAAGAAGAGACCATTATGATGACGGCATGGCCAGAATACGATGCATCGCGTCATTATCCGGAAGAAGAAGCTATGATTGCCAGAGCAAAAGATGTTGTACGTGGTATGCGTAATCTTCGCACCGATATGGATGTACCGCCAAGCCGTAAGGCAAAGATTATCATCACTTCAGAAGATGAAAAGGTACGTCAGATTTTTACTGCTATCGTAGAATCTTACCAGACACTTGCCGGTGCAACAGAAGTTTTAGTACAGGCAGGTACAGATAGCGTACCAGAAGATGCTGTTTCTGTTGTGATTCCGGATGCCGTTATGTATATTCCACTCGAAGATTTAGTGGATTTTGAAAAAGAAAAAGAAAGACTGACCAAAGAAAAAGCCAAATTGGAAAAAGAACTTGCACGTAGTAGGGGAATGCTTTCCAATGAAAGATTCTTAAGTAAAGCTCCTGCTGATAAGGTTGCAGAAGAACGTGCAAAAATGGATAAATATCAACAGATGATGGATGATGTTGTTGCGCGCCTTGCACAGATGAAATAATCATCAATCATTTGGGGGAGAACGATATGAGTACGCCACAGACACCTTACATGAAAAAACCTAAATTTCATATTGACCCGAAGGGAATGTTTGCGACGATATGCTTTCCGTCTCCGGATGTGGATGAAGCTGCTCCAGCGTATGATATCGATACGCTGGAAAAGCTTCTGACGAGCGAAGGAATTATTTACGGCATTGACGGTAATATGCTAGCTTCTTTGAGCAAGGATATTCCATACGATACCGATTTGATTGTCGCGGTGGGGAAGGAACCCGTTGAGGGCACAAATGGCTATTACGAATATCATTTTAGCCAGGATTTTTCCAAAAAACCGACCATTCGTCCGGATGGTTCGGCAGACTTTTTAAGCATTAAGGTTATAGAAGTCGTACATGAAGGCGATCTGATTGCGACGTATCATCCGGCGGTTCATGGAACCCCAGGTATGAATGTGCGTGGCAAGGAAGTTGAGCCACATATGATGCGTGATATGCCTCCGATGGGTGGTCGTGGTTTCCATCGATCTGAAGATAATATATATTATTATGCAGATATGGACGGCAAGATTGTCCTACACGGAAACCGTATCAATATTTCCCCGGTGTATGAGATTGACCAGGATGCAGATATGAGTGTGGGAAACGTTGACTTTAAGGGTGATGTGGTAATTCATGGTGGCGTTAAAAATGGCATCCGTATTCAGGCGAGTGGTTCTATTACCGTTGACGGATTGGTGGAGCTGTGTGATTTGCGTGCGGGAAAGGATATTTTCCTTTTGAGTGGTGTCAAAGGTGGCGAGCGCACCACCATTCATGCGGATGGAAACATTACCGCAGAATTTATAGAATATGCGATTGTCTCCTGCAAGGGAAATTTACATGCAGATGTGCTTTTTAATTGCCTTGTCAATTGCGATTCGAAGGTGATTACGACAGCAGGAAAGCGCTCGTCTATCATTGGGGGTTATGTGACCGCAGTGCAGGGTGTATCGTCTCTTATCATTGGCAACAAATTTGGTACCGTGACCCATGTTATGGTGGGGATTGATGAAGAACGTATCAAGGAAATGGAAGATTTGTCAGATAAGATACAACAACTGGAAGCGAATATTTCCAAAATTAAGCAGGGCATCGAGGATTTTGACATTCTTTCTGAGAAGAAGGGTGTTTCCTATAAAGAAGATCCAAGACGTATGCAGCTTTTGCGTGTGAAGATTCGTGACGAGGCGGTTGTGGCGGAAGCACATGTCCGTTATGAGGAACTCAAAGCACTCATGGAGATTGGACGCAAAGCAACGGTGCGTGTATACGATACCGTATATGCAGGTGTGACGGTTCGTCTGATGGATCAATACGCACAGATGACAGATTTTCAAAAACACATTGAATTTGTGAAGACAATGACAGGGATTCGCATGGAACCGCTGTTGGATCCGGTACCGGAGGAATAGAAGTCCTGCTGACAGAATTTGACGGAATGTTCACAAATGTTCGTTATGATAGGAATGTAGTACAGTAATTGGAGGCTGAGATGATAGATTTTGAAGAAGAACTGAAAAAGTTTGAGCCAAGTATGGAAGTAGAAGAGGCAGAAGAAGAAATCAAAAAGCGTGATTTGACAGATATGACAGATATTCTTCGCCAGATGACAGAACAGAAAATAGGGAGATAGAAGCAGACATGAAATGTTATATGTGTGGCACCCTTGTGGATCATGAAAACGTATGCCCTCATTGTGGCAGTGATTTGAAGATCTATCGCACCATTCTGGCATCGTCCAATACCTTGTATAATACCGGTCTGGAGCAGGCGCAGGTACGCGATCTGTCCGGTGCGATCGTTTCTTTGAAAAAGAGTTTAAAATACAACAAATACAATACCCAGGCGAGAAATCTCCTGGGACTGGTATATTTTGAGTTGGGCGAGACTGTCATGGCGCTGAGCGAGTGGGTCATCAGTAAGAACTTAGAGCCGGACAATCCATTGGCAGACCGCTATCTCGACGAGATCCAGAATACACCTGGCATGCTTGATAAGTTAAACCAGACAACCAAGAAATACAATCAGGCACTTTTGTATTGCAGACAGGGCAGCCGCGATCTGGCGACTATCCAGTTGCGCAAGGTATTGAACCTAAATCCTAAATTTGTTGCCGGACATCAGTTGCTGGCTCTTTTGTATATTCAGGATGGCAAGTATAATGAGGCGCGCAAGGAGTTAAATGCAACTAACAAGATCGATGTGCGAAATACCATCACACTGCGTTATTCCAGAGAGGTGCGCGAGAAATTAAAAGAACTCAACCAGAACAAAAAGAAGCGTAAGAAGGATGATCTGGTTTCTTTTCAGGATGGCAATGATACCATCGTTATGCCGAGCAATTCCTTCCGGGATATGCTCGACA
>ERZ773115.1867-NODE-1867-length-18007-cov-3.267881_pt1 | contig 18007 bp, 7 predicted proteins | sample MGYA00511116_ERZ773115 | MGnify/ENA primary metagenome ERZ773115 (study PRJEB29015, sample SAMEA2737869) | human gut metagenome | biome: human gut; feature: human-associated habitat; material: faeces | place: China | collected 2012 ... | reverse complement strand
GGTGAAGCTATAACTTTCACATATTGTGCAGTTACAGGTGTAAATGTTAGTTTATGGTCATAAACACCATTTTTATCAGTTTCCTTCATTGCAGGATAAGCTTCAGATGCCACTTTCGTGAAGTTTGTGCCGTCTTCTGAAACTTCTACAGAGAGTCCTCTTGTATCAAAAACCCAATCTCCCTTCTCTACGCAAGTAGAAATGGCAACGCTTGAAATCTCTGTTGGTTGTTTGAGATCAATAGTCACATCCATATCATTTCCTCTAAATGCAATCCAGCGTCCGGTTTTATAGTTACCATTTCCTTTCAAGCCATCTACCAACGTAGAGACACCTTTGAACTCATATTGTTTATTCACCGGCTGATTAGCAACAATCGGCTTCATGCTTGATTTACTGAAATCGATTTTCTCAGAAACGACACGACTATTTCCAGTAGGGCGAATAGCTATAGCCGAGAAGTCTGCATTTTCCTTAATCTTCAAAGCGCCATCATAAACGGGAGAAGTACTAGTCGGCTCTGTACCATCTAGCGTGTAGTGGATTGGCGCATTGTCAATTGTAGTAAGTGTAATGTCTAAAGTACCATCAGCCGGATTCGGAGTAAATTCTGCTTTTACGTCAAATACGTGCTTTGCATAATTATATCCTTCTGCATCATACCACTTAATCAGTCGTGGAAGACGAGACAAGAAATCTTCGTAGTTCTTCTTATCAGGTGTTGACCACTGGACTTCACACAAAGCAGCCCAACGAGGCAAGACCATATATTGAGCATGAGAGAAAGTAGCAATATATTCTGTCCAGAGATTAGCCTGTACACCTTTTATATACTGCTGTTCTTCCGGAGTAAGGGAAGCCGGCATCGGCTCATAGCTGTACACCCTTTCCATCGGCAAATAACCTCCGATACCGAAAGGTTCATTCTCAGTATCTTTAGCCTGATAATAATCAAAATACAGATAAGTGTTCGGGGTCATGATCACATCATGTTTCTGCTTGGCAGCTTCAATACCTCCACTTTCGCCACGCCATGACATAACTGTTGCATTAGGAGCAAGTCCGCCTTCGAGAATCTCATCCCAACCGATAATCTGACGTCCGTGATCGTTCAGGAACTTCTCTATATGATTGATAACGAAACTCTGCAAACGTTCTTCCTTACTATGATTCTTATCCGATTTCAAGCCCAACGCTTTGATACGTGCCTGACATTTCGGACATTTCTCCCATCTTACCTTCGGACATTCGTCACCACCTACATGGATATACTCTGAAGGGAAGATTTCAATCAATTCGCCATATACATCTTCCAGGAATTTCAGAACCTGATCGTTGCCGGCACAAAGTACATCATCAGCTACTCCCCATTGTCTCCAAACTTCATACGGTCCACCGGTACAACCCAATTCCGGATAAGCGGCAAGGGCAGCCAGCATGTGTCCCGGAAGGTCAATCTCAGGAACAACAGTGATATAACGTTCTGCGGCATAATCTACAATTTCCTTAGCCTGTTCCTGTGTATAGAATCCACCATAGGGTGTATTGTCATATTCACCGGAGTTACGTCCGATGACCGTTCCCGATCTTTGAGAACCTATTTCCGTCAACTTCGGATATTTCTTGATTTCCAGACGCCATCCCTGATCGTCAGTGATATGCCAGTGCAAACGGTTCATGTTGTGCAAAGCCAGCATATCAATATAAGTCTTCACTTCATCAATTGTGAAGAAATGACGACTAACATCGAAATGTGCACCACGATAACCGAAACGAGGAGCATCCTTAATTTCAACAGCAGGCAATGCTACATCAGCACCCAAAGCAATAGGCAATGATTTACGCAAAGTCTGAATACCATAGAAAACTCCGGCTTCTGTAGGGGCAGTTATCGTGACACCTTGATCGGTGACTTTCAACTGATAAGATTCAGGGTTTTCTACTTCTGAGCCTAACGCCAGCACTATAGCATTTTTACCTTCAGTTCCGGCTTCAATCGAAAAGTCTTTTCCGGTTGCAGTCTTCAGATAATCAGCCAAAAATTGCGCATTACGCTGCATCTTCTCATTTCCTTCCGGATAAAGGATTTTCACACCGCTTTTCAAAATAAAGGGGTTTACTTGCGATGTTACAATTTCTTGTGGCAATGGGATAATCTGATAATTGGCTTCTTCTTGTACCGAGCCACAAGAGCTCATCAGTCCTGCCAGTGCCACACATCCTGTTAATTTTAGGAGTTGTTTCATAAAATAAAAATTAGGTGTTAGTAGTTAATAAATTAGTTTTATTTATAGGTTTCTCGAATATGCTTGACATTGACAGGTAATTCTTCTCCCTTCTTTATCCGGGGAGAAGTGATAATTACTTTCTTACGTTCTCCGGGTAAGAGATCAAAGAAGTTGTCACTGTAACGGGCTCCTTGCAATGGAGTCTCAATAAAAATATCTTTTGCCAACATTGATGAAAAGAGAGTCAATTCACATTTACCATCCGTCTGCTTCATTTGATAGGATACTGATGTCGGAGGAAGTTGCAAATCTTTCGTCTTTCTGAAAAAATGGACGCTCTCAGCCACCTGATGTCCCGATTTATCTTTGAGTATCAATTTCAAGAAGCTACGTCGGCAGTCTTCGGGAGTCAGCCAGCCATCCAGTTTTGCACGATAAACACATTTTGAAGTATTTGCCGGAACTTCCAACAAATGTACTTGTATCTTCTTACCCAGCGTTTTTCCATCAAAATCCACGACTTTCATTTCCAATGTCATTTGCTCCATTGTATCAAGCCGGTCTGAGATCAGATAAACACTCAAACTGTCATTCTGCTGTATAGGATTGATCAAGACCGGTGTAAAAGCACGCTTTGCCTGATAATGTAATGCCTTCCAATTACCATAATAATCAATACTTGACCAGGATACTACCGGCCAACTGTCGTTCAACTGCCAATACAATGTCCCCATACAATAAGGACGATTGCGTCTGTGAGCTTCTAATCCATGCCGCATCCCCTGTCCTTGCAAGACTAATCCGACATACACAAAATCCTCGAAACTTTCGGGAATGATATAATCACGTTCCATATAAGTACGGATCAACGAATTACCAATACTACTCTTCTGATGCGCATTCATCACTTCAGACTCAATCTGATAATCTTCAGGAGCAGCAAAAGCAGCAATGGTTTTCATTTCCGGAAATGACTGGAAACCAAATTCACTCATAAAACGCGGCAAATCGGTATCTAAAGACTCAAATGGCTTCTTTCCGTACCAGACTCCCCAATTATGACTGTCTCCTGTCCCCCATGACTCCGGACGCCCCCAGTTAGCGAGATAAGGCGAACTGTGCACATAAAAACGACCCGAATCAAATTCTTTAACCATTGAAGGCAACAGCTCACGGAACAGTTTATCATAGCCATGCATTAATCCTTGATAAACCTCCGGAGTAAACTTCTTCTCAAAGCCCCAATATTTCAGAGCTTCCAGTATTTCATTATTGCCACACCACATCGCCAAAGAGGCATGATTCCGAAGACGGCGAATATTGTAAACAGCCTCCGCCTCTACCCGTATCAAGAAAGTAGGATCGGATGGATAAGGGGTACACGCAAACATAAAATCCTGCCAGACAAGTATCCCGTTCTCATCGGCAAGGTCATAGAAAAGATTATTCTCATATGTCCCACCGCCCCATATACGAACCATATTCATATTGGCCTCCTTCATGTCACGGAACAAAGTCTGATAGCGTTCCGTAGTAACATTAGGCAGCAGTGCATCCTGAGGAATATAATTAGCTCCTTTGGCAAACATCGGTATGCCATTGACTTCAAAATAAAAAGATTCTCCGTCCTTATCTTTTTCATTTACCACACGAATCGTTCGTAAACCAATCCGATGAGATTGTTCCGCAACAATCCGATCTCCACAAGCTATCTGAGCCGAGAAATCATACAGAGTCGGAGTTCCCCAACCATTTGGCATCCATCGTACAGGGTTCGTCACTTCAGCAGGAAGAGTGATATGATTTATCCCGGGTTGCAGGGTCACCTGCTGTTTTACTTCTGTAACGGTAGTTCCATTCAACGATACATTGACCCTTACTTCAGCCGGAATTTTCTGAGGAACGATCTGGTTTACAATCAGTTCATTAGACAGACGAGCGTTTTCATCTGTCAGCAATAATTGTCTGACATGGTAGTCAGATATGGTAGCTATGTCGTAAAAACGAAGAGTAACCGGGCGCCAGACACCACTTGTCACCATTCGGATGCCCCAGTCCCAACCGTAACTATACGGAGCCTTACGGCTGAACACACTAAGATGTTTCTCGTGATGATCGTTATCCGCCGGATAATTGAAGCCATTGGAAGCATATTGTGGCAACGTTTGCCGAATAGGTGAATGGAAATAAATATATAAGTGATTCTCGCCCTTCCGCAACACAGATTTTACAGGAAGTGTATAACCCACAAACATATTATCAGCCTTCAGCAGTAATGAGCCGTTGAGATATACGTCTGCATAGGTATCAAGACCTTCAAAAATAAGTTGGATTCCGTCACGATTCAATTGCTCTTCGGAGACTATAAAGGAGGTTCTATATTCCCAGTCCTCATTCTCCACCCATTGAATTTTCTTTTCATTCATCCCATAAAAAGGATTCGGCAGTAATTCATGACTGATCAGGTCCTGATGAACCGTACCAGGAACCGTGGCTGGCATCCACTTTTCAGTCCCTGATTGAGAAAATTCCCAACCGGTATCCAGTAGCATGACTTCCGAAGTGTCATTACCTTGAGCATAAACCATACTACAGCAACATAGCAATCCACATGCTATCGGCGCTATCTTTCCTGTCAAATTTAAGATCATAGTGGGGGCATTAGATATTAACGGAGTAAAGATATTGCTTTTTTGTTAAATATTTCCTATTGAAGCTACAAAATATCTCATTTCATCGAAAATTCGGCACGAAATGTCGAAGCAGGCAGTCCTTCCCGATTGATCAGATTAGCCCGCGTAAAAGGTTGCCAGCCATAACGTACATAGCGGGGATTTGGCACTTCTTTACTATACACCTTCACCTGGTCTCCTACAACCTCAGCCGTTGCCGGATAATAGATACCATCATATTCCGCTACTTCAAAGCATTGTAAAGGCTTTCCGTCTGAACTCCGCATCCCTTTTCCATAATCAAAAGATAAAAAGACTTTCCCACCGCGAACGTTTGCACCACGAAATAAAGGACCGGAAGGAATGACATTTTTCTGATACGTTTTATTCAAAGCCCATCGCGCCAAACGCTCTCCCACGGGTTTCTTACAGGTAGGATGCACATCCAGAGAATCACCATGATCGCTGGATACAGCCATTCCGATATGAGAAATTTCATTCAACATTCTACGCTGACTCTCACGGAACCAAGGCCAGGAAGGGCGATTCAAACTGGATAATTGTACATAATAAAAAGGCAGGCAGGCATCATTCCAATTCTTCCGCCAACTATTCACGAGCAGTTTAAATAATTTTTCATGAGCTTCCCAATTATGTGCATTCGATTCTCCCTGATACCAGATTACTCCTCGTATCGGATACTGTTCCAAAGGCCGAATCCCCGACTCATATAAATAACAAGGCTCATATGGATGCCTCTGCTGGCTATTTGCTGACTTTTTTATATTCAAAGCAGCCCGTCCGCGCACCCATTCCTGAATAAAATCATTTTTAGTCCAGTCTTTTAAAATGGCGGGAAACTGATATTCCAAACTAGCTCTATCTACCCAGGCTTCTGTAGGTGATCCTCCAACAGCATTGCAAATCAATCCAACCGGAACATTCAGACTATCTCTTAGCATCTTACCAAAATAGTATGCAATTGCCGAGAAATCAGAAGCTGTCGCCGGAGTACAATTTTTCCATTCCGTATCCTTATAATATTGGAGATGATTCAACGAATCAAGTACGTTCGCCTCCCATTCGACGGCATTTGTGCGCCAACGTGCTTTCATATCATACAAACGAAGTTGCTGATCTACGGCACGTGGAATATCGGCTCGGGCAGTCGAAGCCTGTTTCAGCATAAACTCCATATTTGACTGACCGGAACAAAGCCAGACTTCACCCGCTAACACATTTTGATATTGAAAACCCGTCTCATCCGTTGAGATCTTTAAGGTATAAGGACCACCCGCCTTTAAAGGAGGCAGCGTTACCGACCATTTTCCATTCAGACCTGCTTTTGTTTTCATTTGCCGGTCGGCTATGCTTACAGTAACCCGGTCCCCGGCATTGGCAATTCCTTGAACCGTCAACGGAACATCCCGTTGCAATACCATATTGTCTGTATAAAGCAACGACATTTTCAGTCCGCCATAATCTCCGGTAATGGCGGAATATACGGTCTGAGCCATAATAAACGCTCCTTCGGGATCAGGGTGTACGGCGTCCGTCAATATGAAAGGGTATGGATACAACGGCTCATGAAAGTCGATCAACTGTACTCCGGTATAGCGTGCCACATTCTCAATAGCCAATTGTATTTCTCCATGCCAGTCACGTGTCCCTGACAGGAAACGAGGATGCCGATCGGCAATAGGCGTAAGTCTGGCAATCATAATCCGGACTTTAGAATTAGCCGCCCGAAAAGAATCGATCAATTCAATGTAATCTTTCACAAAGAAATCACGATAATCGGACCAATCACGGGGATCTGTATCATTGATGCCCAAATGAATAACCACAATATCTCCGCCAAAGTCGATCGCTCTGCGATACTCATCTTGCTGCATATAAGGCCGGTGCCCTTTATTCAACAAGGTAGCACCCGATTTGCCGAAGTTTTCGACTTGATAAGACTCTCCCAACATCTTCTGTAATTGCACCGGATACGATTGTGTAGTCCGGTCGGGCAATCCATAACCATAGGTGATACTATTCCCGATGCAGGCAACTTTAATACGATTTTCCTGTGCACTCGCTGCTGTAATAAACAAGATGGAAACAACAATCAATAATACATTTTTCATCATATAAAAGTCAATTACATTTTCTTTTCCGGAGAATAGATCAGCCCTTCTACGGCCTTATCGCCGTCAGGAGTCACAAATACTGCAGTAAACATCCATTTAACCAATCGTACTTCATTCGTTGAGAATTTGCCGACAGGCAGTTTCAGCAATACCTTATTCCAGCCTTTATGCAAATGAACCCGTAGTGGCGGACGTGCCACACAATTCTCATTACCTAAGGCTGTTTCCGAGCTTTTCACGAGATGAGTAGCAGACCATACCGGGGGCAGTATTTCCTGATCATTAATCCAAATACGGCTTTCTTTATAATCCCACTTTCCCGGCAATGGCGGCAGGTCATTCTCTGAACGTCCATAATTCTGAAATTCAGCCCATAAGCCTACTTCCTGTGTTTTAGAAGAATAGACATACGTGTAAGCATAAGCAGTATGATTCTCCTGTGGATCTTTGTAAAAAGCCGGCACAATCTTACCCCATACGTGCCGAAGATAGATACCGGCTCCTATGGCAGGACGCACTCCATATTGCTTCCCTTCATAGGTATATGAATCTTTCAGCTCTTCTTCCGGTGGAAAAACTTTAGTCAGATCCCCCTCATTTGGAAAAGCATCTGTAATGTTCCATTTTACATGAGTCTGTTTGACATAGGCAAATGGATACCCTTTAAACAGATGCTCTTTATACCATAACATACGACTTTCGAAGTCCTCAAAATTACGAAAGACCTCAGAGTTTTCATCTACAGGAAGAATTGTTCCCTGCTTATCGAAATATTCAGTTCCTCCTCCCCGCCATGAACGCTCTGCGATAGCCAGCATATTCGGGTAAAAGTTATTTTCCAGAACCATATTCCACTCTTTGTCGATTAAACGATCGTTCCAGATACCCATAATGACTCCGGCAAGATCATCACTTCCCATATCTGCATTATAAATCCGACTATTATATAGAGCAATTATATCGCCGAACGTATCAAAATGATTCAAATAATGGAAACGGGAGTCAATAGCGGGAATACCCTGTTGGGCTTTGCCACGATAACTCCAAAGTTGCATCATGTCGATCTCACCCGCCTTATACTTCCATCCGGGATTCCAGGAAATCACTTTTTTCCCTTTGTCACGGACATAAGCCACCATTTCGGGCACAAACTGCGGATTAGTAAAATGCACTTCGTCTGTTCCAATATGGAGATATGGAACATCAAACGTTTCACAAATCTCATCCAGCAGGAGTTTCAGGATTTTCATTCCTTCCGGACTTTGCATATCATGACGGAAAGTACGGATAAATGCCGCACTATGCCCGGGCATATCAATCTCCGGAATCAACAGTACCTGATGAGCTTTACAGAACTCGGTCAACTCTCTGGCTTCCTCCAACGTGTAATACTTACCCGCCATACGAGTCATATTCGTACTGTCATTCAGCATCGGAAAGATTTTACTCTCCAGACGCCATGCCTGATTTTCCGTCAAGTGCCAATGAAAGGTATTGATTTTAAATCGGGATAATATGGCTATCTCACGTTTCAATTCTTCCAAAGACAAGTAGCTACGCCCTACATCCTGCATGAAACCCCGAATCCGGAAAGCCGGCCAATCAGTGATAGTAGCACATTGCAGGCGGATCTTCTTTCCCTTTTCTTCTTTTAGTTGATATAGCGTCTGCATCGCCCAATATACTCCGCGCTCTGCTACAGCCTCCACAGTAATTGCCTTTGGAGTAATAGTCAGACGATAAGCCTCTTCCTTATTGACAGATACATTGTCAATCGCGTCAACCAATTTTATATTGATAGAGGATGCCGACTGATCAGTCAGAGTACCTCCCATCTCCGTCACAAACTGTTTCCATTCCTGCGAAAGCACAGGAGTGGAAAGCTGCATTTTACCCACGATAAAATATCCTTTTGCAAGCACACATTGCTGAGGTTGGGGAAGCAGACGCAAATGATCTGCCCCCAATATATATAAGGTATGGAATAAAAATGCAATCCCCAAAAAGATTCGAAGACTTTTCATCGAATCAAATCTTTCAGTTTTACAGCTTGAAATGTCATGTGGGCTGCACTACTCTCATACAAGATACCAATCGTTTCCCGATCAATCATTGTCAGACAGCTATATCCCCAGCCTTCTCCTTCATCCAGCATTAACTGATGTTCGGGAAGCCAGGTCAGCCCATCGTCCAGGCTAGCTTTAATAGTTATATGATTGCGTCCTCTGGTCGTATTCGGATTCGAGAACAAAAGAATATCTTTATCAAGTACATTATCTTCAGCTTCCACATGGATCAAACTAGCCATACATACAGGTTCCTGCAAGGCCTTCCGAGAGGAAGGATGTTCTGTCCATGTCTTGCCCAGATCTTTTGTAATTGCCACAGCACGGCTTCCTCCACGGTTATCCCGCATATTCAGCATCAGCACTCCGGGCTCTATTTCTACTACTTGCGCTTCGGTTGTATTGGTGCGTGCCATGTTGTGCATCTTCCATGTTTTTCCGCGGTCTTTACTATACATGATACCGGCATTAGGTACACGGGTAGAGTCGATAAACTGAGTAGGGAATACTAAAGTTCCATCACTCATTGTTATTCCCCGTCCCGGTCCCTGAAGCAAGAAATACCAGGAAGGGTCTTTTACTTGTTCGGTTATATTAATCGGTTTCGACCAGGTTTTACCGTCATCCGTACTTTTTGCCATCACCAGTTGTGCCGTTTGATATAGATCCATTCCGGGATGAGAACTCCACCAGGCACGTTGATTACCCATTCCGTGTGTCCATGCGGCAACAACCCAAATTGTATTCGTTTGGGTATCTACCAAAATAGAAGGGTCCCCTACTCCATTCTGTGCAGCAGGCAAACCATCGTATTCACCGAACGAAAGAGGAAGGCGCATCTTTTCCCATGTTTTGCCACCATCCGTGCTCCGGCTCAAACCGACATCTACATATTCCTGCAGATCGACACTGCTATTATAACGGACATCATATACGCCAAGCAGCGTTCCTTTATTTGAAGTTACCAATCCGGGAATACGGAAAGAAGCCGAACCGTCATCACCGGCATGGCGGACGCCCACTGCCATTCGATGAATGATGTCTTTCGGCGACCGTTCTTCACAAATGGCTTCTTTACCATCGATCTTCACTGATTGAAGTTCAGAACTTATTTTCGTGAATAGAGAAGTCTCCGGCTTCATCTGCAAGCTGATCCAAAAGAAATTAATCCCCGGGAACAACTTATAATGACTCTTCAAAACTACTTTTGCAGAAGGCTGCAAGGCTTCCGCACATTTTATCGAATAAGACGGTATTGCTGCCAATGTATTCCCCGGACGGTGACTGGATATATAGTCAACAGGTGCAAACCTCTTCTTTCCTTTATCTTGTAAAGCTTCCGTACCGCCATAATAGAGTTTGACTGCCTGTACATCCGACAGATTGACACTCTTTCCAAAATCCAAAACGATCTCATCCATCATCCGGCTTTCTTTTGCATCTAAACGAAAGTAGAACAATACGTTATCCTGCCGCTCAATTAAAATAGGAATTTGCGTCTGATGTACAAAAACGGTGTCTGAAGCTTTCACAAAGATAGAGCACCCTAACAAGAGAATAAGGGTAAATAAATAATGATTTCTTTTCATAAATGGGGGTATTAGTTAATTTAACGAAGGCAAAGATAAGATTTTCTCTGCATATATTTAACAGTCAAAGCGACAAACTTGCGTTTTTTACCAAGTTCTCGTAGGACTAGTCAACACTCTGACCACCGTTCTTGCTCTTGTGATCATCGACAGGGTCGGCCGCAAGCAACTGGTCTATTACGGAGTTTCGGGGATGGTTGTCTCCCTCCTGCTGATCGGCATTTACTTCCTCTTCGGTGATTCCTGGGGAGTCTCCAGCCTCTTCCTGCTTGTTTTCTTCCTGTTCTATGTATTCTGCTGTGCCGTCTCCATCTGTGCCGTGGTGTTCGTGCTCCTTTCGGAGATGTACCCCACCAAGGTACGCGGGCTGGCGATGTCCATTGCAGGATTCGCCCTGTGGATAGGAACGTACCTGATCGGACAGTTAACCCCCTGGATGCTCCAGAATCTCACCCCCGCCGGAACATTCTTCCTGTTCGCAGTCATGTGCGTGCCGTATATGCTCATCGTATGGAAACTCGTGCCGGAGACCACAGGAAAGTCACTGGAAGAGATTGAAAGATACTGGACCCGGTCGGAACAGTAGAAGAAAGAAACCTTAATAACTTAACACTTAAAGATATATGGATTTTAAAACACTAGCCAATCAATATCGGAATGAATTATTGGATAATGTCCTTCCATTCTGGCTCGAGCACTCTCAAGATATTGAGTTTGGCGGTTATTTCAGCTGCCTGGACCGTGAAGGGAAGGTTTTCGATACGGATAAGTTCATCTGGTTGCAGGGACGTGAGGTATGGATGTTCTCCATGCTTTACAACAAAGTGGAAAAACGACAGGAATGGCTGGATTGTGCCGTTCTGGGTGGTGAGTTCTTGAAAAAATATGGACATAATGGAGATTACAACTGGTATTTTTCACTCAATCGTTCGGGTAGACCATTAGTAGAACCATACAATATTTTCTCATATACTTTTGCCACCATGGCCTTCGGGCAGTTGAGTCTTGCTACCGGAAGTCAGGAATATGCAGACATAGCAAAAAAAACTTTTGAAATCATACTCTCTAAAGTTGATAATCCGAAAGGTAAATGGAACAAAATCCATCCGGGCACACGTAATCTGAAAAATTTCGCCCTCCCGATGATCCTTTGTAATCTGGCACTTGAAATAGAACACCTGTTGGACAAAGAGTATCTGAAAAAAACAATAGAGACTTGTATCCATGAAGTGATGGAAGTGTTCTATCGCCCGGAGCTAGGAGGAATTATTGTTGAAAATATAGGAGTGGACGGCAATCTCGTAGACTGTTTTGAAGGACGGCAAGTGACTCCCGGACACGACATCGAAGCCATGTGGTTTATTATGGATTTAGGAAAACGCCTGAATCGCCCTGATCTAATCGAAAAGGCAAAAAATGTAACCTTGACGATGATTAACTACGGATGGGACAAAGAATATGGTGGCATCTACTATTTTATGGACCGCAAAGGTTGCCCTCCCCAACAACTGGAATGGGACCAAAAACTTTGGTGGGTACACATTGAAACACTTATTTCCCTACTAAAAGGTTACCAATTGACAGGTGACAAACAATGTATGGAGTGGTTCGAGAAAATACATGAGTATGTATGGACGCACTTCAAAGATGCTCAATATCCTGAATGGTTCGGTTACTTAAACCGCCAGGGAGAAGTACTTCTGCCACTTAAAGGAGGCAAATGGAAAGGCTGTTTCCATGTCCCCAGGGGCTTATATCAATGCTGGAAAGTACTAGAAGAATTACAATAAATCTAATACCCAAAAACTTTTTTATTAACCAATTAAATTTTATCTTATGATGGAACAATGCTTTAAGCAAAAAAGTAGTTTCCGAACAATCAGAATCATACTATTCTCATTGTCGATGCTTTTTGCGTATGCCACAAATGGCTATGCCCAGAACATGGTTAGGGGAGTCGTCACAGACGTGACCGGTGATCCGTTGCCAGGAGTCAGCGTCGTTGTCAAAGGTACGACCACAGGTACCACTACCGATATTGACGGTAGATACTCTATCAATGCATCCAACACTGCCACTCTTGAATTCTCATACATCGGTATGAACAAACAAGAGATAAAAGTGAACGGACGCAGTACGATCAACATCATCTTAAAAGAAGATGTCGCTAATTTGGACGAAGTTGTAGTAGTAGGTTATGGAACACAAAAGAAAGCTCACTTAACCGGATCTGTAGCCACGGTATCTCAAAAAGATATGTTGAAAACAACTGCCAGTAATATGTCACAAACATTAGTCGGTAAGTTGCCCGGCCTTATTACCCAACAATCACTCGGACAACCAGGATCGGATGATGTTTCCATATTAATCCGTGGTTATTCTTCATTCAGCGGTTCAGGTACGGTACTTGTTTTAGTTGATGGAGTAGAACGAGCTATGGGACAAGTAGACCCGAATGACGTGGAGTCTGTTACCATCCTAAAAGACGCTGCATCTTGTGCCGTTTATGGTATGAAGGCAGCCAACGGAGTTGTGCTGGTAACAACCAAACATGGGCAAGAAGGTAAAACAGATATCACCTACAGAGGCAGTATGACTCTATCGCACGCTACCACTCTGCCTAAAATGATGAACGGAACCCAATATATGCAATGGTATAATCTGGCTCGCAAACTAGACAATAATGGCGTAGATAATCCATATTTTACCGACGAAGAAATTGCGGCAACTTATAACGGAGACCCTACCGATGGATTTGAAAATACAGACTGGACCTCCGACTTATATAAGACTACCCTTATGCACCAACACAATCTGTCTATAAACGGAGGCAGCAATAAGGTCAGATATTTCATCAGCGGCGGCTATTTACATCAAGATGGTATTATTAAAGGCAACAAAAACGAACGCAGCAATTTCCGTTCAAATATTGATGTACAAGCGACCAAAGACATTAAAGTGTCACTAAATACCGCAGCATTAATCAAAGATTATTATCAGCCGGGAGGATACTCTTATGGCAATCAGCAAGCCTATAGTATTTTCCATCAGTTGCTTTACTCTATACCTTTTGTTCCGAAAGAGTATGAAGGTTATCCTACTTCGGCATACCGAGGCGCAACCAGCGCAGCCAATCCGATCTATGGATCTGCAAATTCAGGATTCCAGGAATCTCGCAGAGTCAGAATAGAAAGTTCCGCAAATGTCGAATATACAGCCCCATTCCTGAAAGGTTTGAAAGCAAATATGTTCATCAGTTGGGACTGGCAAGACCTGGCAAGTAAAACATTTGCTTATGCATATTCTGTCAATGCCTATGATTCTTCCACCAAAAGCTACAGCTATGTACAAAGTGCAAATCTGCTGGCAGATGGTAACCTATATCAGGGTGACCAAAAATCACAACAAGTAATATTACGTCCGACTATTTCATATAACAACAAATTCGGACTTCATGATGTAGGAGCCCTTTTCCTCTACGAACAAACTCAGGTAAAAAGCTCTGCACTGAATGCTAGTCGTACGGATTACGACTTATTCGATTTACCCGAAATATCTTTGGGAGATGCCCAAACTGCAACTAATAGCGGTTCTTCTGGGAAAAGTGCTTACGCCGCTTATGTAGGTCGTCTAAATTATGCCTACGCCAATAAATACCTGGCCGAAGCATCTTTCCGTTACGACGGTTCTTATAAGTTTGCCAAAGGACACCGTTGGGGATTCTTCCCTTCTATTGCAGTGGGATATAACATCAGTGAGGAAGCGTTCTTTGAACCTTTGAAGAATGTTTTCTCTAACATGAAGATTCGTGCTTCGTGGGGGCTTGTTGGTAATGACAATATTGGTGGGGCACGTTTTGTGTATATGCCGACAATCAACCTGACAGGTACCGGATATACTACCGGGCTGGACGGTGATATAACTTATAAAGGTCCTGTATATTCCCGTTATGGTAATCCGGAGGTTACTTGGGAAGTGGGTAAGAAAGTCAATGTAGGTTTGGATTTGCAGTTGTTTAATTCATTGAACCTGACAATGGACTATTTCCACGAAACCCGTACTGATATATTTCAGGAGAGAGGTACGATTCCTCAATATCTGGGAACAGCAGGAACAAAGGTGTTCGGAAACTTGGCAGCCATGAAGAATCAAGGCTTCGACTTTGCGGCAGATTTCAATAAGAAAATAGGTAAGGACTGGTTTATCAGTTTCAAAGGGACATTTACGTATGCTCATAATGAGATTACAAAATACGATGAATCTCCGAAATATGCTTTCCAGTCAAAAGTAGGGCAGAGTGCAAATATTCCTAGTATTATGATTTCCGACGGTCTTTTCAAAGATCCGGATGATGTGAAAAACTCTAACCAGCAGATCGGAGGAAATCTTAGTGCCGGTGATATCAAGTATGTGAATATCTCCAAACTTTATGGTTATGATGATGATATCGTGGATATTTCTGACTGGGTATGGGCGAAGAATCCTACCGTTCCGGAGATTGTATATGGTTTCGGCCCTTCTATACGCTGGAAGAATCTTGATTTCTCTTTCTTCTTCCAGGGAGTTGCAAAGGTTTCATTGGTTATGAGTGATTTTCATCCGTTCGGAGACAACAGTTTGCGTAATGTCCTGACTTGGATTGCTGACGATCGCTGGTCTCCCGACAATCAGAATATCAACGCCACTTATCCTCGTCTGACCAGGGACACGAGTGTAAACAACACTCAACGCTCTGACTATTGGCTGCGCAACGCTGCATTTATCAAGTTGAAGAACGCAGAAATAGGTTATACATACAAGAATATGCGTTTCTATGTCAGTGGCATGAACCTGGCGACTTTCTCGCCATTCAAGCACTGGGACCCGGAACAAGGAGGAGGTAATGGTTTGAAATATCCTACGCAACGTGTTTTCAACTTTGGTTTTCAGATGACTATTAATAATAACCGCTAATTTGAATAAAATGAAAAAGATATATAATATTTTGTTATCGTTCGTATTTGCCGGCTGTCTCTTGGGCTCATGTGATTATCTGGATATTGTGCCGAATGAAACAGCCAATGAAGAAGATGCATTTGCTTCGGAACAAGCTGCATTGAACTATCTGTATTCCTGTTATTCCTTTATGCCTGCTTATCAGAATTCGCATACTTTTATCGGATATGCAGGAGATGAAATAGTAAGCTGTTTCAACGGAGAACCTATTAAACTATATTTTCAGGGAGGATATACTTCAGGAAATATCGGCAATGTGGATGCGACATACAGTAATATGTATAAAGGTATACGGCAATGTTATCTGTTGAAGAAGAATATTGCGTCCGTTCCGGGATTGAGTGATGATAAGATTAATGATTTCGCCAATCAGGCGGATTTTCTGATTGCTTATTATCATTCGGTATTGATGCAGCATTATGGTCCTATCATCTTGGTAAAAGAATTACCGGATATGAATACACCTTATGACAAGATGGCAGCCCGTTCTCCTTATGACGAATGTGTGGACTGGGTATCAGAACAATTCAGAATCGTATCGGAGAAATTGCCTACGGAACGTATGGGATCTTCTTACGGACTGGCAACTAGTGTAGCTGCCAAAGCGCTGAGGGCCCGATTGTTGCTTTATGCTGCTTCTCCTCTATTCAATGGAAACTCGGAATATTACAGTGACTTTGCCAACAATGACGGCACCTTATTGATGTCTCAAACATATAGTAAAGAGAAATATAAAGTAGCTGCCGATGCAGCTTTGGAAGCAATAAACTTTGCAGAAGATCACGGATACAGATTATATTACGTTGGCGATGATGCCATTGGTACAGCCACCTATCCGTATCCGAAAGATCCTATCCAAAGACAGCTGCGTCTTACATACCTGGACAAGAACGGAACTAAGGAGGTACTTTGGGCAAATACCCGCTTGGAAGAAATGTATAGCATACAGAATAAATCCATTCCTTATCTTTCTTTTGGAGGAGGATATGGTCCGTCTCTGACAATGGTAGAACGATTCTATACCGAAAATGGTCTTCCGATTGACCAAGACCCGACGTATGACTATGAAAATCGTTTTCAGACTACTATTCTGGATGATGATACACGCGGAGAAGGAATAACTTTGAAATTGAACGATCATCGTGAGCCGCGTTTCTATGCCTGGATATCTTTCCATAATGGCTTTTACGAATGTCAGACGGAGAATGTAGTAGCCGACGGTACCAAAGGTATTACTTATCAGGATAAAATGGACCGTTCCGACCGTAAACAACGCAAAAGATGGTTGACACAGTACAAGAAGGAAGACAACAGTGGCAAAATGAACAGAGGAAATAACTACTCTCCAACCGGTTATCTGAATAAGAAAGGGGTTCATCCGGGATCGGCTGCCCGTAAGTCGGACAACGGGCCTTCCTTGAGATATCCGTTGCCTATTATTCGTTTGGGTGAGTTGTATCTGGATTATGCAGAGGCTTGTGTCGGATATGGTGATGCTAGTTATGTGGCTGAAGGCATGAAGAAATTGAACGTAATCCGAGAGCGTGCCGGCATTGACCCTGTACTGACTGCCTGGGCGAAGGCAAAGGAGCCGTTGACAGATTATTCTTCCGTAGGCCCCGATGGTCGTTTGATGCAGATTGTACGTCAGGAACGTATGATTGAACTTTATATGGAGACTCATAATTTCTGGGATCTTCGTCGCTGGAAGTTGGGGGAAAAATACTTTGGTGTATATCCGAGAGGATTAAATGTGGAAGCTACCAAAGATGAGGACTTCTTCAAGGATACACAAATGACAAGTCACATTCGTGAATTCCGTACTCCGGCGAATTATTTGATGCCTATTCCGGTAGATCAGGTAAGTAATAACCCGCAAATGGTGCAGAATCCGGGCTATTAACGGTAAGATGAAGGCAGAATCTGTTTTGAAGTTTTTTGAAACAGATTCTGTTTCTATTATTTGCTAAGTGTCTTATTTTATGGATATTTATTTTTATCTTTGCTGCACGTTTTTCCATAAATTATGATACAGAAAATTAAAACTGTTCCTTTTCAGTAAGGGGAACTTAATTAATGAATGTATTTATTACATAACGAACTTAATTTTATAGTGATGAACAACAAACACTGCATTTTTTTGTCAGGGGTAGCCGCCTTGGTAACATTGCCCTCCTTTGCTCAGAGTAAAGGGGCGTCTGAGAAGCCTATGAATATTTTGTATATAATGAGTGACGACCACTCATTTCAGACTATCAGTGCCTACGATCACCGTTTTATAGAGACACCCAATATCGACCGCATCGGCAATGAAGGAGATGT
>ERZ773115.1854-NODE-1854-length-18104-cov-7.058009_pt1 | contig 18104 bp, 15 predicted proteins | sample MGYA00511116_ERZ773115 | MGnify/ENA primary metagenome ERZ773115 (study PRJEB29015, sample SAMEA2737869) | human gut metagenome | biome: human gut; feature: human-associated habitat; material: faeces | place: China | collected 2012 ... | reverse complement strand
ACCGCTCTGCCGCTTAAAAGCCCCACTGGGGCTTTCATTGCTGCGCAAACGCGGAATTTACTGCTCAATCGGCTTCATCGTGGGGAGTTGGTGCAGGTATTTCTCGCCGTGTATTTGCCAAGCACCAAGTTTCATAAATATGGAATGATCTACCGGACGACGGCAAAAGAAAAAAGCCGTCGTATAGCAGACATATCCGCGCGCCCATTTTGAAGCGGCGGCTCAATTTTCAGAGCCGCCGCTTCTTTGTGTTTACACAAACCAATGATGACTTGCAGGGATAAGTCTCCATCTCCTTTATAAATGATGAAATTGGCAGAATGTTCCACACAATTTTCTATAAAAACGATTTTCATTATGCTGCATTCATTCTGCCGGGCTTATGAAAAGGCAGGCATTTTTCTTGCTTTCATCATCCTGCAAACAGATGGTTAAGCACTACTGGGTATCAATATCAAAAAAGTCTTTATTTGAGTTCAGAATTCATTGAAGATCAAAGGATCATTCGGATTGCAATTCCTGTATGAATATGCTATGATTACGTTGAAAACCATTTGTGTTTCAACTGATCAAACAGGGAGCGTATGAACAGCCATGAAGCGTTTGCAGGATATTGCAGATCAAGTTGGTGTAAGCCGGACAACAGTGTCCAATGTGCTGCACGGCAACACCAAAAAAGTCTCCAAGGAAATGATCCGGAAAATTTCGGAAATTCTGAACCAGGAGGGCTATGTCCCGAATACATCTTCCCGTGAGCTGACCCGCAAAGGGTCCTGCATCATTGGACTGGTGCTGGGCTACAACTGTGTCCACGGCATCCCTTCTCTGCGCGATACCTTTGTGGCAGAACTTCTGTCTGGTGTAGAAGAGACAGCCCATCGAAACGGATATTATGTCATGCTGATCAATGGCCAGGACAAAAATACGGACCAGGTGGCAGAGATTGCCTCCCGATGGAATGTGGATGGTCTTGTCGTTCTGGGACTGGACGAAAAGAAATACAAGGAGCTGCGCAGGCAACTCAACAAATATATGGTCCTGATTGACACCTATCCCGAGGCGGAGTACCACTACGTCAACGTGGGGACTGATGATTTCGGCGGCGGCGCCATGATTGCAAAGTATCTGCTGGACAACGGGTACACCCAGGCCATCTTTGCCGCCGAGTGTGATACCGGCGCAGACCATTACCGCTGGAAAGGATTTCAGCATCAGATGCGCTCTGCCGGGATTGACTGCGGAGAAGAGCGCCATATTCTTCTCCCTGAGGATCTTTCTCTGCGCCGTGTCATGTACGGCCACTATTTGGATCGCTTTGTCCAGGCCAGGGCTGTGGCCCTGGCCTCTGACTATGATGCGGCGGAAGTGATGAATTATCTGCAGGACCACGGCATACAGGTGCCGGAGCAGGTCTCCGTCACCGGGTTTGACGACTGCATCTATGCAGAACTCATGCATCCCCCTCTGACGACAGTGCGTCAGAACGTCCCGGCCAAAGCAGAGGCCGCCGTGGAACTGCTGGTGCGTCTGATTCGGCAGGAACCGGTGGAGTGTAAAAATTACGTTCAGCCTGTTGAACTGATCCGCCGCAACTCGGTGTGCGAATCAACCCCCAACGCCGCGCCCTGGTCACAAGATCTGCACAAAACCCACAAATAATTCTTGTGGTATTTATCAGTTTCGTAGGAAACGTTGCGCAAAACCCTTTTCAAATCCTCTTCGGTTTTGTATAATGAGCTCGTCAAAAAGACACGCTGCGCAGCCTGTCAGAACGAGACATATACAAACTGGAAGAGGATTTGTTTTTTGTATCCTGGATGGAGCAGACAAAAAACGAATTCCGGAAAATCTGACTGAACATCGTGGAGGATTTTATCATGAGAAAGATTTCGCGCAGATCATTTTTGAAGGCTGCCACCGTTGCCTGCGCACTCACCGCACTGACCGCCTGCGGAGGCGGCGATGAATCTGCCGCCGTTTCTGTGGCTAAGGACGAAAACGGAGCCTATGTGGACACCCTGACCATCACCCTGGGCCGTTTTGCGGAACCTTCTGCCGCTGCCCTGTTCCCGGAAGGCCAGACTTTTGAAGACAACGCCTACACCCGTTACATTGAATCCAAGCTCAACGTGGATCTGGTGGACAGCTTTGAAGCAGGCGGTGACGCTTTCACCAACCAGCTGGCCACCTGCGTCGCCTCGGGCGAACTGCCCGACATCATGACCGTCATCAGCTACGACACCTTTGTCGAGATGGTGAACAACGGCCTGACCTATGACATGACCGATGTGTACGAGGAGTACGCCTCTGACTACATCAAGAGCCTCTACGATTCCTACGACGGCCGCTGCCTGAGCATGGCAACCTTTGACGGCCGGCTGATGGGTATTCCCGGTACGAACCCCGACAACAGCGTCCCTGTCCTGTGCTGGATGCGCAAGGACTGGCTGGACAAGCTGGGCCTCAACCCCGACCCCGACGGCGACCTGTGCATCACGCTGGATGACATCGCCGCTGTGGCCAAGGCCTTTGTGGACGCCAATGTAGGCGGCGGCAACAGCACCGTGGGCATGGCTTTTTCCGGCAATGATATCGGCGATGCCATGTGCATCGCCAACGCCATGGGCGGCTACATCGACCGATGGATCGAAAACCCCGACGGCACCATGAGCTGGTCCACCCTGGCGCCCGAAGTCAAAGCTGCCTGGGCCAAGATGAACGAGTGGTACGAGGAGGGCATCCTAGATCCCCAGTTCGGCACCCGCACCACCGATGACATCAACGCCATGATGATCAACAACGAGCTGGGCATCGTCTTTGGCGCATGGCATATCCCCGACTGGCGTCTGAGCAGCGTCAAGGCCCTGGTGCCGGAGGCCGAGTACATCGCCTATACGGTGGCCGATGACAACGGCATCGTCCATGCCTACCACGAAAACGCCGCCGAGCGGTTCCTGGTGGTCAGCAAGGACTGCAAGTATCCCCAGGTGGCAGTGGAAATGCTGAACATCCTCTATGACGATCTGGCCCGCGCCACCGCGGAAACCGCGCCGGAGGTCATCGCCTACATCAACGCCGGCGGACACAACGAGGGCCGTCCCTATTACATGGAAGTCCTGCCCTCCAACAATCCCTCCATTTACTACACCGAGCACATGGCCGTCATCAACGGCGAGATGACCCCTGAGGAAACCACCATTGCCGAGAACAGAGGCTCTTCCCAGGCCATTCTGGACTACCTGAAGGATCCCCAGAACGTCACTGAGGAAACCCTGGGCGGTTGGCACTTCTATGAGTCCCGCATCATCGGCCTGGGCGCATCCATCGAGGCGCTGGAAAAGAACGGCAACGCCGAATGGATCACCCCCAAGTATCCCCCCACCACCCCCACCAGCGAGCAGAAAAAGGCAACCCTGGACAAGACCGAGCTGGAGGCCTATGTGGCAATCGTGACCGGCGCACAGCCCATCGATTACTTCGATACCTTTGTCAGCGAATGGAAGCGTCTGGGCGGCGACGCAATCGCCCAGGAAGTCCAGGAATACTTTGCACAGTAACAAAGGGGGTGGAAACGGATGAAAAATCAGGTCAAAAAGAGCCACGCAAACCAGGCCTATCAACTGTATTACCACGGCATGATGCTCCCTGGTTTCATCTTCCTGATTCTTTTCAACTTTGTTCCGATGTTCGGTGCCATCATGGCCTTTCAGGACTACAGACCCGCCAAAGGGTTTTTCGGTTCTGACTTTGTGGGCCTCAAACATTTCAAATACCTGTTCGAAATGCCAGACAGCTTTGAGCTGTTCCGCAACACCCTGATCATCGCCCTGGGCAAAATCGTCCTTACCACCATCATGTCCATCGCCTTTGCGATTCTGCTCAATGAGGTCAAGAACAGGACCCTGAAAAAGTCGGTTCAGACGGTGGTTTACCTGCCTCACTTCCTGTCCTGGGTTGTGCTGGCTCTGGTCGTCAAGAATCTGTTCAACCTGGACGGCTCCGTCAACGCAATGCTGGGCACCTCGCTGAACTGGCTGGGCAGCAACTCCCTGTTCCAGCCCCTGCTGATCCTGACCGACACCTGGAAAGAGTTCGGTTATGGCTCCATCGTCTATCTGGCAGCCATCACTTCCATCGACTCGACCCTTTACGAGGCTGCTTCCATCGATGGCGCCACCTGGTGGAAAAAGGTCTGGCATGTCACCCTGCCCGGCATCCGCACCACCATCGTCCTGATGGCCGTCATGAATTTGGGCAACATCCTGAACGCCGGTTTCGACCAGGTCTATAACCTGTACAGCGCATCGGTCTATGCTACCGGTGATATTCTGGACACCTATGTGTACCGCGTCGGCCTGCAGGGCCTGCAGTACAGCTTCGGTACCGCCGTGGGCCTTTTGAAGTCCGTGATCGCCTTTGTTCTGATGATCGGCGCCAACAAGCTGGCTCAGAAGTACACCGACAGCAAAATTTTCTAAGGAGGTCCGTCTGGCAATGAAAGTTGATAAACTCCGCACTGTCATCATCTACATCATTATTATTCTGCTGGGCCTAGTCTGTCTGCTGCCGCTGCTGAACATTGTTGCCATCTCCTTCTCCTCCTCTGCAGCAGTGGAAGGCAACATGGTAGGGCTGATCCCGGTGGGATTCAGCACCGCAGCCTATAAGAAGATCCTGGAGGACTCCCAGTTCTGGCACTCCTTCCTGATCTCGGTGGAGCGGGTTGTGCTGGCCCTGATCATCAACTTTGTGCTGATCGTACTGATGGCTTATCCCCTCTCCAAAACCAACGCACAGTTCCGGGGCCGCAACATCTATGCAAACCTGATGATTTTTGCCATGCTTTTCAACGGCGGCATGATCCCCACCTTCCTGGTTGTCAAATCCTACGGCCTGCTCAATACCGTCTGGGCCCTGGTTTTGCCGGGAGCCGTGCCCATCTTCAATGTCATCCTGGTGATGAACTTCTTTGCTGCCGTTCCCAAAGAGCTTGAGGAAGCCGCCTTCATTGACGGTGCCAACCCGCTCCAGGTTCTGACCAAGATCTTCATCCCCATTTCCAAGCCGGTTCTGGCCACCGTATCCCTGTTCAGCATTGTGGGCAGCTGGAACGACTTCTACAGCGGCCTGATCTACATGTCCAAAGCCGCTTATTATCCCCTGATGACCTATATCCAGAGTCTGCAGATCAACGTGGAAGATCTGATCAAGCAGGGCAATCTGTCTGCCGTGGTGGATTCTGCCTCCCTGGGCAACACCAACCTCAATGCAGCCAAGATCGTTATTGCAGTTATCCCGCTGCTGCTGATCTATCCCCTGCTGCAGCGGTACTTCGTTTCCGGCATTGTGGTGGGCTCGGTTAAGGGCTAATTTATATTCTTGCTGATTTATATTCTTTCAGAGCGCTCCGGAGACGGGGCGCTCTGTCTGACAAAACAACCACTCAGTCACTTTTATTTGGGAGAACGGTATGATTCAAAAGTATCTCTATGGTGTCCCCTTTGACACCGAATCGGTGGTCGCACCAATCCCTGCAAGCCAAGGCGAACCCCCTGTGGGAACGGTCAAAACCAGTGAGTCTGGCTTCTGCTTTGCCTGCCACCTGGCGGAGGGCGACCGGGTCTACGGCCTGGGCGAAGCCAACCGCGGCATCAACAAGCGGGGCTTTGTCTACGTCAGCGACAATGTGGACGACGGCCTCCACACCGAAAACAAGCAGCGAATGTACGCCGCCCACAACTTCATCGTGATCTCTGGCCAGCAGAATCTGGGGCTGTTCTTCGACTATCCCGCCCGGATTCGGTTTGACATCGGCTTCACCCGCAGGGATTGGCTGGAAGTCACCTGTGAGCGGGCCGACCTGGCCCTTTACGTCATCACCGGCGACAGCGCCTGCGATGTGGTCAAGCAGTTCCGGGCCATCATCGGCCGCAGCTACATCCCGCCCAAATTTGCCTTTGGCTTTGGCCAGAGCCGCTACGGCTACAAGACCCAGGCCGACTTTGAAGAGGTGGTTGCCAAACACCGCCAGGCCCACATTCCCCTGGACATGGCGTACATGGACATCGACTACATGGACCACTACAAGGACTTCACCGTCAACCCGGAGAATTTCCCCGATTTTTCCGGCTTTGTATCCAAGATGAAAGAGCAGGGCGTCCGGCTGGTGCCCATCATCGACGCCGGCGTCAAGGAGGAAGCAGGCTATTCGGTCTGCGACGAGGGCAAGGAAAAGGGCTACTTCTGCAAGCGGGCCGACGGAACCGATTTTGAGGGAACCGTCTGGCCGGGGTGGAGCCACTTCCCCGACGTGCTGAACCCCGAGGCCCGAGCCTGGTTCGGCAGCCAGTACAAGGCTCTGACTGACTGCGGCATCGAGGGCTTCTGGAACGACATGAACGAGCCCGCCATCTTCTACTCCCGGGAGGGGCTGGCCGAACGGCTGGATCATCCGCCGGTTCCCCATGAAGACGGCACCATCGATCATTTTGGCCAGGCCATCGGCTGGCTCAATCTGTCCAATGCGCCGGAAGACTACGCCCGCTTTTATCACAAGGTGGACGGCAAAATGGTCCGCCACGACCAGGTCCACAACCTCTACGGCTACAACATGACCCGGGCCGCCTCGGAGGGGCTGGCCAGCATTGCCCCGGGCAAACGGTTTCTGCTGTTCTCCCGGTCTTCCTGCATCGGGATGCACCGGTACGGCGGCGTCTGGACCGGCGACAACCACTCCTGGTGGAGCCACCTGCTGCTGAACCTCAAGATGCTGCCCTCCCTCAATATGTGCGGTTTCCTGTATGTGGGAGCCGACCTGGGTGGCTTCAACGCCGACACCAGCCGGGATCTGCTGCTGCGGTGGCTGGCGCTGGGGGTGTTCACCCCCCTGATGCGCAACCACTCTGGCTGCGACACCCGCCGGCAGGAGTTCTACCAGTTTGAGGGCCCCGAGGACTTCCGTAGCGTCATCGAGACCCGCTACCGGCTGATCCCCTACCTCTACAGCGAATACATGAAGGCAGCGCTGAACGGCGATATGCTGTTCAAGCCCCTGGCCTTCGTCTACCCCGAAGACGAGATCGCCCTTCAGACCGAGGACCAGCTGATGCTGGGCAATGAGGTGATGATTGCCCCGGTCTACACCCAGAACGCCACCGGACGGATGGTGTATCTGCCCGAGGAGATGCTGTTTGTCAAGTTCGGCCCTGAGGGCCGCATCACACAGGAAGTCCTCCCCGCCGGCACCCACTTTGTGAAGGTGGCCCTCAACGAGGTACCTCTGTTCATCCGCAAAGGCGCCTGCATCCCGGTGGCGGACCCCGCCCAGACGGTGGCCGACATCGACCCCGCCACCATCCGGATGATCGGCTGGCCCGGGGCCAGCTATGACCGCTACGACGACGACGGGGTCACCATCCCCGCAGAATAAGGAGAAATTGCCATGGACCGCAAATGGTGGAAAGAAAGCATCGTATACCAAATCTACCCCAGCAGCTTCCAGGACTCGGACGGGGACGGCATCGGGGACCTGAACGGCATCCGTTCCCGGCTGGATTACCTGAAGGATCTGGGGGTCAATGTGCTGTGGCTGTGCCCCATCATGGACTCCCCCATGGATGACAACGGCTACGACATCTCCAACTACCGGGCCATCAACCCCCGGTTTGGCACCATGGAGGACTTCGACGCTCTGCTGGTCGAGGCCCATCAGCGGGGCATCCGCATTGTGATGGACCTGGTGGTCAACCACACCTCGGACGAGCACCCCTGGTTCATCGAGAGCCGCAAGTCGGTGGATAACCCCTACCGAGACTACTATATCTGGAAGCCGGGCAAAGACGGCCACGAGCCCAACAACTGGGGCGCCAGCTTCGGCGGCTCGGCCTGGAAATACGACCCCCAGACCGATATGTATTACCTGCACCTGTTCTCCCCCAAGCAGCCCGACCTGAACTGGGAGAACCCCAAAGTCCGGGACGAAGTGTTCAACATGATGACCTGGTGGTTTGACAAGGGCATCGACGGGTTCCGGATGGACGTCATCAGTATGATTTCCAAGGACCAGCGCTTTCCGGATGGCGAGAAACACGGACTGTATGGCAATGGCGGTCCCTACTATGTCAATGGGCCCCGCATCCATGAATTTTTGCAGGAGATGAACCGGCGGGTCCTCTCGAAATACGACATTATGACGGTGGGCGAGACCCCCGGCGCCACGGTGGAAAACGCCCCCCAGTATGCGGGGCTGGACGGCAAGGAGCTGAACATGGTCTTCCAATTTGATCACGTCGGCATTGGGGACGGACCCCTGGGCAAGTGGACCACCCAGCGCTACGATTTTATGCAGCTCAAGAAAATTCTCAGTCATTGGCAGACCGGCCTGGACGGCAAAGCCTGGAATAGCCTGTTCTGGGACAACCACGATCAGCCCCGGGCTGCATCCCGCTGGGGCGATGACTCGCCCCTCTCCGCCAAGATGCTGGCCATCTGCCTGCTGAGCCTGCAGGGTACGCCCTACATCTATGAGGGCGATGAACTGGGGATGACCAACGCCTATTTCAAAGATCTCAGCCAGTACCGGGATATCGAAAGTCTCAATGCCTTCAAGGAGCTGACCGGCGCAGGCTTGATTTCTGCAGACGAAATGATGGAGTGCCTGGCCCTCCGCAGCCGGGACAACGCCCGCACCCCGGTCCAGTGGGACGACTCCCCGAACGCCGGTTTTACCACCGGCACCCCCTGGATTGAGGTCAACCCCAACTATACCGCCATCAACGCCGCCGCCGAGGAAAAAGACCCGGACTCGGTGCTCAACTACTACAAGCAGATGATCGCCCTGCGCAAGAGCCATTTGGGGCTGATTTACGGCTCCTTCCAGCTTCTGGCCGAGGAGAACCCCCAGGTCTTTGCCTACCGGCGTACCCTGGCCGAGACCGGCGAGAACTACCTGATCGCTTGCAACTTCTCAGACAAGGACGCGGCCTTCACAATTCCCGCTGATTTTGCGGGGGCCCGGCGTCTGATCGGCAATTATCCTGACACCGCTCCCACCGGCGCTGTGACCCTGCGCCCCTATGAGGCCTTTGTGCTCCAGAAGTAAACCAGGTGATACCCTATGAATGACTTTTTCGACCTGGATGCCCCTCTGTTCCGTTTCTTAACCCGGGTTGCGGATATGGTGATTCTCAGTCTGCTGTGGCTAATAGGAAGCCTGCCGCTGTTTACCTTGGGCATTTCCAGCACAGCCCTCTATTATGCAGTGAACAAGTCCCTAATTGAGAACCGGGGAACGGTCAGCGAGGAATTTTTCCGGGCCTACCGCCGAAGCTTCCGACAGGCAACTTTGAGCTTTCTTGCTCTGGCAGTGCCGGAGAGCATTCTGCTGGCTGACTGCTTTATGACCCATTACCTCAAGGGGCAACAGGCAGCGACGGGTAATCCCTGGATCATTTTTATGGTGCTGAGTACCTGTGGGCTGGCCTGGATGATCTACAACGCAGCCTATGCGGCAAGATTCGACGACCCGGTCAAAAAGACGGTGTTGCAGTCCGGTGCCATGGCATTGCTCCATTTTGACAAAAGTCTGCTGCTTTTGGTGGTGCTGGCTGCGTTCGGCCTGCTGACAGCATTCTGCCCGCCGCTGATCCTTCTGGCACCTGCCGGATATGCGCTGTTTGCCCGGTGGGTCCTTGAGAAAAAGGTATTCTATCAATATCTTCCCGATATAGACGATGGCATAGACAAGGAGAATAAAGACTGTTCCCATCAGGATTGATCGTTCCTTCAATTTGACCATTCTTTTCTAGAAACCATCGAAAGAATCTGTCTGGGCTTGGGAATCACCTTAAAAGACTTCTTTGATTCCTCATACTTGTAGTAAAAAGCCGCTCACCATGCTGGAAACTGATATGCTACCCCTAGAGTAGACAGAGAAAAAACAAAACTGAACTGGTCCGTAAAAAGTAGACAATAGACAAAAGGCCTCCCCATGTAGGATAATAAAACTACATGAGGAGGCTTTGCTATGTCCAGAAAATATACAAAAATCGACCAATACGAAAAGCAGATTCTTTCCATCCTCATCGTCCGGGCAAAGCCGGAGCAGAAGGTCTACCTCCAAAGATTGAGAAAAATATTCCTCCAGTTGTTCACGTTCGCTCATCCAGTCGTTTTCATCGGAAGAGATAGGATCAGTATCAGTATCAGGTCTTTGTAGCAGGGAACCAGCACACAGGGCTTTGCCCGCTTGTAGGGGCACCCTTCGCACTTGCTGGGGCCTTTGGGCGGCTCGATCAGGTAGTAGCAGTTCTCTTTGCCGAGAACGCAGCCCTTCTTTCGATTCTTCCAGAAGAAGCAGTGCCGGCAATCTGCCGGGCGGGAAGCATGGTAGCGGATACCGTCGATCGTGACGGTCAGAACTTTTTTCATCGGTAAACCCTCCTTTGGTGGATTCGGGAAGTTCGGCCCGAAAACAAAAAAGCGCGTTCCTCTTTCTGTTCCGAGAGAACAGCGAGTGAACGCGCTATGTATGGAGAAAAGTGTTTTGCACGGCTTCCAGCAGAAAGGTGGAAAATAGATTCACACAGATTATCTTGTATTTACATGGATTTACAGGAAAGCGTTTACCAATCTTAGCAGAGAGCCAGAAAACAGGGTTCAAAAGGCGCTTTATGAGGCTTCATTAGCTGGAAAGCCGATTTTATTAGCTGGAGCTGAAAATTCTGCTAATGGCATTAGCTGGCTAATTTTGGTGATAGGTTCAAAATGAAAAATGCGAAGATCGTCTTTCACATGGAAAAATGACCTTCGCATTTCTTAAAAGGATGTCCCTACCCGGGTTCGAACCGGGGGCGTTTCGCTTAGGAGGCGAACCCTCTATCCAGCTGAGGTATAGAGACATATATGTATTATCGTTGATTTTTGACTTTTCTGCACTTTGTATGGAATGCTTTTCACAACGAAGTGACCGACTGCGTTGCAACCGGAACGGTGTTAAACTTGTTGCATCAAAAATTGTTGAGAAAACTTCGATTCCCGGTCTTGCTTTTGATTAGAGCAATCACTTCTGCCCCCAAGGTATCAGGTTGACCGAATTCTTAGGAGGCGGACGCTCTATCCAGCTGAGCTACGGAGACACAGTTCTGCATCCTTGGGGCAGAAAACCCCAAAAATACAGTACCATATTATAATACCGCAACCGGGCTGTAAAATCAAGTTGAACCTGCGGGCAAAATGGTGTATGCTATAAAGGAATGCAAAGCGGCTGCGTGCTGCGCAGGGAGGATGCTATGGAAAAGATAAAAAATATCCGCAAAAAGCTGCGGCACCAGAGGTCAGTCCGGCGAAGAAAGCTGGGACTGAGCACCCCGACCCAGATCATCTGCGTCAGTTTTATTATTGTGATCGCGCTGGGCACGCTGCTGCTCACCCTGCCTATTGCCAGCAGGCACGGACGGCTGGATGTGCTCAACGCCATGTTCACAGCCACCAGCGCCACCTGCGTCACCGGTCTGGTGGTGCGGGATACGTGGACGCAGTTCACATGGTTCGGGCAGGCAGTGGTGCTGCTGCTTATTCAGGTGGGCGGCCTTGGTCTTGTTACCCTTACCAGCTTTTTTGCGCTGGCCATGCGCCGGCGCATGGGCTTCCGGGATCTGCGCTTGCTGGGCGAAAGCGTCTCGGCAGACGGCTACGATCAGGCCAAAAGCGTGCTGAAGATCGTGGTGGGGCTGGCAGCGATGTTTGAAGGCATCGGCATTCTGCTGCTGATGTTCGCCTTTGTGCCGCAGTTCGGGCTGGAGGGCGTCTGGATCAGCGTATTCACCGCCATTTCGGCCTTCTGCAATGCGGGCTTTGACCTGTTCGGACGGTTCGGGGCGTACTCCTCGCTGGTGCCCTATGTCAACAACTACTATGTGCAGGCGGTGATCATTTTCATGATCATCTCCGGCGGTCTGGGCTTTATGGTCTGGGTGGAGCTGTGCCAGTGGTACCAGAAACGCCGCCTGTCCCTGCACGCCAAGGTGGTGCTGTCCTTCTCGGTGATCCTGTGGCTGGGCGGCGCGCTGGGGCTGGGACTGATGGAGTGGAACAACCCCGCCACGCTGGGCGGGCTGTCGGTGCCCGGCAAGGTGATGGCTTCGCTGTTCCAGTCGGTATCCACCCGTACCGCCGGCATGAACACCGTGGACTTGGCCTCCTGCGGCACCCTGAGCAAGCTGCTTATGAGCGTGCTGCAATTCATTGGCGCAGCGCCCGGCTCTACCGGCGGCGGCGTGAAGGTGACCACCTTCGCGGTCATCATCCTGACCATCCGCAGCGTGGCGCAGGGCCGCGACGACTGCGTGATCGCAGAGCACCACATCGAGTCCAAGACCGTTTACCGCGCGCTGACCATCATCATGCTGGGCATCGTGGCATCGCTGGGCTCGGCGGTGGTGGTCTACTACAACACCTCGGATGCCGTGTCCGTCATCGACGCCATCTTTGAGTCCTGCTCGGCATTCGGCACGGTGGGCCTGTCGGTGGGCGTTACCAGCCAGCTGAATGTCGGGGCCAAGCTCCTGTACATGCTGGTCATGTTCATGGGCCGCGTGGGCCCGGTCTCGCTGGCTATCAGCCTGACGGTCAAGCCCGGTGACAACAAGCGCAAGATCCTGCCGGTGGGGCATATCAACGTGGGCTGAAAAAAGGAAGAGCGACATCGCCGCTCTTCCTTTTTTGCTGTCTCTGTATTTACTTGCTGTAGATCTCCACGATATTCAGCAGGACTTCGGCCGCCTTGTCCATCCGCTCGACGGTGGTGCACTCGCACACGCCGTGGAAGTTGAAGCCGCCGGTGCCCAGATTCGGGCAGGGGAGGCCCTTCCAGCTCAGGACGGCACCGTCGGTGCCGCCGCGGACGGGGACTTCCTCCGGGGTCAGACCGGCCTTTTCGATGGCCTTGCGGGCGTTCTCGACCAGGTGGAAGTGCGGCTTGATCTTCTCGATCATGTTGCGGTAGCTATCCTTGATCTCCACTTCCACGGTGCCGTCGCCATACTTGCCGTTCAGGTAGTCGGCAATGTGCAGAAGGTTGTCCTTCTTGAACTGGAGCTTGCCTGCGTCGTGGTCACGCAGGATGTAGCCGAGCTTGGCCTCGGTCACATCGCCGTACATCTGGCACAGGTGGTAGAAGCCCTGACGGCCCTCGGTGGTCTCCGGGCGGGCCATGACGGGCAGGGCCTGGTGGAACTCCATGGCCACGTTGGAGGCGTTGATCATCGCGTCCTTCGCGGAGCCGGGGTGGACCGAGAAACCGTGGACCGTGACGGTGGCGCTGGCGGCGTTGAAGTTCTCGTACTCGATGCCGCCCACATCGCCGCCATCGACGGTATAGGCAAAGTCGGCCCCAAAGCCGGGGATGTCGAACAGGGAAGCGCCCTCGCCGATCTCCTCATCGGGGGTAAAGGCGATGCAGAGCTTGCCGTGGGGGCGGCCCTCGGCGATGAGGGTCTCGGCGGCGGTCAGGATCTCCGCCACACCGGCCTTGTCGTCAGCACCCAGCAGCGTGGTGCCGTCGGTGGTGATGAGGGTCTCGCCCTTCAGGTCTTTCAGGAAGGGGAAGGTGGAGACCTTCATGACCATGCCGGTGGCGGGCAGGGTGACGTCGCGGCCATCGTAGTTCTCGTGCAGGATGGGGTTCACGTTCTCACCGGAAGCGTCCGGTGCGGTGTCCATGTGGGCGATGAGGCCCAGCGCGGGCTTGTCCTCGCAGCCGGGGGTGGCGGGGAGGGTGCCGTAGACGTAGCAGTGCTCATCTACAAAGGCGTCCTCGATGCCGATGGCCTTCAGATCCTCCACAAGGATATGGGCTAAGTCGAATTCCCGCTCGGCAGAGGGATGGGTGCCGGAATTGGGGTCGGAGGTGGTGTAAACGCGGGCATATTTTAACAGTCGCTCGTAAGCACGCATAGGTTGATGCTCCTTTGTTTTTTATTTGGTTCTATCATAACCGTTTTGGCCGGATTTTACAAGAGGGAATGCAGTTGCAGCCTGCTTCTTATCACAAAATCTGGAATTGTCAAGAGGGAAGAAGCCCCGAAGTTCCGTCCGGTTTTTTGTGGAAACAGCGAATAGCGCCCGGCGGCGGGAAGTGCTACAATAGGACACAGCGTGTGCACGGCACACCCAAGATGAAACAAAGGAGAGCTGCGGCTTTATGGAACAACTTTATCTGATGCCCGGACAGGAACGCTGTGAAAAATTCCGAGATCCCAATGGGGTGCCCAAAGTCCGCTACTCCTACTGCTCGCTCCACGGTGCATTGTTCCACTGTGTCAGCCGCAGCGTGGAGGAGGTGTCAAAATACTGGCGGCTGAACGAAAGGCGCAGGCTTTCGACCGCCTTGCGGTTGGTGACGAGCAGTGCCTTTTGCCCAAGGCGGTCCATCAGGAGTGCGCTCTCCGGCAGGAGCAGGTAGACCGGCATCAGGGTGCCGGGGATCGGCTCACCGGTGATGCAGGGGGCTATGCGGGCGTCATACCGCATCTTGGGCAGAAAAAGCAGCGGCAGCGTATGGGTAAGTTTGGCAATGTCGGAGGCAAGGTGGCGCGGTATCTCACGATCCTGCGCAAAAAGCAGAAGCTGCGCAACGGTGGCGGGTTCTCCGTCCGCCACCGAGAAACGCTCGATCAGGGCGTTGTCCAGCACGGGATTGGTGAAGGGGGAGAGCAGCAGCGGCCGGGTATCGCCAGATGCGAGGTGGCGGGCGATCAGGGCCCCGGCCAGTGCGCCCACGGCGCGCGGCCCCTCGACATAGCGGTCGGTGCAGGGAAGCTCCGAAAAGGCGGTGTTGGGGGCTACGCCCTCATGGCGGATAGACTCCTGCACGGTGCAGGCCGTGGTCAGCAGCTTGTGCAGCTCGGTGCGTATCCGCGGGTCGGTGGAGCGGCCGCGCTGCTTGTACTGCAGCAGCAGGGCGTCCTTTTGCTCGTCATTCAGCGCAAGGGCCTCGGCCAGACGCTCAAGCTGCTCCTGCCGGGGTGTGCGCTGGCCGTTGATGATCTTGTACAGGGTGGAACGGTCGATGGCGGTGCGGCGCGCCAGCTCGGCCATCGTGCCGGGATAGCGGGTAACAGCGATCTGGAGGCTTTGCGTCAGTTCACTCATGAGAAACCCTCTTGAATTGTAGCAGGTGCGGTAAATCCGATGGAAAGACCGGCGTGTACTTTGACCCCCTGCGGAGTGGGTCATAAATAAGTATACTATACCGCGAAAACGGCGCGGTGGCAAGTGTGAACTTTTTTGTCAAAGCGTTGCGGTGCAGGCGGGAATTTGCTATAATCGGAACAAATACAGCAATGGAAACTGAGGTGATCCCCCATGAAAAAGCATCCCCTGCTCAAGGCGGCCGCAGCGGCCGGTGCAGCGGTGCTGGGCGCTGCCTACGGTGTCTACCGCGTGGGCTTTTACAATAAGCCCACCACGCAGGTGCCCTCCCCGGCGGACATGCCTACCCGTGAGTGCTACCGCAAGGCGATGGGCCCCGATGCCGATGCGCTGGCGCGCGACCGGTTTGAGCCGGTGCATATCACGGCGCAGGACGGCACCCCGCTGGCGGCGCGGTACTACCACCATGCCGACGGTGCGCCGCTGGCCATCATCTTCCACGGATACCGCGGCTATGCCACGCGGGACGGGCTGGGCGGCTACACGCTCTGCACGGCGCTGGGCTACAATGTGCTGCTGCCCGACCAGCGCGCCCACGGCTACAGCGGCGGGCACACCATTACGATGGGCGTCAAAGAGCGCTACGATGCCCGGGACTGGGCCGTCTGGGCGCGCAGTCATTTCGGGCCGGAGGTGCCGATCTTCCTGATGGGTGTCTCGATGGGGGCGGCCACTGTGGTGCTGGCCGCCGGGTTGAGCCTGCCGGACAATGTGTGCGGCGTTGTGGCGGACTGCGGCTATACCAGCCCGCGGGAGATCACCCGCAAATGTCTGCCGGAATACCTGCCCGGCATGCCGCTGGAGCTGACCTATGCGGTTGGACGGCTGGGCGCGATCCTGTTCGGCCACTTTGACCCCGAGGACGCCGACTGCGAGGCCGCCGCAGCGCAGAGCAAGGTGCCGATCTTTTTTGTCCACGGCGATGCGGACGGCTTTGTACCCTATGATATGGGGAAGCGCAACTATGAAGCCTGCCGCGCGAAAGGCAAGAAATTTTTGACGGTACACGGCGCAGAGCACGCCGTGAGCTACTACCACGACAACGCCGCCTACACGGCGCAGGTCACCGACTTTTTACAGGATTGCCTGACCCGGCGCGGCTTTGTCTGGCCGCCCGAGGCTGACAACAATAAACAAGCATAAGAGGAGTGTATAAGGTTATGAAACGAATTGCAACAAAGAACGCCCCGGCCGCCCTCGGCCCGTATGCGCAGGCGGTGGATACCGGCACAACGGTCTACTGCAGCGGCCAGCTGGGCCTTGACCCCGCGACCGGCGCACTGGCGGAGGGTGTGCAGGCCCAGACCCACCAGGCCCTGAAGAACCTGCAGGCCGTGCTGGGCGAGGCAGGCCTGACGCTGGACAGCGTTGTCAAGACAACGGTGTTCGTGCAGGATCTGGGGGATTTCGGCGCGGTGAACGAGGTCTACGGCAGCTATTTCCACGGCGGTTTCCCCGCGCGCAGCTGCGTGCAGATCGCCGCCCTGCCGAAAAACGCCCTTGTGGAGATCGAGTGCATCGCGGTGCGGTAAAAACGCATTGTAGGGGCAGATTCCATATCCGCCCGGAAACATTTCCGCCGCGAACGGCGCGGGCGCATATAGAATGCGCCCCTACGGCGTGACCCATGTTGTGAGCGCCGGCCGCAAAGCGCAGCGGAGGGATCAAGACCCCTCCCTACAGAAACAGATAACCGGCAGGCCGTTGGATCGAACGGTCTGCCGGTTTCGTTTATTTCCCGTAGCTTGCCAAAAATTGGCGGGTGCGTTCTTCTTTGGGGTGGTCGATGAGATCCTTTGCGCTGCCCTGCTCTACCACAACGCCGCCGTCCATAAAAAGGATGCGGTCCGCCACATCGCGGGCAAACTTCATCTCATGGGTGACGATGATCATGGTGGTGCGGTGCGCGGCAAGCTCCCGCAGGACGCGCAGCACCTCACCGGTCAGCTCGGGGTCAAGGGCCGAGGTCGGCTCATCAAAGCAGAGGATGTCGGGGTGCAGCGCCAATGCGCGGGCAATGGCCACGCGCTGCTGCTGCCCGCCCGAAAGCTGGTGCGGGTAGTGGTTCTCCCGGTCGGAGAGGCCCATCTGCGCCAGCAGCGCCCGCGCCTGCTCCTCGATCTCAGCAAGGATCTGGCGCTTGTTCTGCTTGTAATCCGGGCGTTCCTGCGCCAAAAGCTGGCCCGCCAGCATCACATTTTGCAGCGCGGTGTACTGGGGGAACAGGTTGAAGTTCTGGAACACCAGACCGAAATGCAGCCGCTTTTTGCGGATGGCCTCCTCGCTCTGGGTGCGGGTGTCGGCAGCGCTCCACAGCGTTTCGCCCGCGACGGTGATCGAGCCGGTGTCGGCCGTCTCGAGAAAATTCAGGCAGCGCAGCAGCGTGGTCTTGCCTGAGCCGGAGGAGCCGATGATCGCCAGCGCCTCCCCCTCGGCCAGATCAAAGGAGATGCCGCGCAGCACGCTTGTGGCACCAAAGCTTTTGCCGATGCCGTTTACTTCCAACAATGCCATGACTGCACCCCCTTATCTGAAATAGTCCAGCCGCTTTTCCAGCCAGCCAAACAGCAGCGTCAGCGCACCCACAAACACAAGGAAGAACACCGCTGTGGAGAACAGCGGCCAGATCAGGCCCTTGGCGCTGTATTCCTTCGCCATCATGATGATGTCCTTGTTGGCAATGACATTCGCAAGCGAGGTGTCCTTGACGAGGGTGATGATCTCGTTGCCCATCGGCGGCAGAATCCGCTTGATGACCTGCAGCAGCGTGACGCGGAAAAAGATCTGGGTCCGGGTCATGCCCAGCACCTGCCCGGCCTCGGTCTGGCCCTTGGGCACAGCCTCGATGCCGCCGCGGTAGATCTCGGAAAAATAGCAGGCGTAGTTGATGGCAA
>ERZ773115.1837-NODE-1837-length-18274-cov-302.073001_pt1 | contig 18274 bp, 10 predicted proteins | sample MGYA00511116_ERZ773115 | MGnify/ENA primary metagenome ERZ773115 (study PRJEB29015, sample SAMEA2737869) | human gut metagenome | biome: human gut; feature: human-associated habitat; material: faeces | place: China | collected 2012 ... | reverse complement strand
ATATAAGTTATTGATTTACAGACGATTAAATATTAATTTAACGCAGTATTGAGAATAGGTTTAGAATTTCTAAGAGATTTTGATATTATGGTTTTTATATAGAATCATGATTAATTGGTTTTCGGGATTGGTGCGTAGTGATTACGCGCCATTCTATTTTAAAAGACCAGCATCCTTTTCTGTAAACTAGAACCTGGCAATTCTTCATAATATAATAAGGTGACTGACAATAAATTATAAATCTAAAAATAATTGTAACAATGAACAGAAAGAAATTGTTAATATCACTCGCTATGGCTATGCTGTCAATGGCGGGACTGGCTGCAGATAATCTGCCGGCACTCCGTGTGGAGGGTAGGAACCTGGTGGATGCCAATGGTAAGATTGTTGTCTTGCATGGCGTAATGGATACGCCAAACCGCTACTTCAACGGTTGGAGATGGCAACAGTGGAAGCCTGATTATTCTGAAGCCGACATCAAACCTTGCTTGGAATATTTCTCTAAGCAGTTTTCTGCCATCACCGACAAGAAGCAGGGTGCTTATTGTACCGTGTTCCGATTGCACATGGATCCATGCTGGACCAACGATCCGGCAATGAAAGTAGAAAACGAGGCAGATATCTCGGCATTCAACATGGCGCGCTATCGTCTCTATCTCCAGAAACTCTACATTCCTCTCATCAAGGATGCTATAGCACATGGGCTTTATGTCATCGTTCGTCCACCGGGAGTCTGTCCTCAGGACATTAGCGTGGGCGATAAGTACAACCGCTATCTGAAGGGTATCTGGAAAACTTTTGCTGCCGATGAGTACATCAAGCAGAATGAAGGAGTAATTTCCATCGAACTTGCCAATGAGCCTGTGAGAGTACATCTTTCAGACGGAACGAAAGATGAAAGGGCTTTGCATGACTACTTCCAGCCGGTGGTGGATGTGATTCGCGAGCAGGGCTTCAAGGGAATCATCTGGGTTCCGGGCGCAGGTTATCAGAGCCAGTATCAGGATTACGTCAAGAATCCTATCACCGATAGCGAGAACAACTTCTCTTATGCAGTACATGTTTATTCCGGATGGTATGGAAATATGACCGATAAGAGTTACGATCACGATACTTTCATCCGCAACTTCAAAAGTCAGGTGCCGATGGTAGAGACGAAGCCTATCATGGTAACGGAGATAGACTGGAGTCCGGAAGATCCTGACAAGGCGAGCGAAGGTCACTGGAATGAGTGGGGACAGTGGACACAACCTAATCTGGGAAGCTGGGCAACAGCATCTACCTCGAAATGGGGATTGGCATGGAAGGCAGTTCACGACCACTTTGGCAATATCGGAATGACGATTACCCATCCACAGGAATATTACGATATTGATGTATATCTTAAAACGGGCAAGGTGATTCCAGGTTTCCAGAATGCCAAGAAACACGGATTGTTCGAAGAGTGTTGCGGCTATGCCTGTATGAACTGGTATAAAGAGTGGTATTTGAAACAAAATACAACGGGAATTAAACAATTAGAAACCCAGGCAGACGTGGTTTCCACCTTATATTATAATATAGAAGGAAAAGAAGTTGAAAAGCCAACTGCAGGTGTTTATATAATAAAACAACTGTTAAGTAATGGAAAAATACGTTCTCGCAAGGTTTTTCTAAAATGATAAACTTTCTGTTACACCACGCAAAGTATGTTTCGAAAGAAATCCATACCTTTGCCGCCGTGAATAAACAGTTTTAGCGCACGCCTAAATTTTTAAAGCATAAATCAAAAATGAATAGAACATGATTGAACAAGTGTTAACAATGAAACGGACAGCAGCCTTATGCTTGGTGGGAGCTTTCTGCAGCCTGAATGCTCAGGCACAGAATATCCAGGTCAAGGGTAATCTTGTTGACGGTACAGGTGAGCCTCTGATAGGTGCCACTGTAAAAGTGAAAGGTAATGCCAGCGTCGGTGCGGTCACCGACTTAGATGGTAATTTCAGCATCAGTGTTCCTTCTGAGAATTCTATCCTCGTATTTACATACGTAGGTATGAAGACCAAGGAAGTAAAGATTGGTAAGAAGAGAGAGTTCAAACTTACTCTTGAAGACGACAACGCCATCGGCGAAGTTGTAGTCGTTGGTTATGGTCAGCAGAAGAAGGCTTCTGTCGTAGGTTCCATCACCCAGACTACTGGTGAGGTTTTGGAGCGTGCAGCTGGTGTCAGCGACGTTGGTTCAGCCTTGACAGGTAACCTCCCAGGAGTTGTTACAATCCAAGGCAATGGTATGCCTGGTGAGGAGGAACCTCAGATTATCATCCGTGGTTCTAGTTCATGGAACAATTCCGACCCTCTCGTTCTTGTTGATGGTATTGAACGTCCTCTGAGCAGCGTGGACATCTCTTCTGTGGAGAGCATCTCTGTACTGAAGGATGCTTCTGCTACTGCAGTCTATGGTGTGAAGGGAGCCAATGGTGTCATCTTGGTTACCACCAAGCGTGGTCAGGAAGGCAAGGCTAAGATTGACATTGGTTTCAATGCTACGTTGAAAGCTCCTTCTAAGTTGCCTAATAAGTACGACTCTTATGATGCGTTGATGCTTCGCAACCAAGTGGTAGAACGTGAACTGGGCATTTATCCTGAAGGTGTTTCATATCTTCGTCCTCAGTCTTTTATAGACAACTATCGAAACCAGACTACGCAGGAGCAGCGTGAACGTTATGCCAATGTGGATTGGCAGGATGCACTTTTCAAAAAGTCTGCTATGTCCTATAATGCGAACGTGAACGTGAGTGGTGGTACAAAATTCGTTAAGTACTTCGCTTCTGCTGATTTCGTGCATGAGGGTGACCTCTTCCGTGAGTATGACAATGGTCGTAACTACAACTCTGGCTATGGATACAATCGTATCAATGTTCGTAGTAACTTGGACTTTGCCATCACAAGTAGCACTACTTTGAAGGTAAATGTGGCTGGTAGCAATGGCGTAAGAAAAGCTCCTTGGAGTAACATGAGCAATAGTGAGTGGCAGATTGGTCAGCAGTGGGCTGGTGCTTATAACATCGCCCCAGATGTGTTCTTGCCACAATATTCTGACGGCTCATGGGGATTCTATCCATCTGCTTCCAATGTAAGTAACTCTGCACAGAATCTTGCTATCGGTGGTACAGCACAGGCTACAACCACTCGTATCAATACAGACTTTACCCTTGAGCAGAAATTGGATTTCATAACCAAAGGCTTAAATTTCCGTGGTACTATCTCTTGGGATAATGTTTTTGTTGAGACAGGACGAGGTATCAATGACTTGAATAATGAAGCCCAGACTAAGTATATTGATCCTGAAACAGGTCAGGTTACTTATGGTAAAGAACTTGAGGGACAGAATAAGTTTGATTGGCAGCAAGGTGTGAACTGGTCAACGGAAGGTGGTTCTGTAGATAATAACCAGACTGTTCGCAACCTCTACTATCAGTTGCAGCTCAACTGGGCTCGCAAGTTTGGACAGCATGATGTATCAGCCATGGGCTTGTTCTCACGTCAGGAGAATGCACGTGGTAGCGTGATGCCAACTTACCGTGAGGACTGGGCGTTCCGTGCTACCTATAGCTATGCAGGTCGTTATAACATCGAGTATAATGGTGCCTATAACGGATCAGAAAAGTTCAGCAAGGACAATCGTTTTGCCTTCTTCAATTCAGGTGCTATCGGATGGACCATCACTGAGGAAAACTTCATGAAGTCTCTGCGTGACAATCACATCATCGATATGTTGAAGTTCCGTGCTTCCTATGGTGAGATTGGTGATGACAACCTAGGTCCAGACCCATTTGATTCTACTCGTCGCTGGTTGTATATGAGCCAGTGGGCATATGGCGGCAAGACTACGATGGATCTCGACCATACAGAGAGCATCTATACATGGTATCGACAGAACACTCTTGGAAATGATAATGTGAAATGGGAAACAGTTAAGAAAACCAACTTCGGTATTGATTATGGTTTCTTGGGAGGCTTGATTACTGGTTCTTTGGATTTCTTCTGTGATCGTCGTAATGACATCTTGATTTTCGGCTCCAACCGTTCCGTTCCTTCTTATTTCGGAACGACAGCACCTACTATTAATAAAGGTAAGGTTCGTACTAGTGGTTACGAGTGGGAATTGAAACTTAATAAGGTGTTTGCTAATGGCTTGCGACTCTGGGGTAATTTCAATATGACCCATGCCAAGAATAAGGTGATTTTGAAGGATGATGCCCTCTTTACTCCAAATTATCAAAAGGAGGCAGGATTTGCCATGAATCAGTATCACTCTTATATAGATAAGGGCTTTATCAATAATATTGATGATTTGATAGGTTCTCCGGCGCACGACTCCAATGACAATCACCGCTTGGTTGGTGACTATTACATTGTTGATTTCAATGGTGATGGTGTTGTTGATAGCAGGGACTCGGCTCCTGTAGGTTATAGCAGTAGTCCGCAGAACACCTATAATGCTACTATTGGTTTCGAATGGAAAGGGTTCTCAGCTTTCGCTCAGTTCTATGGAGTAACTAATGTGACCCGTGACGTATCATTGACAAGCTTTGGTAATATGCTTGATAATGTTTATGATACTGGTACTTGGTGGAATAAGAATCAAAGCAATCCAGAATGTATCCTTCCTCGTTGGGGTGCCACTGCTTCAAGTTACACCTATGGTACACAGTTTATGTATGATGGCTCTTACATTCGTTTGAAGAATGTCGAGATTGCTTATACCTGGACCAAGGGTTGGATTAAGGCATTAGGCGTAAACTACCTCAAGATTTACTTGAATGGTAATAACCTCTGGCTTTGGACTCGTATGCCTGATGACCGTGAGGCAAACCTCGGTGGTGGTGGCTGGTTGGGAGCATACCCTACGGTTCGCCGCTTCAACTTAGGTGTTAAATTCTCATTGTAATTATTAAAAAAAATATTCAGATGAAAAATAAGATAAAGACATTATTGTTGACGGGATGCGTCTCGCTGGCTCTCGGTACTTCGCTGAGTTCTTGTCAAGACTACTTGGACAAGGAGCCAGACTCAACAGTTTCTGCAGACGATGCCTTTGCCAATTTCCGTAATTTCCAAGGTTTCGTTGAGGAAATATACAACTGTATCCCTGATAAAGAGAAATGTAACTATTGTCCTTCATGGAACTGGGGTGATGATGAAATCTTCAATCCTGAGGCTGATAATAGAATGACCCATCAGGTTGATTTAGGTAACTTCCGTGCATGGGAATCTACTGGTAACTGGCTAAAGCGTGATGGTTCTTCTACTTCCACAGATAAGTTCGCACACGGTATTTGGAACCATGCGTGGTATTGCATCAGAAAATGTAATCTCGGTTTACAGAATATCGACAAGTTTGTGACTGGAAGTGCTGAAGAGAAAAAACTGATAGAGGGTCAGCTCTATTTCTTCCGTGCATGGTGGCATGAGGAAATGATGGAGTATTTTGGTGGTATGCCTTATGTGGATACTTATCTCGATGCCAATGCCGAGCAGAGATTGCCACGTCTTTCTTATCAGGAATGCGCTGATAGAGCGGCAGCTGATTTCCGCAAGGCTGCCGATTTGTTGCCTATTAATTGGGATAAGACTTCTGCAGGTGCTGCCACACAAGGTAAGAATGATCTTCGCATCAATAAGATCATGGCTCTTGGTTATCTTGGTAAAACCTATCTTTGGGCTGCTAGTCCTTTGATGAAGAATGGTGCGCAGATTGGTGCCAGCAAGAATGGCAAGACTTATGATTATGATCAGGAATATGCTAAGAAGGCAGCTGAGGCTTTTGGTGAACTGCTCTCTCTTGTGGAAGCTGGTCAGACACAATATGCATTGGCAGAGTTTAAGTACTCAGACATCTACAATCATGAGAAATCTGCTGATGCCAATAGCTGTTTTTCTGATATATTCTATACCAAGAAGCAGAACTGGAAAATGCCTGGAACGGTTGAAGCTATCTTCCGTGGTCCATCTCCTGATTTTAATGGCTCTAACTGGAATACCTCTAAGGTCTTTGGCCCTAAGGTACAGAAAGTAGTTGCTCATGATAATGTCATTCACCAACCTACGGCCAACCTTGTAGAGGCTTATGGAATGGCTAACGGAGAACCAATCTATTTGGTTGAGAATGGTAAGTATGTACTCAATCCAAAGTCTGGTTTCGACCCTGAGCATCCTTTCAAAAATCGTGATCCCCGTTTCTACCACGATATCGTCTTCGATGGTTTTAAGTATTTGAACGGAACACCTGGTCAGTATGCAGATTTACAGTATTGCCAATTATATACGGGTGGTAATATGCGCCCAATAGCAAATGCAAGCCGTACGGGTTATTTCATTCAGAAGTTGGTGCCTCATACTTGTAATGAAGTGGATAAAGATTACGATTGGGGTTCAGCTTTACACTGCTATTTGCCATATATGCGTCTTGCAGACATATACTTGATGTATGCAGAGGCTTGTGCTGCATTCGGTGGTGCTTCTGGCAAGTCTTCAAACTTTGGCAAGACCGCAGAAGATGCAATTAATACACTTCGCGACCGTTGTGGTGCAGGTCATGTTGCTCCAGAATTTGTTGCAGACAACCATAAGTTCATGGATGAGGTCCGTCGTGAGCGTGAGGTAGAACTTTCTTTCGAAGGATTCCGTTTTTGTGACTTGCAGCGTTGGTTGCTTCTGACAGAGGCACCATATAATCAAAAATTCTCACAGGAGTTTGACCGTGTGGAAAGTGCAGACTTCTATACGAAGAATGATCCTAAGGACGCTCGGGTTGCCAATTATCGTAGAAAGTTGATATTGACTCGTAATTTTGGTACCAAGCACTATTGGTTCCCATTGCCAATCAAGGAGACTCAGATCAGTTCAGAGTTTAAACAAAATCCAGGCTGGTAAGGTTTAAAATGATAAATTAGTAATACTAAATGAATAATGATAGTATGAATTCAAGATTCAAATCATATAATTATAAGCTTTTTGTAGCAAGTCTCGTGGCTTTGGCTCCTCTTGGTGCCAATGCCAAGACTGCACAGACAAGCGAATCCGATACAGCCAGTGCCGACAAGGAGATGGTTCAGGTGGCTTACCGAAAGGTAGCCAAGGATGACATCTTGGGCGGTGTGTCTGTAGTCGATGTAGAGAACTTGATGAAGAAGAATTACCATACTTATAGCCTCGACAATATGCAAGGTTATGTAGGTGGTTGGAATGGCAATTCTCTCTGGGGTATGGATGCCGACAACGCTGGTTATCTCGTCTTGGTAGATGGTGTGCCTCGTGAAGCTAACAACGTTCAACCAAGTGAGATTGCACAGATTTCTTTCCTCAAGGGTGCGCAGGCTGTGGTGCTCTATGGTAGCAAGGCTGCCAAGGGTGCTGTAGTCATAACTACCAAGCGTGGTCATAATGACGGCTTGAAGGTCGAGGTGCAGGCTAATGCAGGTTTGAATGTAGCAAAGTCTTATCCTGAGTATCTTAGCAGTGCAGAGTATATGACTCTCTATAACGAGGCTCGTCGTAATGATGGTCTGTCTGAGCTTTATTCTGCTGAGGACATCTATAATCATGGAGCAGGTTTGAACCCTTATCGTTATCCTAATCTCGATTTCTATTCTTCTGATTATCTCAGAAAGATGAACAGCCGTTATGAGGCTACTGCAGAAATCAGCGGTGGTGGTAAGCGAGCTCATTTCTATAGCAATATCAACTATTATCGCCAGGGCGATTATTTCAAGTTTGGTGAGGCTAAGAATAATAATACCCAGCGCTTCAGCGTTCGTGGTAATGTGGATATAGACATTACTGATGATATTAAGGCTTGGGTCAACTCCAGTGCAACCTTCTATGATTCTCATTCTGCAAAGGGTAATTACTGGGAAGCTGCTTCTACTTGGCGTCCTAATTTTCCACAGAATGCAGCTCCTCTTATCTCCACAGATATGATAGCCCCTAATGCTAAGGCTGCTTGGGACTTGATGAGCGTTGCGAAGTTGGTAGATGGCAAATACTTCCTTGCTGGTACTCAGGCAAACTCTTCCAATGTTTTTGCTGATATCTATTCTGCAGGAAGTAGTAAATTTACTAGTCGTCAATTCCAGTTTGATACGGGTATCAATATCAACTTGCACAAGGTGTTGAAGGGCTTGTCTTTCGAGACTCATTTCGCAGTCGACTATGCCACCTCTTATAATACTTCTTTCGATAATAGCTATGCTGTTTATATCCCAACATGGGCTAACATTGATGGCAAGGATATGATTGTCGCATTGAAGAAGGAAGGTGAGGATAAAAAGTCTGGCAACCAGAACATCAGCGGAAGTACAGATAACCAGACCATGTTTTTCTCTGGTCAGTTCAACTACAACAATACTTTCAACAAGGTTCACAATCTGTCGGCAATGTTGATAGCTTCTGGCTTCCAGCAGTCGAAGTCTGGACAGTATCATAAGAACTCTAGTGCCAATCTTGCATTCGATGCTTCTTACAATTATGACCAGAAATATTATGCAGATTTTGGATTAGCTGCCATTCACTCTGCCCAGTTGGCTCCAGGTCATCGTGAGGCTCTCTCACCATCACTTTCTTTGGGTTGGAGACTCAAGAATGAGTCTTTCTTGAAGAATTCCAAGGTGGTAGATGACATGATGATTAGTGTATCAGGTAGTATTATCAATGAGGATATTGATATAGCAAATGGTGACAATCGCTACTATCTCTATCAGAGTATTTGGACTTCTGATTACGGCTATGGATGGTATGATGGCTCTAGCGATAAATACACCTATTCAAAAAGAGGTGAGAACAAAGACCTTGATTTTATCAAGCGCAAAGAGTTGTCTCTGAATTTCAAGACATCCCTGTGGCAGAAATTGGTGACATTGGATGCAAGTTTCTTCATCAATTCGATGGAGGGTTATCTCATCTCTTCGCCAACATTCTATCCATCTCATTTGAATACTGGTTATCCAGCGGCTTCGTTTATGCCTGTACTGAATTACAACAATAATCGTAGAGTAGGATTTGATTTCGCAGCCAACTTCAATAAGAAGGTAGGTGATGTGGATCTCTCACTTGGTGTGACTGGTACTTACTATACAACCAAGGCTACCAAACGAGATGAGAACAACGTAGAGCAGTATCAGAACAGACAAGGAAAGGCACTTGATGGCATTTGGGGTTACAAGAGCGCAGGTCTCTTCCAAAGCGAGGAGGAAATCAAAACTTCTCCAGACCAAAGCTATTTTGGTGGAACAGTTAAACCTGGTGACATCAAGTATGTGGATGTAAATGGTGATAATAAAATTGACCAATACGACCAAGTCTTCTTGGGTAAGGGTGGTTGGTACGGAGCACCATTCACGCTTGGTGTCAATCTTACAGCTAAGTGGAAGAACTTTACCTTCTTCGCTCTTGGTACCGGTAACTTCGGTGCTTGGGGAGTCAAGAATAATTCTTATTGGTGGGTAAAGGGCGATAGCAAATATTCTGCTGTAGTTCGTAACCGATGGACAGAGGAAACCAAAGAGACTGCAACCTATCCTCGTTTGACATCTCTTGATGGTAACAACAACTTCCAGACATCAGACTTCTGGATGTACAAGACGGATGCTTTCCGCTTGGCTAAGGTCCAGATAACTTACGACTTGCCTAGTACTTTGTTCCAAAAGACATGGCTTAAGGGGTTGTCGGCATACGTAAGCGGAGCTAACTTGCTTACCATTTCAGGAGAGCGCGAAGTCTTAGAGATGAACGTTGGGTCTGCGCCTCAGACACGCTATTATAATATAGGTGTAAAGGCAACATTCTAATCATTTTAAAATGTAGAAAGAAATGAAAGTAAAAAATATATTTATATTAGCAGCAATGTCGCTTACTTTGGCTTCTTGCTCAGATCTCTTCGAGCCTGCAGATGAAAACAACCGTGGCTTGGATGAGATTTACAATGAGCCAACATACGCTCAGGGACTATTGGGATATGGTTATGCGATGCTTCCTTACAATACCAAGAGTGTTACTGATATTGCTACAGATGACGCTGTAAGCAATGACTTGACAAATAGCTTTCTCAAGATGGCTACAGGTTCTTGGACTGCTAATAGCGATCCTATGTCTAGATGGACAAATGGTCGTGCTAGTATCCAATATCTCAATATCTTCCTTCAGGAGGTAGATAAGGTAAACTGGGCAAAGGACGAGAATGCCCGTAAGATGTATTGTGATAGCCGTAAAGGTGAAGCTTATGCTTTGAGAGCTCTCAACTTGTATTATCTTTTGATGAATCATGGTGGATGGACAGCCGATGGCAAACTGCTTGGCGTTCCTAATTTGACAGAACCAGAGACTTCTACTGATGATTTCAACAAGCCACGTAATACATTCCAAGAGTGCTTGGATCAAATCTATAGCGATTTGGACGAGGCTGCCAAGCTTCTCCCTCTTGATTACAATGATTTGACTAATGATAACGATGTTCCTGCCAAGTATAAGGAAATCGGAGTAAAGACCGCAGGAGACTACAACCGTGTGTTTGGTTCCATTATGCGTGGTCGTATCAGCGGTCGTATCGCTGAGGCTATTCGCTCACAGGTATCTTTGCTTGCAGCTAGTCCTGCTTTCTCTGAAGGTACAAACGTGGATTATGCTAAGGCTGCTGACGATGCAGCTACCGTTCTTGACCGTATCAATGGTGTGAATGGATTGTCTGCTACAGGTAATAATTGGTTTATGCAAACCAGGGAAATCGATGCGCTTGGCTCAGGTGCTTGTCCTGCTGAAATTCTTTGGCGTGGCAGTCGTACCAATGGTGCTGATGACTGGGATCTTGGTCTGAACCAAGAGTCTGATAATTTCCCTCCGTCTCTTTATGGTAAGGGTAGAATCAACCCAACTCAGAATCTGGTCGATGCATTCCCTGCTGTAAATGGTTATCCTATCACCGATGATCGTTCTGAGTATGATAAGTTGAATCCTTACAGCAATCGAGATCCTCGTCTTGACCTTTATATCATTCATGATGGTAGTACTTATAAGGGAAAGAGCATTCATACAGACATTACGACGGCTAATAACAATGATGGCTTGAATAAGATTTCCAATTCTACTCGTACAGGCTATTACATGAAAAAGCTGTTGCGTGAGGATTGTAATCCTGACCCTAATGCAAAGAATGCTCAGTATCATTATCCTGTGTATATTCGCTATACTGAGATATTCCTTGATTACGCTGAGGCTGCCAACGAGGCTTGGGGACCAAAGGGTAAGGGAACTCACAACTACTCAGCTTACGATGTAATCAAGGCAATCCGTGAGCGTGCCGGAATTGGCGAGTTTGGCGAGGATCCATACTTGGATGAGTGCGCTGGTAGCAAAGAGAAAATGCGTGAGTTGATTCGAAACGAGCGTCGTTTGGAACTTTGTTTTGAAAATAAGCGCTTTAGTGACCTTCGCCGTTGGAAAGCTCCTCTAAATGAGGCTGTGCGTGGTATAGAAATCACTTTAGAGGCTGGTGCCCCATTATACAAAGTCATGAAGGTTGAGGATCGCAACTATAAAGATTACATGTATTACGGTCCTATACCACAGAGCGAAATGTTGAAGTGGAGCAACTTGCAGCAGAATAAGGGCTGGGAAGTAAAAAATAACGACTAATATTTAAAATGATGAAAACAATGAAGATAAGCAAATATTTGTCCATGGCTGCATTGGGAATCTTGGCTTTAGGCTTTAACTCTTGTGAGAATGGCAACCAAGAATTTCCTGATTATGAGGGCGGTACTACTGTATATTATCCTTATCAGTATATCGAACGTTCTGTAGTTTTAGGCAATGATGAGAATCGCGATAATACGGATGATAACAATCATGTATTGTATATCGTATCTACAATGGGTGGAGCATATAATGGAAAAAACATCACATTGAATGTAGATGTTGATAATTCATTGTGTGACAATCTGTATTTTGAGGATGGAGTCACTCCTGTAAAGCCAATGCCTAGCAATTATTATACAATTCCTACCAAGACGGTTGCGTATAATGGGAAAATGCAGGGACGTCTTCAGGTTAAGTTGGAGGATGCTTTTTTTGCTGACCCTGATTGTGCAAAGAATACATATGTAATCCCAGTTCGCATCAAGGAAATGGTGGGAGCCGATTCTATTCTTTCGGGTTCTCCTGCCGTTGCAGGTACAACTCCTGTTCGTACTGATGCTTCAGCTTGGTTAATTGCTCCTAAGGATTATATCCTTTATTGCGTTAAGTTTATGAATCCATGGGATGGCTTTTATTTCCGTAGAGGAACTGACAAGATTACAGAGAATGGACAAACTCATGAGGTAAAGCGTGAAGGTGCAACTATTGAAAAGGATGAAGTGAGTCACATTACAACCAAGAGTTTGAAGGAATGTAATTTCGAAGTCTCTGTAAATAAAGCTGACGGCTCTAAGGTCACTTGCAACTTGAAACTTACGTTCGATGATAAGGGTAATTGTACCGTTACTTCTGATACAGAGGGCATGACTGCTTCCGGTACAGGTAAGTTTGTAGAAAAGGGAGCAAAGTTGGCTTGGGGTAACAAGGATCGTGACATCCTGACTCTCAATTACAAGGTTGATTTCGGTTCAGGCATTGTTTTGGAAACATCCGATCAGTTTGTTGCCCAGACTCGTGGTAACACCAATGGTATTGTTCAATTCAGTCCTCAGTATATCAGGAAGTAATATTCTTGATAGATAAGTGTCATTCTAATAATTTGATTATTATGAAATTGAAAAATATTAATTTAGGTTTAGGCTTGATGGCTCTCTTGGCTTTGTCTTCTTGTGCTGATGACAAGTTCTCGGAGTACAGAACTGATATGACCAAGAATTTGAAGGAATATCAGTATCTGAATAACTACGAGCCTTTGAAGAAATACGTGGAAGATATGAAAGCTTCCGGCAAGTGCAATCCCGACTTTAAGTTGGGCATTGCGCTCGAAGCAGCCGAATTCAACAAGCAGGGACTTGTATATTGCCTTGCTGGTAGCAATTTCAATGAGACTGTAGCCGGCAACGCCATGAAGATGGCTTCTTGTGTTGCTGATGATGGTCGCATGAATTTTGATAATGTAAGTGAATATGTTAAGAATGCCACAGATGCAGGTCTTTCGGTTTATGGTCATACCTTGGCTTGGCATGAACAGCAGCCTAACAAGTATCTGAATGGGCTGATTGCTGATAAGGTAATAGAAGTAGACCCTAGTCAGAAAGTTGAGAAGACTGATTATGAACTTGACTGTTCTACTCTTTCATCTTACGATTGGACGGGTTCGCCTGCTTCTGTAAAAACAGAGTGGAATAAAGGTGGTGCTGTGGTCATAACCAATCCAGAGCCGATAGCCCCATTTTATGAGCTTCAGTACTGGCTGGTAAATGGCATTCCTCTTAAAACAGGCACTAAATATAAGATTACCTTCCTTTGCAAGGCAGAAGGTGAATCGCCTGCTAATATCCGCTTTAAGTTGGGTAACTGGGGAGCTGGCGCCAAGAATACCTTCAAGATTCCTGTAGGTGGTGATTATAAAGAAGTTTCGTTCGATGTAACTCCTGTCATGGATAGTAATGGTCTCTTCTTCCAGCACGGAGATTTTGCAGGTAAGATTTATTGGAAGTCTATTAAAATCTCTCATTTCGAGGCTCCTTCTGTTGAAATCCCTGTAAGTGTTGGGCATCTTACCTTTGATGATGGTCAGAACCTTGGTGGATGGGGTATGGATAATGCGCCAAAGATTGTAAATGGTGTTTGTGAGGTTGGTAACAACGCAGCCAAGGAAAACCCTTGGAATGCACAGGTTTGCTATGAACCAGGTTTCGCTTTCGAGAATGGTAAAAACTATCACTTGAAGATGAAAATCAAGGGTTCTGTAGCTGGTGAATTTGGTGCTGGATTCCAAAATCCTGAAGGATACCAAGGCTGTGGTGACTTCCCTACCATCAAGGTTACAACTGATTGGAAGGAAGTTGATGTAGCTACCACATGTAATGGTGATAATGCCTTGCGCCTGCTGCTGAATATCGGCAAATATGCGGGTACCCTCCATATTGATGATTTTGAAGTTTACTACACGAAGCCTTCAAATACTATTCCTCTTACAGATGAGGAAAAGAAGAAAGCACTTACTCCTGTTTTGCAGAATTGGATTTACGGCATGATGGCAGCTACCGAGGGTAAGGTGAAGGCTTGGGATGTTGTAAACGAGTCTATCTCTGGTAAAGATATTGATGGCGATGGTTACTACGATCTCCAGTCTGCCACACGTGGTACAGTTTCTCCAGATGATGCCAAGAACAAATTCTACTGGCAGGATTACCTGGGTGACCTTGATTATGTTCGCACTGCTGTAGCTGCAGCTCGCAAGGGCTTTGCTGATGCTGGTGGAAAACCTGAGGAGTTGAAGCTCTTCATCAATGATTATAACCTCGAAACTGCTTACGACCAGAACAAGAAGCTCGAGAGCTTAAAACACTGGATTGAGGAGTGGGAGAAGGATGGCGTTACCAAGATTGATGGTATCGGCAGTCAGATGCACGTTTCATGCTGCATGGATCCTGTTGAGCAGAAAAAAAGAGAGGATGCTTACGTGAACATGCTCAACCTGATGGTTAGTACAGGTAGGTTGGTTCGTATTTCTGAGTTGGATATGGGCTTGGAGGTTCCGAACGTGGATAAGAACAGCAAAGACCCATATATCCAAGTAAAGACTACTGATATGACCGAGGAACAGCACAAGGCAATGCGTGCTTACTATGAGTTTATCGTCAAGAAATATCTTGAGATTGTTCCTAAGGAGCAGCAGTGGGGTATCTGCCAGTGGTGTGCTACTGACAGTCCTGCCAATAGTGGTTGGCGTCCTGGTTTGCCAGTAGGCCTCTGGGATTTGGATTATTATCGCAAGCATACCTATGCAGGTTTTGCTGCAGGCCTTGGTGCTCCAGAATATTGGAAGGAAGCCAAGTAATTACTCTAAAAGACATTAGTTTAGGTTTTATCATATAAAGGATTAACCGAAAAAAGATGTTAGTCGTTAAGGTTGGCTGTGTTGTGATGACACGGTCAACCTTTTTGCATTTTTTTAATGATGAAAATATTCTCTTTCTCCTATGTGTCATTCTTGAAAGAGATTGTCTAGTGTGACTTCGCTGTTTACTATACTTGAATGGATGCCATTGGCAACACCAAATGTAAGCCTCGCTAGCCACGCCACCAATATTCAATGCCTTGCGTTTTCGTGCCAAAATCTTTAATTTGGCTTCCCAGAGAAGGACGTGATGTATTAGGCTCATCTGTATATTTTTCCTCTGTTTTGACTAAACATTTGGGGAATCTGGAATATTTTGGGTAAAAACATTTGGGGAATCTGGAACATTTTGGGCAAAAACATTTGGGGAATCTGGAATATTTTGTATCTTTGCACTCAAAATCAAAATGTTATGGCAAATATTGTGTTTGAAAGAAAAATATATGATAAGATGCTTGCTTGGAAGCAAGAGCGTCAGGGGAAGACTGCGCTTCTTATCAAGGGAGCAAGACGCATAGGAAAATCTACTATAGTGCGTACTTTTGCTGGGCGAGAGTACAAAAGCTATATATTGATAGATTTCTCTATGGCTTCAAAGGCTGTTACAGATCTTTTTGAAGATTTAATGAATTTAGATTTTATCTTTCTTCGCCTTCAGTCTATTTATCAGGTGGTCTTGGAGAAGCGAAAGTCTGTGATTATTTTTGATGAAGTGCAACTTTGTCCTAAGGCTCGCCAAGCTATTAAACATCTAGTGGCTGATGGTAGATACGATTATATAGAGACGGGTTCTCTAATTAGTATAAAAAAGAATGTAGCTAATATTATCATCCCAAGTGAAGAGACGCGTTTGGAAATGTATCCAATGGACTTTGAGGAATTTTGCTGGGCTTTAGGGGATAAAGTTACGATGCCCTTGCTCAAACAATTTTTTGATTCACGGATCCCTTTGGAAGCTGCTCATCGAGAAACTATGCGTCGGCTTCGCCTTTATATGCTTGTTGGTGGAATGCCACAAGCTGTAAAAGAATATCTTGAGACGAATAATCTTAGTAAGACGGATGCTGTGAAAAGGGAAATTTTGGAACTCTATTTGGATGATTTTAGAAAGATCGACAATAGTGGACGAGCAGCTAAACTTTTTGCTAATATACCTGCTCAGCTGAATAATAATGCATCTAGATACCAAGTAGCTAGTGTGTTGGATGATTCTGAACGTAAGAACATAATGGGTATATTGGAGGAAATGAAGGATAGTATGGTTGTAAATTTTGCCTATCATGCCAATGATCCGAATGTAGGTCTGGCTCTTCATAGTGATGGTAATTTCTATAAAATGTTTACGGCAGATACGGGGCTTTTTGTGACTCTCGCCTTTTGGGACAAAGATCATACTGAAAATATTATTTATGAAAAGCTTTTGAGTGATAAGCTGAGTAGTGATATGGGATATGTATATGAGAATCTTGTAGCGCAGATGTTAGTAGCTTCTGGCAATAAACTTTATTATTATACTTTCCCTCATGCCACTAGCCATAAAAGTTATGAAGTGGATTTCCTTCTTTCAAGAGGAAAGAAAATTTATCCGATAGAGGTGAAATCCTCAGGATATAATACTCATAAGTCACTAGACGAGTTTTGTGCTAAATATTCTGATCGAATAGATAAGAGATATCTCTTGTATACAAAGGATTTGAAGAAAGATGGACAAACGCTCCTCTTACCGATTTATATGACTCCTTTGTTGTGATTTCCTCTTCAAATAGGTTTGATGGTGTATCATTTTCGTTATAATGTTGGCTATCAAACCTATTTGGTACTTCTCACAAAGTATTTGTTATACCACGCAAAGTCTTTTTCAGCCTTTTCTGTTACTTTTGCAAGCGGAAATGAGAAACATTTCTCGTTCCACGAATGAACAATTATTATCAATAAACTTAAAATTAAAAGCTTATGAAAAAATTTTTACTTTGATTGCTGCTGCCTTGATGGCAGTTAACGTGAGTGCAGCTAACAAGGTGCTGAAGATTACTGGCACCGCTGACAAGGTTAATCCTTGGGACAGCCAGTGTTATATCAACCTTAAGAATCTAGAGAAGGGCAAGGCTTATGTCGTGAAGTTTGATGTGTACACTACAGCTGGTACCGAATTCAAAATCGGAACAGAGGCTATTGACGAGACTCAGACAGAGCATATGACGGAGTGGAATGCTTCTGCAGTGTTCAATTATACTGAGGAACTTACCTTGACTAATCAAAAGTCAGAGGCAGTAATAAACTTCCCTGGTAAGACCACGGTTACTTGTCACTCCCACTGTACTGCAAAGCCAGGAATGGAGATAGATCATACAAATGGTAATACCAAAAATTGTAATCCGGAAATTTTGAAGGATTATGAGTATGCAGCTACTGCACTCTTGCTGAATGTAGGAAAGATGCCTAAGGATGCAGTCATCTATATTGGTAGCATTAAGGTGTATGATGCAGATGGCAACCTCCTTTCAACAGAGGATTTTGATAATGCAACAGTTGGTGAGTATGATGCTACTAAGACTATTCACTATCCAGCTTGGCAGAATGCTGCTACATTTGAAATTGTAGAAGAGCCTACTACAGGCATTTCTAATATTGAGAGTGCAAATGTAGCTAAGGATGGCAAGTGCTTCAACCTCGCTGGTCAGCAGGTAGGTAAGAACTATAAGGGCGTTGTCATCAAGAATGGTAAAAAGATGGTTATCAAGTAATAGATGAGACGTTTTACAATGCTCGCATCGTACTATATATAATAATGTGTACGATGATGTAGAATCTATATAATATAAATATTAAACAAATGGTATAAAAAATCCCAGAATCGCTCTTCCAAGCAGTTCTGGGATTTATTATGGTGATATTTGTCATCAATATCTCCGCTATTATATTTTTTATGTATTGCTCAGATTCTTAATGATTTCCAAAGGTAGCTGGGTAGCTTTGGAAACCTGTTCGGCAGAAAGTCCCATTGCCAGCAATCGTTGTGCTGTTTCTGTGTTGGCCTCATGCTTGCCTTCTGCTCTACCTTTCTCCATACCTTTTTCCATACCTTCCTTCATGCCCTTTTCCCTGCCTATTTCTATACCCTCCGCAAGACCTTCTTGTTTGCCTTCACGCTTAGCAGTGTCTACGGAATTCTTGATGTCGCGATATGCCATCTTGC
>ERZ773115.1836-NODE-1836-length-18275-cov-4.277552_pt1 | contig 18275 bp, 12 predicted proteins | sample MGYA00511116_ERZ773115 | MGnify/ENA primary metagenome ERZ773115 (study PRJEB29015, sample SAMEA2737869) | human gut metagenome | biome: human gut; feature: human-associated habitat; material: faeces | place: China | collected 2012 ... | reverse complement strand
CTGTTTTTATTCTCCGTCTGTGTTACCTCGCTCTATACTTTGCGTTGCAACCCCCCGTAAGGCTGGACACGGCAAGGGAGAGGGGCTGGAAGATTCCGGCTGTTTACGCTTGAAATCAGTTTTTTTGATTGTATGAGTAAAAAAAGATTGTTTTTCTTGCAAAAATGTAAATAAATGCTTAATCTTGCAAAAGAGGTATCTCGTTCCTTTCTTCCGGTTATTTTATAGGGAAAGGAGCCATGATGATTGACCGGCGAGAAGCGATCGAAAAATCAAAGACTATGAAAAGGACCATCTTCTACCTGTTCTGCATTTGGGGATTGATCGTCTCGTCGGCAGTCGCTCAAAAGAGAACGGTCTCTCACGAGACGGGGACATTCGTCGGAGAAAGCTCGGCAGAACGTCCCGAGCGTCGGGTCTCCGTCTCCCCCGACGGCGTTACGGTCACCTACGAGTTTAAGCATGCGGTCGTTTTGTCCGATCCCGATGTCGCGGATCATTATCTGTGGCGCATTTCGGGCTTCGGGCATAGTGTCGTTCCGGGCGAGCCGGACGTTCCGGTCCGTTGGGACTCGTTTGCGCTGCCCGAAGGCTGTGCCTCATTCACCGTCTCGGTTCTTGAAAGCGCCTGTGTCGATGTGCCGTTGCGCCTCTCTCCCGCCCGTGCTCCGCAGCCCGAGGGGAAAGAGTCCCCGGCGGTTGTTCCTGACATCGCTCCCTACGAAGGGTGGTTTCCTCGCGAGGTCGTGGAGACAGGCGAAGTCCAGGTGTACCGGGGACGTTCCGTGGCGGAAGTGGGTGTCTATCCGGTGCGATACGACTGGAAGAACGGCGTTGTGCGGGCCTGTTCCAAGATCGTCTATCGGGTGACTTTCGGAGAGGGCGGCCTACGGTCCGCTCCGGAGGGGAGAATAGCTCCTGACGACTCTTTTTTGGACAATACGACGCTCAACGGGAATGTCGGGGCGGCCGGATATGAGATGTTTCGGAGCGCGGGGGATACGGGCTCCGCAGGCAAGGACTATCTGATACTCTCGACCCCGGAGTTCGAGGAGGCCGTGCGACGTTTGGCCGACTGGAAGCGTACATTGGGCTTCGGTGTGCATACCCGGTTGCGGGGGGACTGGACACCCGAGCATATCAAGTCTGCGGTGAAAGAGGTTTACCGTTCCGCACCCTCGCTCTACTATCTGCTCATCGTGGGCGACCACGACGATGTGCCGGCGGAGGATATGGCACGGACTATCGTCAATCAGGACGATGGAAACAGTTATCAATATGTAACGGATTATTACTATGGTTGTATGGACGGTGAGGACGATGTCCTTGCCGACCTGTACCGGGGGCGATTGCCGGTCTCCACGGCGACGGAGGCGATGACGGTGGTCGACAAGATTATCCGATACGAGCGGAATCCGGTGCGAGACACCGCTTTCTATGATACGGGACTGCATTGCGCCTATTTTGAGGATTGTACGCCATATGGTTGGAACGGTCCGGGGGACGGTATCGAGGATAAACGATTTACATTGACTTCGGAGGAAGTTAGAAACTATATGCTATCCAAAGGGAAAGCGGTCAATCGGGTCTATTTTGCTTATGATTATAGAGAAACGGATGACTATCCGCCTCCGACATTTTGGAACAATGGAGAATTTGCTTGGGGGGATTCCATACCAGTGGAATTACAAAGACCTTATTTCGCATGGGATGGTGATTCGGCAGATATAGTGAGGTATATCGACGAGGGGGCATTCTATGTCTTGTATCGGGGGCATGGTACGGATTCTACTTGGGTACAACCTTATTTTACAGGAGATAATATCCTCTCACTCGCTAATGGCGACCGTTTGCCGGTTATTTTTAGTATCAATTGCGAGACAGGCAGCTTCCAAGAAGACGATTGTTTTGCGGAGGCGTTCTTGCAGAAGCGGAACGGGGGAGCCATAGCGGTCTATGCGGCAACAGAGAAAAGTTGGCCGGGCTATAACGATGCGATGGTGATAGGCATGTTCGATGCCATCTGGCCCGATCCGGGAGTGGATTCTAAACTATATAACTTTTTGCATATGACAACTTCTCCCTCTCGATTGTGGGAAACCACCCGATTGGGAGAAATTTTGGATCAAGGTTTGAGGCGTATGGAGGAAACTTGGGGGGCGTATCGGGGACACATCTATACACAGTTTTCTAAGGAGATATTTCATTGCTTCGGCGACCCCGGCATGCGCATATATACCGATACTCCTACGGAGTTTGAGAAGTTTTCGGTGACCCGCGACAGTCTCGGGGTTCGAGTCGATTTAGGTTCGGAGGCGGGCGATATCGCCTTTTACGACGAGCGGACAGAAGAAATTCGGTTTTATACCGGCCGTTCGGCGGAATATTCGGGCGATGCCCGTTATGTGCGGGTCTGCGTGTCCGGACAGAATAAGGTTCCCGCAATCGATTTTCCGGTATATCCCGATGTACTTTATATTCAGAACGAGACTGTACAAGGCCCTAAATATTACAAAGCTGATACCATCAAGGTTGGCAGTCATGTCACGGACGAGAAAGCGAAAGGAGAAGCCGTCTTCGATAAAGGCGAAGTTACCTTGACCGGCAGAGAGAAGGTGATTCTCGACCGTGGAACGACCGTTAAGCGAGGAACCACATTTAAGATACAAATAAAAAAATGACAGTTATGAAATCGAAGAATATAATCATCGTGCTCTTGTCTTTTATTGGGGGAGTGTATGTCCAAGCGGATAATTTATTCGAGAGGAATCCGCATTGGAGATTAGAGGATATGGAGGCTCATTGGAAGGGTAGATGGTATGATGTGGGAGATCCGGAAGAGGTAAATGGAAAAATTTATTTTAAACTCTTTTATATGTTGGACCAATGTGAGTCGCACGGATTACAAAGACAGACAGACTTTTATCGACCGGATACGCTTTTGAGAAAGATTAGGGAGGAGAACGGTCGCATATTGGTGGATTATGAGGATTATAAAAATTATTGTACAAAGGCATATGTCGATTATATCCCTTATAAAAAGACAGATGGAGGAGAGTTGGTGCTTTATGACTTCAACATGAAGGTGGGAAACAAGTATGGACACGTGGAGGGATATGACGATGTATGGGTGTCCGAAATCCGTAAAATAGCCTTCGATGATGGGAAGATACGAAAACTTTTTATACTCAGTAACGGATTGAAAATCGTGGAGGGAATAGGGTGTCTTTGTTCGGAGGGAGATCCTCTATTGCGTTACTTGAATCCCAATCAATGGGAACGGGGAGTTGATAAGTATCTTGGGCTTTTCGAGGAAAATGAAACGCAAATATTTTCACAAACTCGTGAAGAAGCCCTGTCGGATACTTCCTTAGAGAGGTATTTGGTATACCATGATTTTTGGAACAAAGGACTGTATTATTCCATCAGCTTTACGTCCGATTCGGAAGTGAAAGTAGCCTGTTACAGTAATCCTAATCCCACGGGAACGTATTGGGGTACTGTGGCAATACCGGAATCGGTTGAACATGAAGGAGATACTTATCGGGTGACCGGGATAGACGACTATGCTTTTGGCAATAGTCCGCTTTTGTATTCGATAACTCTCCCCGGGAGTGTGTCGAGTATCGGTCAAGAGGCATTCAGCGGCTGCACGGGTCTGACGGAAATCACGTGTAAAGCTGCGGTTCCACCCATTTGTGAAGCCGATTGTTTCCTCGGTGTAGGGCAGAGAGATTGTAAACTGTATGTGCCTGAGGTCTCGGTGGAGGCCTACCGGAATGCCCCGGTATGGCAGAACTTCGATATAATAGCGACCGACTTCTCGGGAATAGAGGAGATACGGGTCGATGAGGAATTGGACGAACCCCAATCGCCTTTGTATGACCTTCAAGGCCGTCGGGTGACGGGCACACCCGAGCGTGGCCTCTACATACGGAACGGAAAGAAAGTGTGGATAAAATAACAATGGCGAAGTTACCTTGACCGGCAGAGAGAAGGTGATTCTCGACCGTGGGACGACCATAAAACCGGGCACAAAATTTGAAGTACAACCTAAAAAATAGACATTATGAAAGCGACATTTTTGTATAATATGAAGCGATATTTGTTATTGTTTTTATTACCGCTGTATGCTATTGTGGATTCGAGTGCCTACGATTTCGAGAAAGATGGCATCTATTATGCTATCAAAAGTGCTGATAATTTGGAAGTAAAAGTCGTATCTAAGGCGGAGTTCACAACATCTTATTCGGGCGATGTGACGATACCGGAATCCGTTGAGCATGAAGGAAATACTTATCGCGTCACTGAAATTTTTATAAATGCTTTTAGCAATTGCCGGGATTTGACCTCTGTGGTTGTTCCGGGCAGTGTGACCCAGATAGGTGATTATGCATTTCGGAATTGTAGACGCTTGCATTCGGTGACGCTATCCGAAGGCGTGACTCAGATAGGCGATTCGGCTTTTGTGAATTGCTGGAATTTGAAATCTGTAAGTTTTTCGGACAGTGTTGTCAAGATAGGTGATTATGCTTTCCGAAATTGCAGCCGGCTTTCTTCGGTGGTAATTCCCGATGGGGTGGGCGAGATAGGTGAAGGTTTGTTTTATAATTGTACGGGATTGATTTCTGTGACTATTCCGGGCAGTGTGAGCCAGATAGGTGATTACGCTTTTTTTGATTGTGACCAGTTGTTTTCTGTGATGCTATCCGAGGGCATCACTCAAATAGGAGATTCGGTTTTTATCGGCTGTCAGAGTTTGGAATCCTTGAATATACCGGGTAGTGTCACTCAGATAGATGATTGTACGTTTATGAATTGCAGTCAGTTAATTTCGGTGACGCTGTCCGAAGGTGTGACTCAGATAGGCGATTCGGCTTTTGTGAATTGCCAAAGTTTGGAATCTGTGACTATTCCGGTTAGTGTCTCCCAGATAGGCGATTATGCTTTCCGAAATTGTAGCCGGCTTTCTTCGGTGATATTCCCCGACGGAGTGGGCGAGATAGGTGAAGGTTTGTTTTATAATTGTACGGGATTGATTTCTGCGACTATTCCGGGCAGTGTGACCCAGATAGGTGATTACGCTTTTTTGGGCTGCCTCGGATTAACTTCGGCGGCGCTATCCGAGGGCGTAATCCAAATAGGCGATTCGGCTTTCGTGAATTGCCAAAATTTGGGGTCTGTAATTATACCGAGCAGCGTTACTTCGATAGGGAAATATGCTTTTCGAAGTTGTAGAGGGTTGTCCTCGGCGATAATACCCGAAGGGGTGAACGAGATAGAAGAAGGTTTGTTTTACTATTGCAAGGAGTTGACCGAGATAACGCTGCCGGGCGGTATTGCCAAGATTGGAGATAAAGCCTTTTATGAATGTAGTCATCTATTGGCAGTGGAATTCCCTTCGAAAATCAAGGAAATAGGAGTTTCGGCATTCGATGGGTGTTCGGGATTGACAGCGGTTTCTATCCCCGATAGTATTACCTATATAAGCCGTTCTGCATTTAACAATTGCGTAAGATTAAGTTCTGTGACGGTCTCTGAGAATGTCAAAGAGATAGGACGATATGCCTTTGACAATACGCTTTGGTATAGTAACCAGCCGGAGGGGGCAGTTTATATCAATGATATTTTGTATAAATATAAAGGTGTACTCCCAATTGATTCGGAAATTGTAATTAAAGAGGGAACAACAACCATATCGGATATCGCATTTATGGAGCAGACAGGTTTGCGTTCGGTGATTTTTCCGGAAAGTATGGCTCGAATGGGAGGAGAAATTTTCAACGGATGCTCGGGTCTGTCAGAGATAGAGTGTAAGGCTGCCGTTCCTCCGGTCTGTGATAAAAATTGTTTTTTGGGTATATCACGCTCGAAATGTAAATTGTATGTACCGATGAATGCTATGACTTCTTATCGGGATTCATTGGGTTGGAACGGTTTTAGAATTTTCGCCAATAATATGTTCGATAGAGATCCGGTATGGGAATATATCGAGACCACTGCTGGAAAAAGAGATAATTTGACGGTAACCCATCGATACCGGGTAGAAAATCCGGTGGCAATCGATGGGAAGATTTACTATAACCTTGTATATGAAAATAATGCTTCTGGAACTTTCGGTCAAAATGTCGACGTAATTCTCAAAAAAATACGAGAAGAAGATGGACGTATTTTGGTAGATTATGAAGAATATAAACGTTATTGCGACAGGGAGCATATCGATTATATACCCTATAAGGTGACCGATGGGGAGTTGGTGCTCTATGACTTCAACATGAAAGTGGGAGACCGTTATGAACATGTAGACGGGTATGAAGACATTTGGATTTCGGAAATCCGTAGAATCAGGACCAAAGATGGAAAGCTGCGTAAATTGTTTATCCTCAATAATGGTGTGGAATTTATGGAAGGAATAGGTTGTCTTTCTGCCTGTAAACAGCCATTGTTGAATTACCTTAATCCGGTTAATGACGATATATCTATCTCTCTTGCCTCATTTAGCGATACCGGTGGCCTCGTTTATTGGCAAAGCGATGTGGAGAACTTTTGTTTCGAAGTTGGCGGGGTTTATTACCGATATAGTGAAACCGTTCGTTCGGGTGTAAGTGTCACTTATAAGAGGGGATATCCCGAATATTCCGGAGATGTGACGATACCGGAAACTGTGAAGTATGGAGGTCAAACCTATCGGGTTGTCGCGATAGATGAGTTCGCATTTAAAAATTGTGAGTATATGACGTCTGTTTCATTGCCCGAAGGTCTCATTGCGATAGGGGATAATTCGTTCGCTGATTGTAGAGGCCTGACATCGTTGTCGATTCCGAGTAGTGTCGAAACAATAGGTGGTTATGCGTTTACAAATTGTACAGGGTTGACTTCGGTGAAAATGTCGGAGGGAGTAGCAGAAATCGGGGAGGGAGCATTCTTCGGATGCTCGGGCTTGAAAGAGGTAGCTATTCCGGGTAGTGTTATTTCGATAGGTGATTATGCTTTTAAGCAATGCGTGGGGTTGACAGTGGCGCAAATTTCGGAAGGGGTTGTTGAAATAGGCAGCAGTGCGTTTTGTGATTGTCAAGGATTACAATCTGTAACTATCCCGGGCAGTGTTGTCGAGATAGGCGATTATGCTTTCCGGAATTGCGGACGGTTGGCCTCGGTGGCAATTCCCGAAGGTGTGACTGGGATAAGCGAAGGTTTATTTTATTCTTGTACGGAATTGACCGAGATAGCATTGCCCAATTGTATAGCCGAGATAGGCGATTATGCCTTTATGGATTGTCAAGGATTAACATCTGTGATGATTCCCGAGGATGTCGTCCAAATAGGAGATTCGGCGTTTGTGAATTGTAGGAGATTGGAAACTGTGACGATTCCGGGCAGTGTCGCCAAAGTGGGTGATTATGCTTTCCGAAATTGCATCCGGCTGTCTTCGGTGATAATCCCCGATGGAGTGAGCGAGATAGGCGAAGGTTTGTTTTATAATTGTACGGCATTAAACGAGGTAACATTGTCGGGCAATGTCGCTCGAATTGGTGATTACGCCTTTTATGAATGCTGGCATCTGTCCTCATTGACGATTCCCGGGAGTGTGTCGAGTATCGGTCAAGAGGCATTCAGCGGCTGCACGGGTCTGACGGAAATCACGTGTAAAGCTGCGGTTCCACCCATTTGTGAAGCCGATTGTTTCCTCGGTGTAGGGCAGAGAGATTGTAAACTGTATGTGCCTGAGGTCTCGGTGGAGGCCTACCGGAATGCCCCGGTATGGCAGAACTTCGATATAATAGCGACCGACTTCTCGGGAATAGAGGGAATATCGGCCGAGGGTAGCGTGCGCATTTATGCCTCGGGTGGATCGATAGTTCTTGAAAACCTCTCGCCGGGGATGCCGGTTGCCGTCTATGACACGACCGGTCGCAAAGTGAAGACTGTCGAGGCCACAGGTAGCCGTATGGAAGTGGCGTTGCCTGCGGGATTTTATGTGGTGGAATGTGCCGGCAAGGTGGAGAAAGTGATGTTACGTGCTTTGTCCGGGAGAATATGATGAAGAGTAAGTTAAAAAGCATAAAGCGAAAACAAGAACTATGAAGAACAGGGTGATTTTATTGTCTTTGGTGACATGGCTGTGCCAGATTTCGGTTTGGGCACAGCTGGAGGTGGATAGTCTTGGCCGTACGATTATCCATAAGGAATTGAAGTTGTCCGGTGAAGAAGGATACCTTCGCCAATCATTGTTCGGTAAAGAGGGTGACTTTTATTGGAGCGATGGATTCGGCGGATTGAAGATGACAAGTTTGGGTAAATTTTTCTTGGCATCGGCGGAGGCCGGGTCGAGTATTTTTAATACGGAGGTCGACTATGGATTTGATCCTCCTTATGAGTCTATATATTCCCAATATTACCATGCCGCATTGACGGTGCGGAGTGGTGGAAGCCGATCGATTCATTCCATCTATACAGGTGCGGAAGGAGGAACTCATGAGGGGATACGATCCGATGTCTACAAAAATGCAGATAGGCCGTTCGCCGCATATATTATGACGACCACTCCGGATTCGTACCGGACTTCCATGCAGGTGTTTTCGGTCGATGGAAACGGACTGGTATACGGACTGAGCGGATTTACGCAAGCCTCGGACGGACGGCTGAAACAAGATGTCAAGGAGATTGCCTCGGGCATGGACAGAATCTCGGCTTTGCGAGGAGTGAGTTTCCGCTATAAACCGGGTGTGGAGCAGCCGGTATCGGCTGTGTCGAATGAGAACGGCCACGCTGGATATGCTTCGTCCGATATCAAGAGACAGATCGAGGCGGAGAATGCCAGGGAACGCATAGGGTTCATTGCGCAGGAGGTGGAGATCGTGGTGCCGGAAGTGGTACGAACTTTGCCGGACGGGACGAAGACCGTCATGTATACCGATTTGATACCTTTACTGGTGGAAGGTATGAAGGAGATGCAAGCGACTATCGAAAGACAGGAGGAACGGATTGCCGAACTGGAAGAGTCGTTATCGGGTGACAATGTTCCGGAAAAAGTCGTGCCGAAGAACGCCCGCGATTCGGAGGATAGCGAAATCGAATCTTCCACCGGAGAGGCTGCTATCTATCAAAACGTACCCAATCCTTTTTCCCAGACTACCGAAATTATATATAGGCTCTCGACCAATGCTCGATCGGCATCGATATGTATTTGTGACTTGACGGGCAAGCAGTTGAAATCCTATACGCTGCAACCCGATATGCCAACGGGAAAGATTGTGATTCCGGCCTCGGACTTAACCGCCGGAATGTATCTCTATGCTTTGGTGATCGATGGGACGCTCGTCGATTCTAAGCGTATGATTGTGGAATAATGTGAAAGAAGTATCTTAACCGGAATCTTCGGTTTGGCTTATAATTGGTGGGATATTGGCTCAATAGGAGATCAGGGGGGAACTGATGAAACGGTAGTTTCTGAGGAGAGGGGTTGAAAAGATTTCATAAGTTTTTTTGCTGTAAGGGTTACCCCCTCCGTCACTATGTGCCACCTTCCCTATATTTTGCGTTGCAAAACGCAGGGGAGTAGTGTAGAAATCTTTCGATAACATGGTTCTACTGTTTTTATTCTCCGTCTGTGTTACCTCGCTCTATACTTTGCGTTGCAACCCCCGTAAGGCTGGACACGGCAAGGGAGGAATGTGTGAATGTCTTGTAATGCCGTGGAGTGTAGGGAGGAGGGGGTGAAGGGATAAATCTCACTGATTTCCTACTGTGCCCGAATAAACCCGTTTCTACCTTTGACTTTCTCTATATTTATATAGATACGGTTCGGCATAGTCAAGTCGGAAGTATGATTTCCGTTTGTCTTTGCACTCTCTTTTCGCTATCTTTGCATTGAAACTCGAAGATACCTCCGCTCGGCAGAATAAAATTAAAGCGAGCTTTGTTTTGCTCTGCTCTCGCTTATATGTATCTTTGTTACTACGAAGATAGGATGCGGTTCGGCATAGCCAAGTCGGAAATGTGATTTCCATTTGTCTCTGCTCTTACCTTTCGCTATCTTTGCATAAGAGAGAGAGGGTATTTTTGATTTCTCTCGGAAAGAACAGGACTTGATATGAGCACACTTGCCGACGTTGTATTACCGCTGCCGTTATATAAATATTTTACGTATCGGATTCCTTCCGATTTGCAGGAGGCTTTGCAAATTGGCAGTCGGGTCGTAGTTCCTTTCGGCAGGAAAAAGTATTATACGGCTATTGTAGTTCGGTTGCACGATGTCATGCCACAGGGATACGAGGTGAAAGAGCTTATTTCGGTGCTTGACGAGCGTCCTGTTTTGCGCCGTCCCCAATTACAGTTCTGGGAATGGATCGCCGATTATTATCTCTGTTCGGTCGGCGATGTGTATAAAGCGGCGTTGCCTTCGGGATTGAAACTCGAAAGTGAAACGACGGTCACGTTGAATACGGATTTCGAGGAACCGGACGATAATCGTTTGAAAGAGCGCGAATGGATGCTGTTGGCGGCATTGGGCAAGAAGTCACGCATGACCGTGCAGGAACTCGAAAAGGAGAGCGGAATGCGCAATATTTTACCTACTTTGCGGGTGTTGCTCGAACGAGAGGCTGTTTTTGTCTCCGAACAGTTGAAGACGAACTACCGTCCGAAAACGGAAACTTATATTCGTTTGACGTTCCAACAAGGCGATGATGCGGCTTTGCGCCATGCGTTTGAATGCGTGAAGCAAGCCAAGAAGCAGGAGATGATGCTACTGTCGTTTCTCGATTTATCTTTGTTTATGCAAAAGGGAAAACTGAGAGAGGTTTCCCGGAAGAGCTTACTCGATCGTTCGGGAGTGTCTTCGGCGGTTTTGGGTGCTATGGTCGAGAAGGGGCTGTTCGAATCGTATAAGAAAGAGATAAGTCGTTTCGAGACAGATGTTTATACTGTTCAAGAGGCTGCTCCGTTGAGCGATGCCCAACAAGTTGCATATCGGCAAATATCGGATTCATTTAAAGAGCATTCCGTCACGTTGTTGCATGGAGTCACATCGAGCGGGAAAACAGAAATTTATGCTCATTTGATAGACCGTGTTCTGCACGAGGGCAGACAGGTATTATACTTGGTTCCCGAAATAGCATTGACGACACAGTTGACGAATCGGTTACGCAAAATATTCGGAGACAAATTGATGATTTATCATTCGAAGTTCTCGGATAACGAGCGGGTGGAGATTTGGAATACATTGCTCGACGACCATTCTCCCCGAATCGTTTTGGGTGTGCGGTCTTCCATTTTTCTGCCGTTCGGCGATTTGGGATTGGTAATTGTCGATGAGGAGCATGAAACTTCGTATAAGCAGTACGACCCGGCTCCCCGTTATCATGCTCGTAATGCGGCGATCGTTTTGGCGTCGATGCATGGGGCTAAGACTTTGTTGGGAACGGCTACCCCGGCTGTCGAAACTTATTTCAATGCGAGGCAGGGGAAATATGGTTTGGTAGAATTGAAGAGCCGATTTAACGATGTGGAGTTACCCGAAATTATCCCGGTAGATGTGCGGGAGATGCGGAAAAAGAACCGTATGCGAGGGAATTTTACACCTGAATTGCTCAATCGCATGCAGATTGCTTTGGACGGGGACGAGCAAGTTATTTTGTTTCAAAATCGGCGGGGATTCGCGCCCATGGTGGAATGTAAACAGTGTGCATGGGTTCCCAAGTGCGAGCATTGCGATGTGAGTCTTACTTATCATAAGCGTTTTAATCAGTTGACTTGCCATTACTGCGGTTTTACGTATGAGATACCGAAAGTGTGTCCGGCTTGCGGACAGCCTACGATCGGGGTGATGGGTTTCGGGACGGAACGGATAGAGGAGGATATCGCTCAGCATTTCCCGAATATACCGGTATCTCGTATGGATTTGGACACGACCCGTTCCCGTAGTGCTTATGAACAGATCATCGAAGATTTTTCAAAGAAAAAGAATAAAATCCTTATCGGCACACAAATGATTACGAAGGGATTGGACTTCGACCATGTGAGCGTGGTGGGGATATTGAGCGCCGACTTGATGATGAATTATCCCGATTTCAGAGCCCATGAGCGAGCTTTCCAGATGATGGAGCAAGTTTCGGGACGAGCCGGTCGGAAAAATCGGAAGGGTGTGGTCGTATTACAGACTTCCCAGCCGGAATCTCCTCTGATACGTCAGGTAATCGCTCATGATTACGAGGGTATGTATAACATGCAGTTATCCGAGCGAAAGGCTTTTTCTTACCCACCTTATACCCGGTTGATATATATTTATCTGAAACATAGGGACGAGACTCTTTTGCAGGAGTTGTCGGTACGATATACATCTTTGTTGAGAGAGGTATTCGGCGCACGTGTGTTAGGCCCCGATAATCCGCCTGTGGCTCGTATTCAGTCTTTATATATACGGAAGGTCGTCTTGAAAATGGAACTTTCGGCATCGATGCCGAAAGTAAAGGAGATTTTGAAACAGGTCTATGAAAATATGTTGGTGGACGACCGGTTTAAGACTTTGTTGCTCTATTATGATGTAGACCCGATGTAGTGTAATCAATAACTAATTTATAATCATATCCATGGAACATAGAAATTTAATTGCCGCTTTGTGTATGATTTCGGCTTTTATTTTGCCGATAAATGCGGAATTGAAGTATGTAGATGCGTCTCGTTTGACGCTTATCGGGAAAGTGATGCCGACTCCCGAAAATGTCTATCACCGGGTCGATACGGTAAAGTATAACGATATGCCGTTTCAAGTAAAGCGGTTGTTTACGCATTCGGCCGGATTGGTCGTTAGTTTTAAGACCAATAGCCCGACGGTTGCCGCTCGTTGGACAACGAAGGGAAAAGGTGTGATGGGAAACGTTACGCCGATATGCGATAGAGGATTGGATTTGTATATGAATGACGGCGGGAAATGGATACCGGTGGGCGCAGGTACTCCGTCGGCAGGAAAAGCGGAGCAAGAGCGGGTCATCACCAAGAATTTAAAGCCGGGGGTGCATAGGTTTTTGTTATATCTCCCGTTGTTCGAAGAGGTACGTTCGTTGGAAATAGGGGTAGACGAGGGGGCTTTTATCGAGGCAGAGCCGTCTCCGTTCCGTCATACGGTTCTTATGTATGGATCGAGTATCTTGCATGGGGCTTGTGCCAGTCGTTCGGGGTTGGCGTACCCTGCGCGAATGTCGAGAAATACGGGTATCAATTTCGTGAATTACGGTTTGAGCGGAAACGGTAAAATGGAGGCTGCGGTGGCCGATATGTTGAAAGATATCGATGCCGATGCTTTTATTTTGGATTGTATGCCGAATCCTTCTCCCGAGGAAATCACGGAGCGTACTCAATATTTGGTGAACACGATTCGGAAATATCATCAGGGAACTCCTATTATCATGATAGAGACTTATATGAGGGAAAACGGATACAGTGACCAAGCCGTGCACGATCGTTGTACCCGTCAAGGCGAGGCATTTGTGAAACAGTATGAACTGTTAAAGAAACAAGGTATAAAAGACCTGTATTTGATTCGGGACAATCATGCCATCGGGACAGATCATGAAGGTTCGGTAGACGGTACTCACCCTAACGACTTGGGATTCGATCGTATGGTAGAGCAATACCAACCTCAGATTATGAGGATATTAAAGAAATACGGAATCAAATGATAAAAGAAAAAGGCTCGAATTTTTCGAGCCTTTTTCTTTTTATGGAAATCGTTTGGAGATGGCGACCTATGGGCGGGATAACGCTCGTTTGATTCCTTTAACAACCAATGGTTCCATAACCTTGTATCCGTCGAGGTTGGGGTGGACGCTATCCCTGCCGTAATTGGGGTTTAACCCTTTTTGTTCATCGACAAGGGCGGTATAAAAATCGACGTAAACCAATCGTTTCGAACGGGCGTAATCTTTAATGAGTTCGTTCAAGGCAATAATCGTATCTGCCGGTTGGACTTCGGGAGACCAGCCATATTGATTGGCAGGGAGTACGGAACATAAGACGACTTTTATATGGTTGGCTTGTGCCAGTTCTGTCATGGATTTGATATTGTCCATGATCATATCGATACTCGTCGGGCCGGTATTCCCGGCTATGTCGTTTGTCCCGGCCAATATGACGACTGCTTTGGGAGCCAGATGTATCACGTCTTGTCGGAATCGCAGAAGCATTTGAGGGCTGGTTTGTCCGCTGATTCCTCTTCCGATGTAGTCGTTTTCGGAAAAGAATTGCGGATCCAGAGAAGCCCAATTTTGTGTAATTGAGTTACCCATGAAGACAACCCAATTTTTACGGGCATCTTCCGAGTCGTTTTTCCTCATTTCCATAATAGCTTTGTTGGCTTCGCGATAACGATTCAGATTGGGCCAATCTTGCGCTGCGCATTCAAGAGTCAGTATTGCTGTAAAGAATATAAATGGTAAAGAAAGTTTCGATAGAAGTTTCATGTTATTTAAAATGAAGTAAGAACACTCCATTCGGAGTGTTCTTGAAATGAATAAACGGTGTTAATAAGCAAAGATGGGGTATTCTTTCATCATGCCGTTGACTTTTTCCCGAACGGCTTTGATGACAGTTTCACTTTCTGGATTGGCCAAAACCGTGTCGATAAGTTCCACGATTTCGCACATCATTTCTTCTTTTGCTCCACGAGTCGTTATCGCCGGAGTTCCCACACGGATACCCGATGTTTGGAACGGAGAGCGGCTATCGAACGGAACCATGTTTTTATTCACTGTGATGTCGGCTTGAACCAATGCTTTCTCGGCGACTTTTCCTGTCAATTCGGGGAATTTGGTACGCAAGTCGATGAGCATGCAGTGGTTGTCGGTACCGTTGGATATGATTTTGTATCCTTTGTCCATGAATGCTTTTGCCATAGCGGCGGCATTTTTCTTCACCTGAGTCTGGTATTCGATATACTCGGGTTGCAGGGCTTCGCCGAACGATACAGCTTTGGCTGCGATGACGTGTTCGAGCGGACCGCCTTGTACTCCCGGAAAGACTGCCGAATCGAGTAATGCTGACATTTTCTTGATTTCTCCCTTAGGCGTTTTTTTACCCCATGGGTTTTCAAAATCTTTGCCCATGAGGATAATACCTCCACGGGGCCCGCGCAGGGTTTTATGTGTGGTCGAGGTGACGATGTGAGCGTATTTCAAAGGATTGTCCAACAATCCGGCGGCTATGAGCCCGGCGGGGTGAGCCATATCGACCATAAAAATGGCACCTATTTCATCGGCTATTTTGCGCATGCGGGCATAGTCCCATTCGCGAGAGTAAGCCGAGGCTCCGCCGATAATCAGTTTCGGACGTTCGCGCAAGGCTACCTCTTCCATCATGTCATAATCGACGTATCCGGTATCTTCTTTCACGCTGTATTCCAATGGGTGGAACATGAGTCCGGAGAAATTTACGGGGCTTCCGTGCGAAAGGTGGCCTCCATGTGAAAGGTTCAGCCCCAAGAATTTGTCACCGGGGTTCAATACGGCCATGAATACGGCCATGTTTGCTTGTGCTCCCGAATGCGGTTGAACATTCGCCCATTCGGCATTGAACAGTTTCTTGATACGGTCGATAGCGACTTGTTCGCTTTGGTCTACCACTTCGCAACCTCCGTAGTAGCGTTTCCCGGGATACCCTTCGGCGTATTTGTTGGTCAGGCAAGAACCCATTGCCTGCATGACCTGATCGCTGACAAAGTTTTCCGAGGCAATCAATTCAATACCTTTTCGTTGTCGTTGATTCTCTTTTTCAATGATGTCGAAAATAATGTCGTCTCTTTTCATATTGTGTTGTGTATTAAAAGTTTTTACCATAAATATCCTATTGAAATGCTCAATTCGTTGACGGCTCTGGACAGTTTTACCTGACTGGTTTGGAGCTCATCGGGGTTGACTTTGAAAGATAAATCTTTGGAATTTCCCACACAATAGGCATACCGAAAGTCGATGTATAGAGATGCCCTATGGTGGTGCTTAATCCGCCGATCAAATAGAATGAAAAGCTGTTAGGGGATTCATCGTAGATTAGGTTGCGGAATGAACCTCCCGTAGTGCTTATTCCGCTTGTTTCGTTAAAGATGTAGGAAACCCGGGGACCAGCAAAAAGATTCATGAGGTATGGGCCATGTTTGGTGATGTTATAGCCATATAGTATGGGAACATCGAGGGTATAAGCCGAAGTATTGATTTTACGTAATTCGTAGTCGGGATTATATAGCCGGGTATGGAACTGATGCATGCCCACTTCGAGTTGTATGTAATTCCTCTTGAAATTGTATCTTCCTATAAAAGAACCGGATAATCCCAGCCTCGATTCGGAATCGGATTCGTTGACTTTGTTCCCGTTCAAGGTTAAATGTCTTATGTCGACTAACGGCGCATTGACTCCCAAGCGGATTCCCCAATTGAATCGTTTGCTTACGTTCAATTCTTGTATTTGAGCTTGAACTGTAAGAATCCATAAGAGTGCCATGCAGATAACCGTAGTGATTCTCTTCATACCTGTCTATTTATTTTTTCTTTTGGACAGACCAACCGAATTTCCCTATTTCTTTTCCTGTTTCATAGTAATGCCCGTGGGAATAGACCAATAGATCGGCCTTTTGCATATCGAACGCGCCTGTCTCGGGATTTATATATTTATCATCGGCCAATATGTTTACTACGTCGGATATGAACATGTCGTGGGATCCGAGGCTGATGATTTCTCTTACCTTACATTCTATACAGAGGGGAGATTCCTCGACGTAGGGGGCTTTTACGATTTGAGCGGTTTTCGGAGTGAGTCCTGTTTTTTCGAATTTGTTATAATTCTTTCCGGAGGAAACGCCGCACCAATCGGTTGCTTTTGCCATTTGAACGGTCGTGAGATTGATTACGAACTCCATGTTTTTTCTTAGAATCTCGTAGGAATGTCTTTCCGGTCGAACGGATATGTAGCACATGGGGGGATTGGTGCAGAGCGTGCCGACCCAACTTACCGTAATGAGGTTATACTCTTCGGGCGTATTGCCGCAACTGACCAGAACGGCCGGCAACGGGTAGATGGTAGTCCCGGGTTTCCAACTTTGTTTCATATATCGGAAGAATTAACAGATTTCTATTTCTTCTTTGGTTACCGACCGTTCGCAATAATGGCATCTTACTTGGACATCGATTTTGTCGGTTACATGAAATATGGTTTCCATCGGTTCGTTGTTCGTGATGCATTTGGGATTCCCGCAGCGGATAATACCATGCACGATGTCCGGTAGAGATACTTTCCGTTTTTCGATGACTTGGTAATCGCGGATAATATTGATTTGTGCAGCCGGGGCTACCAATGCGATCTTGTTCAAGTCTTCTTCTTTGAAGAAACGGTCGGCGACTTTGATGATCCCTTTTTTCCCTATTTTTTTACTGGCTAAGTTGTTGCCGATGGTAATGCTGTTCGTGCAGTTTTCAAGTCCTAAGATAGATACTACCTTGAATAACTGGCTCGAAGGTATATGGTCGATAACGGTTCCGTTTTCGAGAGCCGCTACTTTTAGTTCTTTTTTTTCGTCGTTCATGATTACCGAAAATAAAAGGGGTTAAACTTCAATTCCTAAAACTTTACAGATAATGGCTTGCCGAGCGAATAGCCCGTTTTTGGCTTGTTGGAAATAATAGGCTTTGGGATTGCTGTCGACATCGTAAGAAATTTCATTAACCCGGGGGAGCGGGTGTAGGATTCTCAGATTGTCTTTGCTGTGCTCGAGCATATTGTTGTGCAGCGTATATACGTTTTTAACCTTTTCGTATTCCATGAGGTCGGTGAATCGTTCGCGTTGAACCCGGGTCATGTATAGAATATCCGCTTGATTGATTACCTCTTCGGAAAATTCGGAGTGTTCGAAGTAGGGAATATGATTTTGTTCACAGAAGAGTTTATACTCGATAGGCATTTTCAGTTCATCGGGTGCGACGAAATGGAATGTGGGATTGAAATGAGACATAGCCATCAGCAGGGAGTGTACGGTGCGTCCGTATTTTAAGTCTCCCACCATAGTGATGTTCAGGTTCGATAGGGAGCCTTGTGTCTTGTAGATGGAATATAAATCGAGCATGGTTTGCGAGGGGTGCTGATTTGCACCGTCTCCTGCATTGATAACGGGAACGGAAGAAATTTCAGAGGCATAACGGGCCGCACCTTCGAGATGGTGGCGCATGATGATTAAGTCGACATAGTTGCTTACCATCATGATGGTGTCTTTCAGTGTTTCTCCTTTTGAGGAGCTG
>ERZ773115.1828-NODE-1828-length-18427-cov-7.276889_pt1 | contig 18427 bp, 10 predicted proteins | sample MGYA00511116_ERZ773115 | MGnify/ENA primary metagenome ERZ773115 (study PRJEB29015, sample SAMEA2737869) | human gut metagenome | biome: human gut; feature: human-associated habitat; material: faeces | place: China | collected 2012 ... | reverse complement strand
CTATGTGCGCGTCTCCGGCGCGGCGGAGATGACCGCGTTTTACAGCGACTATGACGACTATATCGACGCCGTCATCGACGAACTCGAGCCGTTCGGCGACGCGCGCGCGCAGCTGCGGCACGACGATCTTGTCGACGAGGCGACGGAAAAGCTCGACGATGCGCAGCGTGAGCTCGATGACGCGAAGGCCGAGGCCGACGATAAGCTCGGCGACGCGCAAAAAGAACTGAGCGACGCGCGCAGGAAGCTCGACGACGGCTGGAAGGACTACTACGACGGCCAGCAGGAGCTCAAGGACGCGCGCGTCGAGCTGGACGATGCAAAGATCGAGCTCGACGACGGCGAAATGCAATACCTCAACGGTATGGAGGAGTACGAGAACGCGCTGGACGAGTACGAAAAGGGCAGGGCAGAGTATGAAGACGGCCTTGCCCAGTACGAGGACGGCGTCAAGGAGCTTGAGAGCGGCGAAAAAGAGCTTGCCGCGGGACGGAGACAACTGGAAAGCGGTGAGCGCCAGCTCAACTCGCTGGCCAAGACTGTGACGGACGCGCTCGCGGGCACAGGCTCTCCTTATGCGGGCGCGCCGGAGAAGCTGCTCGAAGACCTCGGCCGCGGCGACAGCGCGGCCATCGCCGCGACGGACGGCGCGCTGGGCGGTATGCGCGCACAGCTCACCGGCGGTATTGCGCAGGCGCAGAGCAAGATTGACGAGATGCAGGATCAGTTGGTTACAGTCAATACAGCAATCGACCAACTCTCGCAGATTCCACCCGAATACATGACGCCGGAGCAGAAGCGGATGCTTGCTGAAGCGCAGGCCGCGAAGCCGCAGCTTGAGGCGGGCATTGCGACCGCGCAGGCGACGAAGGCGGAACTGGAAGAGAACCTCTCGCAGTTAAACAGCGTCAGCGCGAGCAGCATCGCCGCAAACAAGCGGGAACTGGACAACGGCTGGAGCGAGTATTACAGCGGCGAGGCCGAGCTCGACGCGGGCAGAAAAGAGCTGCTTGACGCCAAAAAGCAGCTGGACGACGCAAAAGCGCAGCTCAACGACGCGCCTGCGCAGCTCGCGGACGCGAAAAAGGAGCTTTCTGACGCGCGCAAAAAACTCGACGACGGCTGGAAGGACTACTACGACGGCGAAGAGCAGTACGCCGACGGCGTCAAGGAGCTCTCGGACGCCTACACCGAACTGACGGACGGCGAGCGCGACTACCGCAAGGGCCTGCGCGAATACGCGGACGGCAAGGCGGAGGCCGACGAGAAGATCGCTGACGCGCAGGAAAAGATCACCGACGCGCGCCGCAAGGTCGCGGATATCGACAGCTGCGAATGGTACATCTTCAGCCGCAGCTACAACCCCGGCTACACGGGCTTCGGCCAGGACGCCGACCGTATGGCGAACCTCGCGAGCGTGCTGCCGATCATCTTTTTCCTCGTCGCGGCGCTCGTGTGCCTGACGACGATGACGCGCATGGTCGAAGAGCAGCGCGTGCAGATCGGCGCGCTCAAGGCGCTCGGTTACAGCCGCCTTTCGATCTCACGGAAGTACATCGGCTACGGGCTGCTGCCGAGCCTTGTCGGCGGCGTTCTGGGCCTTGTCATCGGCTATATCCTGTTCCCGAAGATGATCTTCACGGCCTATCAGATCATGTACCAGATGCCGGATATCGAGCTGCACGCCTACACGGATATTTCGCTCTTTTCCGTGCTTGCGGCGGTCGCGTGCACAACAGTCGCGACGCTCTGGGCCTGCCTTGCCACGCTGCGCGAGACGCCTGCGAGCCTGATGCGCCCCCGCACGCCGAAGGCGGGCAAGCGCGTGTTCCTTGAGTACATCAAACCCCTGTGGAAGCGCATGTCGTTCATCCACAAGGTCACGGCGCGCAACCTCTTCCGCTATCAAAAGCGCTTCTGGATGACGGTCATCGGCATCGGCGGCTGCACGGCGCTCATCATCGCGGGCTTTGGCATGAGGTCTTCCCTGCTCTTTACGATGTCGCGCCAGTATGACGAGCTGTTCCACTACTCGGCACAGGTGACGCTTGCCGACAACGCCCTGCCCGAGGAGCGCGCGGCGGTGGAGGACTTCCTTGCAGGCGACTCCCGCATTGTGAACTACATCCCCTGTGCGGCCTCGTCCGCCACGGTGGTCACCCCCTCCTATTCAACCACCGCCTATGTCGAGGTGATGGCCTCCGACGAGATCGGCAAGGTCGTGGACCTTTTCGACTACAAGAGCGGAGATCCCATCACAATGGGCGATGAGGGCGTATACATCGACCAGAAGCTCTCCGAGCTTTTGAAGGTCTCGGTGGGCGACACCTTCTTCCTCGACGGCGACGTGCGCGGCGATGTGACGGTCGCGGGCATCTACGAGCACTATACGGGCCACTTCATCTATATGACGCCCGGCTACTATGAAAATGCGCTCCACGCCGACGGCGAGCCGAACGCCTACCTTCTGAACTTCACGAGCGACGATACCGACACCTGCAACGCCATTTTTGAAAAGCTGCTCGACATGAGCGGCGTGGCGACGACCTCGCGCATGCGCGACACGCAGGATACCTACATGCACAGCATGGAGCGCGTGGACTTCGTTGTGGTCATCATCATTCTGGCGGCGGCGGCGCTGGCGATGGTCGTGCTCTTCAACCTTTCGAACATCAACATCACTGAGCGCCAGCGCGAGCTCGCGACGATCAAGCTGCTGGGCTTTTACGACGGCGAGGTCTCGGCCTATGTGTATCGCGAGAACATCGTGCTCACGCTGTTCGGCATCCTGCTCGGCTGCTTTATGGGCCACTGGCTGCACATTTACCTTGTGCGCTCGACGGAAATTGACATCATGATGTTCGGGCGGCAGACCGCGCCGTCGGCCTACGTGTACGCGGCGATCCTGACGGCGCTGTTCTCGCTGCTCGTCAACGTGCTCGCGCACTTCAGGATGAAGAAGATCGACATGGTCGAGAGTCTCAAGAGCGCGGAATAAAATTTCTTGTTTCAAGGCAGGACAGTGTGCTACAATAAGGGGCGGCAAAAGCCGCCCCTTACTATTGTCGAAAAAGCGGCATGCCGCTTTGACTTTTATTGCTTCCTTATAGATTGGAGTTCCCATGGCGAGACAAAGAAGAAAACATCATTTCTGGCGCAACCTGCTCATTTTGATCGTGCTGTTCGGCATTTACCTCTACTGGGGCAACCGCAGCATCGAGACCGACGAGGCGACATTCACCTCAGGCGCGCTACCTGCGGGCTTTGACGGCTGCCGCATCGTGCAGCTCAGTGATCTGCATGGCAAATACTTCGGCAAGGATAACGAACGCTTATATCGCGCGGTCAAGGCCGCGCAGCCGGAGTATATCTTCGTGACGGGCGACTTAGTCGACCGCAAAACCGAAAACCCGACTGTCTACGCCGGCGAGGTCGGCGCGGCGCTCTCAGCCATCGCGCCGACGTATTACGTCACGGGCAACCACGAGTGGGGCCACGGCACAAAGGTCGTGGAGGAGATCAAGCGCACACTGCGGGAGAGCGGCGTGACGGTGCTCTCGAACGAATTCGTACCGCTCACGCGAAATGGCGACAGTATCGTCCTCGCGGGCATCGACGATCCGAACGGCTACGCCGATCAGGAGACACCGCAGGAGCTCGCGCAGGAAGTCTACGCGAAATACGGCGACCCGTTCTGGCTGCTGCTGGCGCACCGCAACAACAATTTTAACGGCTACTACTGCCGCCTCGGCGCGGATCTGACGTTCTCGGGCCACGCGCACGGTGGCATCTGGCGCCTGCCATTCACCGACGGTCTGATCGACACGACGCTGACGCTTTTCCCCTCGTTCACGAGCGGCTTTTATCACTGCACGGACGAAAATTGCGAGGGCGCGATGGTGTTCGTTAACCGCGGGCTCGGCAATTCGCCGAAGATCGTCCCACGCATTCTGAATCGGCCGCAGGTCGCGGTCATTACACTGGAAAGGGGCTGAGGCTATGCGTGAATTTTCTGCCGGAAGCTACGACGTCGCCGTCATCGGCGCGGGCCACGCGGGCATCGAGGCATCTCTTGCCTGTGCGCGCCTCGGCATGAAAACGGTGTGCTTTACCATCAACTTAGACGCGGTGGGCAACATGCCCTGCAACCCCGCCATTGGCGGCACAGGCAAGGGCCATCTCGTGCGCGAGCTCGACGCCCTCGGCGGCGAGATGGCAAAGGCCGCGGATAAAGCCTGCATCCAGTACCGCATGCTCAACCGCGGCAAGGGCCCCGCCGTCTGGTCGCTGCGCGCGCAGGCTGACCGGCGGCGCTATCAGAGCGTGATGAAGCACACGCTTGAAACGCAGGAAAATCTGCTGCTGCGGCAGGCGGAGATCGTCGACTTACGCGTCACCGACGGCCACGTGTCCGCCGTTGTGACCGAGACAGGCGGCGTTTACGCGGTCAGGGCTGTCATCCTCTGCTCGGGCACATTTTTGGATGGCCGCACCATCGTCGGCGAATGCGTGCGCGAGAGCGGCCCCGACGGAATGCACGCCTCGCTCACGCTGGCGGACGCGCTCAAAAAGCTCGGACTGCCGCTGCGCCGTTTCAAGACCGGCACGCCGCCGCGCGTGAACGCGCGCAGCGTCGATTTTTCTCAGATGGAAGTGCAGACGGGCGACAAAACGCCGCTGCCGTTCTCGTTTTCGACGGAACACCCACCCGAAAATCAGGCGGTCTGCTACCTGACTTACACCACGGAGGAGACGCACCGCGTCATCCGCGAGAATCTGGATCGCAGTCCCATCTACTCCGGCGTCATCGAGGGCGTCGGCCCGCGCTATTGCCCGAGTATCGAGACGAAGATCGTCCGCTTTCCCGATAAGCCCCGCCACCAGCTCTTCATCGAGCCGATGGGGCTTGATACCGAGGAGCTCTACATTCAGGGCTTTTCGTCGGCCATGCCCGAGGAGGTGCAGATCGAAATGCTGCACTCGGTCAAGGGCCTTGAGCACGCGGAGATCATGCGCCCGGCCTACGCCATCGAATATGACTGCATCGACCCGACCGCGCTCTACCCGACGCTTGAATACAAGCACATCGAGGGCCTGTACGGCGCGGGACAGTTCAACGGCTCGTCGGGGTACGAGGAGGCGGCGGTGCAGGGCTTCGTCGCGGGCGTGAACGCCGCACGCAAATTGAAGGGCGAAACGCCGTTCATTCTGGGCCGCGAGCAGGCGTACATCGGTACACTCATCGACGACCTTGTGACCAAGGGAACGAACGAGCCCTATCGCATGATGACGAGCCGCAGCGAGTACCGCCTCATCCTGCGGCAGGACAACGCCGATGAGCGGCTCGCGCCCATCGGGCACGAGCTTGGCCTTGTCAGCGATGAAACGCTGCAAAAGGTCGTGGGCAAATACGACGCGGTGCGCCGCGAGATCAAGCGCCTCGAGCACACGGGCGTCCCCTCGTCCGACGCGCTCAACGCGCTGTTGACTTCGCGCGGCACGGCGGAGGTGCACGACGGCAGCCCGCTCATCGCGCTGCTGCGTCGACCGCAGCTCACCTATGACGACCTGCGCGATTTTGATGCGGGCTGCCGCGCCTTCCCGCCCGCACTCGCCGAGAGCGTGGAGATCGCCGTCAAGTACGAGGGCTACATCCGCCGCCAGATGGCGGAGGTCGCGGAGTTTGCGCGCCTGGAGCACCGCGCCATTCCCGAGGATATCGATTACGCGAAAATCGACGGTCTCCGTCTGGAGGCGCGCGAAAAGCTCGCCGCCATTCGTCCGCAGAATCTGGGGCAGGCGGGGAGAATCTCGGGCGTCAGTCCGGCGGATGTTGCAGCTTTAATGCTCTATATTACTTCAAAAACGCGAGAGTAACTCTCGCGTTTTTGAGAGGGGATTGCAGCCCGCTGCGCGCAGAAGTTGCCCGCCTTGGCGAGCAACTTCCACACTTGCGGACTGAGAGGTGTAAATCGCCACGCACCGGTCGCGGCGATTTACGATCAAAATCATTTCGAGCCTGCGGGCTCGAAACTCTGCGAGGCTTTTAACCCTTATATACGAAAACAGGCGGTCGCTGCGTTGGCAGCGGCCGCCTGTTTATGTCTGGGGTTTTACTTTTTACCGAATTTAGTGAAGAGTGTGACCAGTACGGTGATCAGCCCCATCACGGCGAAGATGCCGAGCATTCCCTGCCCCGTGATGAGCAGCGCGATCTCAAGATTTGTCATAGTGCGTTCCTCCTTAACCCATGAGCTGCGGCACGAGATTGAGGATCATGCCGCCTGCGAGCACCGATGCGATCTGACCGGCGACGTTCGCGCCGACGGCGTGCATCAGCAGGTGATTGGTGCAGTCCGCCTCCTGCCCCATCTTCTGGATAACGCGCGCGGACATCGGGAAGGCCGAGATACCGGCCGCACCGACCATCGGATTCACCTTGTTCTTGCAGAAGAGGTTCAGAAGCTTTGCAAACATCACGCCCGCGATGGAGTCAAAGACGAAGGCGACAAGGCCCAGCGCCATGATGATGAGCGTGTTGAGATTGACGAACTGGTCGGCCTGCATCGAAAACGAGATCGTGATGCCGAGAAGCAGCGTGATGAGGTTCGCCAAATCGTTCTGCGCGGTCTGGGAGAGACGCTCCAAACAGCCGCACTCACGCAGCAGATTGCCGAACATCAGAAAACCCACGAGCGAGACGGACATCGGCGCGATGAAGCCCGCGATGATCGTGACCATGATGGGGAAGCAGATGCGCAGCGCCTTCGAGACGTGCTTGGGGTTGTAGGGCATGTGCATCGCGCGCTCTTTTTTCGTCGTGACGAGCTTGATGGCGAACGGCTGGATGATCGGCACGAGCGCCATGTACGAGTACGCCGCGACAGCGATGGGGCCGATATAATTAGAGTGTAAGACCTGTGAAACAAGGATCGACGTCGGGCCGTCCGCCGCGCCGATGATGCCGATGGAGGCTGCGTCCTTGAGGTCAAAGCCCAGCAGCACCGCCGCGATCATCGCAAAGAAAATGCCGAACTGCGCCGCCGCGCCGAAGAGGAACATCTTCGGGTTCGAGAGCAGCGGGCCGAAGTCGATCATCGCGCCGATGCCGATGAACAGCAGCAGCGGCAGCGCCTCGCTCGCTTCGATCGTCGTTTCAAAGAGCCACTGAATGATGCCCTGACTCTCGCCCACGCCCGCGACCATCTGGTTCAGAACGCCGGACATCGGCAGGTTCACGAGGATCGCGCCGAAGCCCATCGGCAGCAGAAGCGAGGGCTCATAGTCCTTTTTGATGGCGAGATAGATGAGCAGCGCGCCCACCACATACATCACGCACTGCTGCGGTGTGACCGCGCGGATGCCGTCAAGCAAAAACTCCATGCTGTAAACACTCCTTATACTCAGTCGGTTTTGGTAGCCGGGCAAAAGAAAAAAGACCTCTACCGCGGGCGCTGCCCGGGGTAAAAGTCTTGCCATTTCGCAAGCAGACCGGGGATACTTTCCCGCGATGACGATCTGCTCAACGCCCGTAGGCGCCGGCTACTCCCTTTTTTCCGTGCTGCAAAAGGTATCACATTTTTTTTGCGCTGTCAAGCGCTCACGGGCGTATTTTGCCGTAGTTTACAAGTTTTTACTCCAAATTTACATCTTTTTCTGCCCTGAGAGCGCCGCGGTGGGGTTGACAAAGCCAAAAAAAGCCGATATATTACTACTGCATTATGAAATATGCGTGGATGAGGACAAGTAAACCCCTCCCCCGCGGCAAAGAGAACCGCCAGTTTGGTGAAAGGCGGGACGCGGCAGGGCCGAATATCACCTCGGAGCAGCCGGACTGAACTTTAAGTAAGGCCGGACGGGTGCGACCGTTATATCGCAGCATTTGAGCGGCTGTGCAAGACACAGCAAGAAGAGTGGTACCGCAGAGGTCAGCGCCTTTGTCTCTTTATGGGGACAGGGCGCTTTTGTTTTTTTGCCGGAGGACGAAGCATGAATTGCCCAAAATGTGGAAAAGAAATGCTGCGCGGCTCGATGCACACGCAGAAATACCCCTTCCGGACGCAGCAGGAGCTGCGGTTTTTCAAAGCGCCGACCGACCTTGTCGAACTGGGGCCGCTCGATGACGATGATACGTCGGTGTTCACGCACGACCCGTTTCCGGAGTTTCCCGATGCGGAAATTTGTCAAGAATGCGGACTGGTCGTTTCCCCCTGCAAGATGATCGAAAAGAAAGCAGAGAAGTAATTTATCATATAAAGGAGACGCAACATGGATTACAAAAGTACGCTGAATATGCCCAAGTCCGGCTTCCCGATGCGCGCGGGTCTTCCCAAGCGCGAGCCTGAGATGCTCAAGCACTGGGAGGAGATGGACCTCTACAACCTCATGCTCAAAAAGAACGAGGGCAAGCCCCGCTTCGCCCTGCACGATGGCCCTCCGTTCTCCAACGGCGGATTGCACATGGGTCACGCGCTCAACAAGTCCCTGAAGGACTTCATCACCCGTTCCTACGCGATGCGCGGCTACTACACGCCCTATATCCCCGGCTGGGACAACCACGGCATGCCCATTGAGAGCGCCATCATCAAGCAGAACAAGCTCAACCACAAGGCCATGCCCGTTTCCGCCTTCCGCTCCGCCTGCCACGACTTTGCCGAGAAGTACATCGGCATCCAGATGGAAGGCTTCAAGCGCATCGGCGTGCTCGGCGACTGGGAGCACCCCTACAAGACCATGGACCCCGGATTCGAGGCCGAGGAGGTCAAGGTCTTTGGCGAGATGTATAAGAAGGGCTATATCTACAAGGGCTTAAAGCCCGTTTACTGGTGCTATCACGACGAGACCGCCCTGGCTGAGGCGGAGATCGAGTATCAGGACGACCCCTGCACGACCGTGTACGTCAAGTTCCCGATGAACGATGACCTCGGCAAGCTGAGCCACCTCGACAAGTCCAAGCTGAACTTCGTCATTTGGACGACCACGATCTGGACGCTGCCCGGCAACCTTGCCATCGCCCTGCACCCCGACGAGAGCTACGCCATCGTGAAGAACGAGGATAACGGCGAGATGTACATCGTCGCCGAGGCGCTCGTCGAAAAGGTCATGACCGTCGGCAACGTCGAGCACTACTCGATCGTCGAGACTCATCCCGGCAACTTCTATGAGAACATGCTGGCGCAGCACCCGTTCCTGCCCAAGACGAGCCGTCTGGTGCTGGCCGACTATGTCACGATGGATTCCGGTACCGGCTGCGTCCACACCGCGCCCGGCTTCGGCGCGGACGACTATCAGACCTGCCGCCGCTACGGCATGGACATGGTCGTGCCCGTCAACGATCAGGGCCGCCACACCGACTATGCCGGAAAATATGAGGGTATGCTCGTTGAAGAGTCCAACCCCGTCATCCTGAACGACATGAAGGAGGCCGGTTCCCTCTTCGCCAGCGAGGAGATCGTGCATAGCTATCCGCACTGCTGGCGCTGCAAGAAGCCCATCATCTTCCGCGCCACCCCGCAGTGGTTCTGCTCTGTCGACTCTTTTAAGGATGAGGCCTGCGCCGCGTGCGACGACGTGCGCTGGGTTCCGGGCTGGGGCATCGACCGCATGAAGAGCATGATCCGTGAGCGCGCCGACTGGTGCATCTCCCGTCAGCGCCGCTGGGGCCTGCCCATCCCCGTGTTCTACTGCAAGAGCTGCGGCAAGCCCGTATCTACCCCGGAATCCATCGAGAAGCTTTCTAAGCTCTTTGATGAGTACGGCTCCAATATCTGGTTCGAGAAGGACGCCATGGAGCTGGCACCCGAGGGCTTTACCTGCCCCCACTGCGGCGGCAAGGACTTCACCAAGGAGAAGGACACCCTGGACTGCTGGTTCGACTCCGGCTCCACCCACTATGCCTCTCTGATGCACCGGCACCCCGAGCAGTGGCCTGCCGATGTGTATCTGGAGGGCGCCGACCAGTATCGCGGCTGGTTCCAGTCCTCTCTGCTGACCTCCGTCGGCGCTCTGGACCAGGGCGCGCCCTTTAAGCAGGTGCTGACCCACGGCTGGACCGTGGACGGCCAGGGCCGGGCCATGCACAAAAGTTTGGGCAACGGCGTTGACCCTGCGGACCTGATCAAGGAGTTCGGTGCGGACATCGTCCGTCTGTGGGCCGCCTCCTCTGACTACCACGCGGACGTGCGCTGCTCCAAGGAGATCTTCAAGCAGATCGCTCAGAACTATCTGAAATTCCGCAACACTGCCCGGTACTGCCTGGGCAACCTGAACGAGTTTGATCCCGATGATCTGGTGGCCCCCGAGGATATGGAGGAGCTGGACAAGTGGGCACTGACCAAGCTGAACGCTCTGGTGAAGGAATGCCGGAGAGCCTACAATGTGTATGAGTTCCACATGGTCTCCCATGCCATCAATGATTTCTGCGTGGTGGAGCTGTCCAGCTTCTACCTGGATATTCTGAAGGACCGGCTGTACTGTGAAGAGAAGAACGGCCTGCGCCGCCGTTCCGCCCAGACTGCCCTGTTCCTGATCCTGGATGCCATGGCAAAGGTCTTTGCCCCCATCCTGGCCTTCACCTGCGACGAGATCTGGCAGTCCATGCCCCACCGCGCCTGCGACGACGGCCGGAACGTGCTGCTCAATCAGATGCCCGAGAACTTTGACGCCTATGCCCTGGACGATGCCGCTATGGCCCGCTGGGATACCGTCATGAAGCTCCGCCAGGACGTGAACGGCGTGCTGGAAAAGGCCCGTGCCGACAAGCGCATCGGCAAGGCGCTGGAGGCCCATGTGACCCTGCAGACCGCTGATGAGGACCTGAAGAAGGCCTGCGCCGGGCTCAACCTGGCTGAGATCTGCATCGTCTCCGATTGCACCTGGACTGCCCCCGAGGAGGGGGCCGAGGTTGCCGCCGGTGTGAACTTCCCCCAGCTCACCGTGGGCGTATCCGAGGCCAAGGGCACCAAGTGCCCCCGCTGCTGGATGCACTCCGTGAACGCCAACGCCGAGGGCCTGTGCCCCCGCTGCGCTGCCGTCATCGCCAAGATGGACGTGGAGCTGTAAACCAAAATAACATACGCCCTGCCGCGTCTGCTCAAAAGGGAGACGCGGCAGGGCGTATCTGTTTTTGCCGGGAACAAAATCGGAAGGAGAATCGAAACCAAGACCGGGGTCATTGCCCGCCGCAGGGAAAACTTGCGGCGGGGTCAAAGTGTTTATGCGGTTATGCCAGCACCAGTTCGCCATCCCTGCAGTCCACGGTGACGGTGGAGCCGGTGGTGATGCGGCCTTCCAGAATCTTGCGGCTGAGCATGGTCTCTACGGTGTGCTGCACATAGCGGCGCAGAGGACGGGCACCGAACTCGGGGTCGTAGGCTTCGTCCACAATGTGCTGCTTGGCTGCATCTGTCAGGCGGCAGGTGATCTGCTGCTCGGCAAGACGCTCGTTCAGCTTGTCGATCTGCAGGTCGATGATCTTGGTGATGTTGTCCTTGGTCAGGGGCTTGTAGAAGACGATCTCGTCCAGACGGTTCAGGAACTCGGGGCGGAAGCTCTGGCGCAGCAGCATCATGACCCGCTCCTTGGCGGCGGGGTCAATTTCGCCGTCGTCCCGGATGCCGCCCAGCAGCTCCTGAGAGCCCAGGTTGGAGGTCAGGATCAGAATGGTGTTCTTGAAGTCCACGGTGCGGCCCTGGGAGTCGGTGATCCGGCCGTCGTCCAGCACCTGCAGCAGGATGTTGAACACATCGGGATGGGCCTTCTCCACCTCGTCGAACAGCACCACGCTGTAGGGCTTCCTGCGGACGGCCTCGGTCAGCTGGCCGCCTTCCTCGTAGCCCACGTATCCGGGAGGCGCGCCGATCAGGCGGCTGACGGAGAATTTCTCCATGTATTCGGACATATCGATCCGCACCAGGTTGTTCTCATCGTCAAACAGGGCTTCAGCCAGTGTCTTGGCCAGCTCCGTCTTGCCCACGCCCGTGGGGCCCAGGAACAGGAAGGAACCGATGGGCCGGTTGGGGTCCTGGATGCCTGCACGGCTGCGCTGGATGGCCTCGGTCACGGCCTTGACGGCCTCATCCTGGCCAACCACACGCTTGTGGAGAATGCTTTCCAGGTTCAGCAGCTTCTCCCGTTCCCCCTGGACCAGACGGCTGACGGGAATGCCCGTCCAGCGCTCCACGATCTTGGCGATTTCCTCGTCGGTGACCTTCTCGTGCAGCAGAGCACTGTCGCCTTCGGACTGGTTCCGGCGCTCCTGCTCTTCCAGCTCCTTTTGCAGCTGGGGCAGGCGTCCGTATTTCAGCTCTGCGGCCTTGCCCAGGTCGTAGCTCTGCTCGGCAGATTCGATCTGGCGGTGCAGGTCCTCAATGTCCTTACGGATCTTCTGGACCTTTTCCAGGGAATTCTTTTCGTTTTCCCACTGGGCCTTCTTGGCGTTGAAGCTTTCCTGCTCCTCGGCCAGCTCCTTGCGAAGCTGGGCCAGGCGGCTCTTAGACAGCTCGTCCTCTTCCTTCTTCAGGGACTCCTCCTCAATTTGCAGCTGGATGATGTGGCGGTTCACGCTGTCCAGCTCTGTGGGCATGGAGTCCTGCTCGGTCCGCAGCTGGGCACAGGCCTCATCGATCAGGTCGATGGCCTTGTCCGGCAGGAACCGGTCGGTGATATACCGGTGGGAAAGGGTAGCGGCGGCGATAATGGCGGGGTCTGTGATCTTCACGCCGTGGAAGTTCTCATAGCGCTCCTTCAGGCCACGGAGAATGGCGATGGTGTCCTCCACCGTGGGCTCATTGACCATGACGGGCTGGAAACGGCGCTCCAGAGCGGGATCTTTTTCAATATACTGCCGGTATTCGTCCAGGGTCGTTGCGCCGATGCAGTGCAGCTCGCCCCGGGCCAGCATAGGCTTCAAGAGGTTGCCGGCATCCATGCTGCCCTCGGTCTTGCCGGCACCCACAATGGTGTGCAGCTCATCGATAAACAGCAGAATCCTGCCCTCGGACTGCTTGACCTCGTTCAGAACGGCCTTTAACCGCTCCTCAAATTCGCCCCGGTACTTGGCACCGGCCACCAGGGCACCCATATCCAGGGAGAAAATGGTCTTGTCCTGCAAAGAGGAGGGGACCTCCTTCTTCACGATCCGCTGGGCCAGCCCCTCCACAATGGCGGTTTTGCCCACGCCGGGCTCGCCGATGAGGACGGGGTTGTTCTTGGTTTTCCGGGAGAGAATTCGAATCACATTCCGAATCTCTTCGTCACGGCCGATGACCGGGTCCATTTTCTGCTCCTTGGCCTTCTTGACCAGGTCCGTGCCGTATTTTTCCAGAGCATCATAGGTGCCCTCAGGGCTGTCGGAGGTGACCCGCTGGTTGCCCCGGACGGATTGCAGGGCCTTGAGCGCGGCCTCCTTGGTAATGCGGTAGTCGGAGAAGATCCGCTTCACGCCGCCCTGGGCGGTTTCCAGCAGACCCAGGAACAGATGCTCCACGGAGACGAATTCGTCCTTCATGGTGCTGGCCTCTGCCTCGGCGGCAGTAAAGGCGGCATCCATGTCGGCGCTGATATAGAACCGGTCAGCTTCCCGGCTGCCGGTGACGGAGGGGACCTTGCCCAGCTCCGTTTTCGCGGCGGCTTCCAGACTCTCCACCGTCACATCCATCTTCTTCAGCAGCTGGGGCACAAGCCCTCCGTCCTGCTGCAGCAGAGCCACCAGCAGATGGATCTGCTCCATTTGCTGATTGCTGTTTTGAATTGCAAGGTTTTTGGCGTTCTGGACAGCCTCCATGGACTTTTGCGTATAGTTCTGAAAATTCATAGCCATCCTTCTTTCATGGTTTAGCACTCTCTAAGTACGAGTGCTAATTTTTATTTGCCTATACTATACTCCAATTCCGCCAAAAGTCAAGGGACGGACATAAAATGTTTACAACTATACAATATGCACAATTATAAAAGGAATAATTTAACACGGTTAATATATATTTAACAAAATAAAGCTTGCATTTCTGGGGAAATGCGGTATAATAACCATGCAAGTGCAAGGTAGCTTCCGGAGACGGAAGCGAAAGTGAAATTTTTTTCTTACCTCTCTTTTCTCTGGAAACACCCCCTGCGGTCCGGTCAACCGCAGGGGGTGTTTTCGTGGAAAATGTTCGCCGGTGCAAAAACAGCTTCACAAATGGAAGAAAACCGTGTATGATGTGTAGTATGCTTGCGTAAGCACAAATGTAGGAGGAAACCATGGAAGTATCTTTGACGGAAATGCTGGAGGCCCGGGAGAAGCGGGTCTGGCGGCAGCGGGAGCTGCTGAAACGCGGGCGGACGGTGATCTGCTTTACGATGAACATTGCGGGCCCCATCAAAAACAGCCCCCTGATCGGCAGCGGCTATGACCTCGGGAAGCGGCTGCTGTTGGGGCAGCTGGACGTTGCGGGCGTGGCGGTTTCCGATTTTGAAGAGGTCCGGGAGAAGACGGGCAACGAGTGTATTCTGCTGGTGGATGCCGAGCCTCTGGCCGTCAAGGCCATTACGGCGGAGCTGGAGGATCATGCGCCCATCGGGCGGTTGTTCGATATGGATGTGCTGCGGCCGGACGGCAGCAAGGTGGAGCGGCAGGAGCTGGGCCTGCCTGGGCGGCGGTGCCTGCTCTGCGGGGAGAGCGCCCAGGTCTGCGCCCGGAGCCGGAAGCACAGCGTAGAAGAGCTCCAGGCAAAGACCCGGGAAATCCTGCGGGGGGCTGTGGACGAGGCGGACAGCCGGGAGGCGGCCCGGTATGCCTGCCAGGCCCTGCTGTATGAGGTGGCGATCACCCCCAAGCCGGGCCTGGTGGACCGGGAGAACAGCGGCAGCCACCGCGATATGGATTTCTTTACCTTCCAGGCCAGCGCCGCAGCCCTGCAGCCTTATTTTGCCCAGTGCGTCCGCATCGGGCGGCAGGGGGGCACGCCGACAGAGACCCTCCGGGCGCTGCGTCTGCCCGGAAAGCTGGCGGAGGGGGAAATGCGCCGGGCCACAGGCGGTATCAATACCCACAAGGGGGCCATTTTCTCCATGGGCATCCTCTGCGGCGCGCTGGGACGGCTGGACAGGAAAAACTGGGCAGATCCGGACCGCGTCCTGGAGGAATGCGCTGCTATGGCAAAGGGCATCGTCAGCGAGGACTATCGGGGTCTCACCCCGGAAACGGCAAAGACTGCCGGACAGAAGCTCTATATACTCCATGGCATTACCGGCGTTCGGGGCCAGGCAGAGGCGGGCTTCCCGGCGGTGCGGGAGGCGGGCCTGCCAACTTTGGAAGCGGCGCTGGCAGCGGGAAAGGATATCAATGAAGCTAGCTGCGCGGCCCTACTGGCCCTGCTGGTCCACACGGCGGATACCAATATGATCCACCGGGGCGGCTTTGATGGAATGCAGCAGGCCACGCTCGAGGTACGGGAGATTCTGGACCGGGAGAACTTCCCCAGCCGGGAGACCCTGGAATCGCTGGATAAGCGCTTCATCGAGAAAAATCTCTCTCCCGGCGGCTCGGCAGACCTGCTGGCGCTGACGCTGCTCCTGTTCTTTTTGAAGGAACATCCCCAGAGATGAGAAAGACCGCAGAGGCCGGTGCTTTAGGAGCACGTGACCTCTGCGGTTTTTTATCCGTTCTGAGATGCCTTTTGCCTGTGCAGCTGGCCCCGAATCTTGCCCGGCAGGGAATCCCGCCGGAGGAAGAGCACGCCAACAAGAATGTAGAGCGCGGCCAGCATGGCAATGCCGACCCACCAGACTCCGGACAGCAGCAGATCGCCTGCAAGGCAGGTGACGAAGGTGGGCACGGGCAGGGCCAGCAGCAGCGCCAGGAAATAGCGCCGCCCCTGCAGCCCGGCGTGGGTTGCGGCATAGGGGATGATGCCGTTGGGCAGCCCCGGGGCCAGCAGAAGGATGGTGGTGTAATAGGTGCGATTCCGCTTGACGGATAGGGCATCCCGGGCCTTTTTCAGCTTCGGGGAGGCCTCCTCCAGGGCGGCGAGGGACGTCTGGGCGTGGGTCGCGGCGTAAAAGACGGCTATATGAGCGGCCATGCAGGCGGTCAGGCAGACCGCGCAGCCCAGCCAGGGCCCCAGGACGATCCCGGCCACCAGCTGAACGGGCATGGCGGGCAGAACCACGGAGAGGATCTGGACGAAGGACAATAGCCACAGCAGCCCGGCGCTGTAGGCGGTATTCTGTCCGTCGAAGCAGGCTTGCAGGGCGTTTTCGTCCCCGCTGGAAAAGGCGGCCCAGACATTTGGAACATAAATACGAAGCAGCTCCACCACCAGTCCGATGGCGATGAGCAGAAAAAGAACCATGACCGCCAGAGACCTGACGGCGGACTTTTTGGATTTATTCTGCATAGGAAGATTCCTTTCCCTTATATTGTACAAAAGCCCGGCCCGGAAACCGGGCTGGGCAAAAATTGGCACATTCTTCCGCAGAAATGGGGGGAAAATTCTCCCATTTGCTTTGGCAGCAGGATTATATCATGGGGAATATGGAATTTCAAGCTTTTTTTCACATTCCCAAAGACACAAGGAAAGAGAGGGACTTGGCAGCAGCTTTCTGCGTCCTGTGCCCCTCTTTTATATTTCTATTATAGCAGAAAACTGCCTTGTTTTCAAGACTTGAAAAGGAAAAGCGCAACGTTTATACTGGTATTATCGAAAAGGAGGCGCGGAAAATGGAACTGTATGACAAAATTGCGGACCTTGCGCTGCTGTGGCGGCGGACAGCGGAGATATTCCCACGATTCGAAGAGGTAAAATGTGATTGGGATCAGGCGTTTTACGATTTTTTGCCCCGGCTTGCCGGGACGGATGACGCTCAGACCCATCTGCTGTTTGCGGAATTCATGAATCTTCTGGGAGACGGACATACGGACTATCAGTTCCCCAGGGCATTCCTGAAGGAAATCGGATTTCTGCCGTTTTCGCTGCGATATTGCGGGAACGCCTATTTTGTAGACGGCACTCTGCCGGGGCAGGAAGACCGTTTGGGGGCGGTTGTGGAGAAAATAGACGGCAGGCCCTTTTCGGATGTTCTGGATGAGGCGGCAAGATATGGCTACCGTGTGGGGAAATTTTTGCCGGAATCTCGATTGAAAGGGTTGCTTCCCCTGCTGCTGCCCGGAAAGGTGCATACATTGGAAACCTCCAAGGGCATATTTCCTTTCCGATTGTTGCCGGAAAAAACAGAGCTGCATTCCGTTGGAAAAAGGCGGAAATTTGAAATTCGGGATTTGGAAAATGATATTCTTTATGTAAATCTTCCGGACTTCATGCATGGGAATTTTGCAGCCACGGTTCGTGCTGCATTGGAGAAAAAGATGCCTTCCGGGCTGATCCTGGACATTCGGGAGAACATAGGCGGCATGACGCTGCTGGGGGCACAGGTGGCAGAGCTGCTGATTTCCGGAGAGTTCTCCGGCTGCCGGAAGCGGACCCGAATTGGCAGGGGCGTGGACCTGGCTTCTGCCAGCCAGATAATCCTGGAATCCCCCGAGGAGCAGGCACGGGAAATTGCCGCGGGGCTTTATACACAGGAAGATGTGGAGGCAAGCCGCAGACAAATGGCGGGAACATATACGGAAAGCTATCAGGACCGGTTCGGCAGGGAAGGGCAGCAGGCCCTTTTCACGGGGCCCTGCGTCGTATTGACCTCACGGAGAACGGTTTCCGCAGCTGAGGATTTCCTGGCGATGCTGCGCAGCAATCGCCGGGCAACGGTGATCGGAACGCCGACCTGCGGCACTACGGGTACACCCATGCTCCTGTGCCTGCGCTGCGGCGGCGGTGCCCGCATCTGTTCCGTAGGCTACCGGCTGCTGGACGGAACGGAATTTCTAGGATGCGGCATCCGGCCGGATATTCCCATGGAACCGACACCGGAGGATATCCTTGCCGGCAGAGACCCGGTGCTGGAGAAGGCAATCGACTTCACGCGGAAATAAATTGCGCGTTTTCCAATAGGACAATGCAACCGTATTTTGAGACGGCATTGCAAAACCGGAAAGCTGTTTGGCGTGATATGCTCCCCATAGAGTAGACACTCGAAAGAACAAAAATTCGAGACTACACTGTGGGGAGCATATCAATTCCCCTACAGCCTTTTCTACACTGTCCACCTATGCCCACGCTACACCAGGCATGAAGAAGGAAAGCGCCAAGCGGATGACAGAATTTATCCGTTCCGTACAAAGCACGTAGCCGTCGCCTGCTGACCGCAAAATTTTCGCGTTACGGTCACGGTTACGGTCAAAGTAAATTTGGCAGAAAAAGCTTCAACTTTTGGAGCAAGAAAATTAGCCTTTTCCCAGTAAAACAAAAGAAATCCCGCACCAAAGCCGGTGCGGGATTGGTGGGGGAAGGTGGATTCGAACCACCGAAGCTATAAGCAGCAGATTTACAGT
>ERZ773115.1825-NODE-1825-length-18449-cov-3.799228_pt1 | contig 18449 bp, 19 predicted proteins | sample MGYA00511116_ERZ773115 | MGnify/ENA primary metagenome ERZ773115 (study PRJEB29015, sample SAMEA2737869) | human gut metagenome | biome: human gut; feature: human-associated habitat; material: faeces | place: China | collected 2012 ... | reverse complement strand
GCAGCCGCCGGAGCGGTGCTTAAGCCGTCAGGCGGGAATTGTGCGGTGTTGCCTAAGAATTGTTTGAAGCAAAGCGGCAGTTTCCTGTCGCTTTTCCCTTATAGCGATGGTTTTACACTTTGCACCTGTTCCACGATTTTTCGCACTTGATTTTCGCAAGTCTGCCAGTTACCGGCAGCGGCAGCAGCTTTGGGCATCTGGGCACTGGCTATGCCGCGAGGCGTTCAAGCTGAACTACACCCTTTGCAAGGCAGGACTGGAAAGTTCCAAGACCACCTACGCCCGCTATCTGCTGGCGAAAAACGGCGGCAAAATCATCTCGGACGACGAGCAAAAGACGGTTTTCCTGCTCTGCAATGCCGCCATCGAGGCTCGCGTGATCAGCCTGCCGGACCCCGCTATGAGCATCGCCGGCATGATCTGCAACGGCGGCAAACAGGGCTGCACGATGAAGGGTGTTGTGGCCGTGGATGCAGCTTGGCAGGCTGTAGGTATGGCAATACAGGACGTTTTCATATATAATGTACATGGGATCAACGGCGCGACGCCGGAGGAAACTATGCGCAACATGGGCCGCATCGCCTCCCCCGGCATGGTAGCACCGAAAAGATCATTGTGGACATTCTCAGAGACAAAAAGATGGAGTAAGGAGAAAAAGCCCTATGGATAAGAGCGGAAAGATTTATAAGACTTATGTTCAGACCCTGAAAGAAGAACTTATCCCTGCAATGGGCTGCACCGAGCCCATTGCCATCGCCTACGCTGCTGCCAAGGCCCGCGAGGTGCTGGGCTGTGAGCCGGACCTCGTGAAAATCGGCGTCAGCAACAACATCATCAAAAACGTCAAGAGCGTTGTCGTGCCCAATACGGACGGAATGAAAGGCATCGAGGCTGCCGCCGTGGCAGGCATCCTCGGCGGAAATGCTGCCAAAGAGCTGGAAGTCATCTCGGAGGTCACAGCAAACCAGAAAGCTGCCATGCGGCGTTTCCTGTCCAATGTTCCCATCTCGGTGGAGGCCATAGACAACGGCATTATCTTTGATATTATCATCGCCCTGTACTGCGGCACGGATTCTGCTGTCGTCCGCATCAGCCAGTACCACACCAACATTGTCTACATCAAGAAAAATGATGAGGTTCTGCTGGACAACACGGCTAGGCAGACCTCGGCCGCCTGCAATACGGAGGCGGAAAGCGGCCTGACGGACCGCAGCCTGCTGACGATTGCCAATATCTACGACTTTGCCGAGACCTGCGACCTGGACGATGTGCGCCCGCTGCTGGACACCCAGATTTTGTACAACACCCAGATTTCCGAGGAAGGGCTGCTGGGGGACTACGGCGCGAATGTCGGCTCCACCTACCTGAAATTTTACGGCAACGATGTGCGCAACCGCGCTATTGCCAAGGCTGCGGCGGGTTCCGACGCGCGCATGAGCGGCTGTGAGCTGCCCGTCGTCATCAACTCCGGCAGCGGCAACCAGGGCATTACGGTGTCGGTCCCGGTCATTGAGTACGCCAAGGCGCTGGCCTGCCCCAAGGAGAGGCTGTACCGCGCGCTGGTGCTCTCGAACCTGATTGCCATCCATGAAAAGACGGGTATCGGACGTCTGTCCGCCTACTGCGGTGCGGTCAGCGCCGGGTGTGCCGCCGGGTGTGCCATTGCTTACTTACAGGGGGCGGATCTGAAAGCTGTCTCCCACACCCTCGTCAACGCGCTGGCCATCGTGTCCGGTATCATCTGCGACGGCGCCAAGCCCAGCTGCGCGGCCAAGATTGCCTCCAGCGTCGAGGCTGGGATTCTGGGCTACCACATGTACCAGAACGGCCAGCAGTTCCGCGGCGGCGACGTCATCATCAGCGAGGGCGTGGAGAACACCATCCGCAACATCGGTATGCTGGGCCACGACGGCATGCGGGAGACCGATAAGGAGATCGTCAAGATCATGATGCAGAAGCCGTGAGGTGTCATTATGAAATTTACCAAAATGCATGGTCTGGGCAATGACTATATCTTCGTGGACTGCTTTGCGGAGACGGTCACAGACCCCAGCCGCACCGCGCAGCTGTTGAGCCAGGCGCATTTCGGCGTAGGGGCAGATGGCCTGATTTTAATCGAGCCGTCGGCAAAAGCCGACTGCCGTATGCGGATGTTCAACGCCGACGGCACCGAAGGGCGGATGTGCGGCAACGGTATCCGCTGCGTCGGCAAATATGTATACGACAACGGACTGACAGATAAGACGGAAATTACCGTGGAAACGTTATCCGGTATTAAGATATTACAGCTTTATCCGGGCAGTGATGGCAAAGTAAAGACGGTCAAGGTCAATATGGGTGCGCCGATATTACAGCCGGAACAGATTCCGGCTGACATTCATGCTTTTAAAAATGCAGAAGCCCTTAAAAATGTGGACAAGCTTGTTGCACAGCCAATCAGCGTAGACGGAAAAGACTACGAAGTGACCTGTGTATCCATGGGAAATCCGCATGCAATTGTTTATTTAGATAAAAATGTGGATTTAAAAGCATTTGAACTGGAAAAAATCGGTCCGATGTTTGAAAATCATCCGGCATTTCCGGACAGGGTAAACACTGAATTTATTCAGGTGTGTGACAGTGAAAACTTAAATATGCGCGTGTGGGAGCGCGGCTCCGGTGAAACATTTGCCTGCGGCACAGGTGCGTGTGCAAGCCTTGTGGCAACGGTGTTAAACGGCTTGTGTGATGATACTGCTACACTGCATTTATTAGGCGGCGATTTAAAAATTACATGGGATAAGAAAGAAAATACCATATATATGGAAGGACCGGCAGAAACGGTATTTACGGGAGAATGGCAGTTAAAGGAGGAAAATTAAAATGATGGCAGAACAGAATATGCAGGAATTTATTAAGGTGCTCTCCTCCAAGGCAGCAGTACCGGGCGGCGGCGGCGCGTGTGCATACGTGGCGGCAGCAGGCATGGCACTGGGCGCTATGGTTGCTAATCTGACAACCGGAAAGAAAAAGTATGCGCAGTATCAGGAAGAAATCGAAGAACTCTTATCAAAGACGGAACAGCTTTCTAAAGAATTGATGACATATATGGATAAAGATGCCGAAAGTTTTGAACCGCTTTCAAAAGCTTACGGACTTCCAAAAGACACAAAAGAACAGCAGGAATATAAAGATGTGGTTATGGAAAAGGCATTAAAAGAAGCGAGCCTGACCCCGGTTGCCTTAATGGAAAAGATATTGGAAGCATTAAAAATCCTAGAACGGCTGTCCGTTGTGGGAAGCCGTCTTGCCATCAGTGATGTCGGCGCAGGTGTGCAGCTTTGCAAGGCTGCATTAAACGGCGCTTCTTTAAATGTATTTATCAATACAAAGCTGATGAAAGATACAGAAACGGCAGAAGAATTAAACACAAGAACCGATGCACTGTTAATTGAAGGCAATGAACTGGCAGACAGAATTTATGAAGAAGTCGTGGATGCGATAAGATAATTGGATTTGCAGGTGGTACAACGGAAGTGTAAAGATAAAGTATTGCCTATGGATATGGAACTAAAAAGGGTTCGGAAAAGAGGAAACATGGAATTATTAAAAGGAATTGATGTTGCAAATGCAATCAATGAAAAATTAATCAAAGAAAGTGCGGATATGGGCGGCAGAGTACCGAAGCTTGCCATCATCCGTGTCGGTGAGCGTCCGGATGATATGTCTTATGAGCGCGGTGCAACCAAGAAAATGGAAAAGGTAGGTTTTGCTTGTGAAACCTTCGTTTTCCCGGAAACCATCGACAATGAAGCCTTTCAGAAAGAATTTGATGCAATCAATGATAATCCGCAGATTGACGGTATTTTACTGCTTCGTCCGCTTCCAAAACACTTAGATGAAGAAGCGGTGGTGGACAGGATTTCCCCGGAAAAGGATTTAGACGGCATTTCCCCGGTCAATTTAGCCAAGGTTTTTGCAGGGGATAAGACAGGCTTTGCACCGTGTACGGCAGAGGCAGTTGTTGAAATGCTGGATTTTGCGGGAATTGATGTCACAGGGAAAAGAGTCACGGTTGTCGGCAGAAGCCTTGTAATCGGGAAACCGGTATCCATGCTGTTATTAAAAAAGAATGCGACAGTCACAATCTGCCATACAAAGACAAAGGATATGAAAGAAGAATGCCGCAGGGCAGACATTTTAGTAGCAGCGGCAGGTGTCGCAAAGATGATTACCGCAGAGTATGTCGGCAAAGGTGCCGTTGTGATTGATGTGGGTATTAATGTGGATAACAACGGAAAATTATGCGGCGATGTGGATACAGACGGTATTTCTTCGCTTGCATCCGTGGCAACACCGGTTCCGGGCGGGGTAGGTTCGGTTACAACATCGGTGCTTGCAAAGCATTTGTTACAGGCAGCAAAAGAAAACAGATAAAAATTACAAAAAGTGAAAGGTTATGGCATGAAAGTTGCAATTTGCGATGATAGTGAACAGGATATTGCAGATCTGAAAGAAAAACTATTAAAAATCATTGAGGGACAGATAGAAAATTGTGAAATTCATGTATATACGGATGTTACAAAGTTCTTAAAAGAGATTCATACAATTTCTTTTGATGGAATATTTTTGGATATTGATATGCCGCAGATGACAGGAATACAGGCAGCACAGCAGGTCAGGGAGGTTTTGCCGGATGTTGGACTGATTTTTGTGTCGTCCTGTGAAAGCATGGTTTTTGAAGCGATTAAAACCACACCGCTTCGGTTTATCAGAAAAGCGCGGCTTGAAGAAGAACTGGAAGAGGCAGTTACGGCATTATTAAACAGATATCATAGCTTGAAAAACTACTATGATTTCTGTGTCAATGGCAATACCGTGCGTTTAAAGCTGTCAGAAATTTACTATTTTGAAAGTGCCAAGCATTATGTAAAAATAAAGACACTTCAGGAAGATTATATGGTTCGTGCTAAAATGGCAGATTTAGAACAGATTTTTTATGAAAAGGGATTTGTGCGTGTCCAGTCAGGATATATCGTTAATCTGCGCCATGTGGACAGAGTCCGTTATAAAGATGTATTGATGAATAACGGAGAGTGTATTTCCATCAGCAGGGAACGGCTGGAAAGCCTGAAACAAAAACATCTGGAATTTATCCGCCATGAAAATAATTTGTGAGGCAGATTGGTAAATGGTAGAACTGGATATAGTAACAAATGTTATTTCAACATTAATTGAATGTACAATTTATACGGCAATTTTAAATGCATACTGGAAATATGAGAGTAAGTACCGTTATGTTGTCAGTACGCTTGCAGCAGCACTTTTTTTTGTTGTTGGATTTTTCTTTTCGGACAGTCCGGTGCTTCAGATGGTGCTGGGGGTTGTCGTAATTATTGGATATAGTATGATTGTGATGCGTGGCGGGCTGTGGCAGTCGATTACAATCGCACTGGTACTGCTTGTCAATACACTGCTGGTTAATTTAGCCACCAGCCTGTGTGTTGAGATTTTATCATGGTACCGCGGGGCGGAACAGATTATTAATACGACGGCATCAAAGATGGCATATGTGGCATTTAACCGGATTGTATTTATTATTATCTTTTATATCTGGGGCAGAGTGCTTGCCAAAAGACGTATTATTAAAAAAGAAGAATGGCTGATGCTGGCAGTTTATTTTATTGCGGACAGTGTTGCTGCGGTAGCGCTGATTTTATGGACCTATGTGCGCCACTTTGACGGACGGGATTATATTTATGTTCTTGCAATTGAAATTGCCATCATTGTAATGACTGTTGTACCGCTTGCGATTGCCAATTCAATCAGTTATAAAAATGATTATGAAAAACGCAATGAACTGGCAAATTTAAAGCTGCAGGCACAGCGTGCGGATATTATCCGCATGGATAAAGAGTATCAGGATATCCGCAAAATCCGCCACGATATGGTGAAACATCTTAATATTTATATGCACCTGTTAAATGATGGAGATTACGAAGGATTAAGGCAGGCAATCGGTGAACATATTGAAGACTGTGGACAGAATAAGTATGTTTATGTGGCGGGAAACAATCTGGTCAATTCCGTGTTAAATGAAAAAAAAGTATTATGCGAACATGAAAATATTAAAATGCAGGTAGAAGTGACGGCTTCCGTGGACGGAGAGCGGGAACTGGATATTGCGGTGATGCTTTCAAATCTGCTGGATAATGCGGTAGAAGCACAGAAAAAAATCACACAGGATAAGCCGCGCAGCATTTTTCTTAAAATTTTCTCATATGAGAATAAATATTCAATTCTTATAAAGAACACCGTTGCAAAATCAGTGTTGCAGAATAACCCGCGTTTTATTACTGATAAAACCAATCGCTATCTGCACGGAATCGGCATGAAAAGCATTGAACATACAGTAGATAAAAATGGCGGATATATCCAGCGGTATGAGGAAGACGGGATGTTCTGTGTACATATTTTGCTGTAAAACAACGCAGATTATGCCAAAATAACGTGAATTATGCCACCAGACTTGAATAAAAATGCACAGTGAATTATAGTATAAGTGACAGAAACACATATGAAGGACTTTTCTTTTCCGTTAATATTCACTGGGGAGAGTAAGAATATGAACAGCAGCCGGAATGCGGGTTTAGGCTGCTGGGATAAGTATCGTGAGAGAGTTTTAACTTTATACGAATTGAGTTTGTGCGGTTGTTATAAAGCTGGGTGTTTGCAAGAACATACAAAGAGGGATTGTAATAAGAATACAAACGATAAGAGAAAGAATTGGTAAGTGTCTTCAGTCATAAATGTATGGGATATTGGTGGTTGTGAAAATAGGAACGTGTATAATTTAGTGTGTTAACAAAAAAGGATTAGCAGGACAGGGCTAATCCTTTTTTAACTAAAAGGAAGAAAAATATACCACCGAATCGGAAACCGGGAGGAATTGTAGTTATGAAAAAGCACATTGCATTTAAAATCATGTTACCGTTAATTGTTATTTTTATTCTGACTGTGACGGTCAATGTCAGTACGACAAGCCAGTTCCAGTCATTCCGTGAGGTCTGCGAGGGAATGTCTAATACCACAACAGAAGTGCCACAGGAAATCCGGGATACGGCGGGCAGCATGGCAGAAGGAATTACGGCGGGATTATCAAGAAATGGCGTGATTTCATCTTTACAGCTGGCAATGGTTATTGTAACGATTATCGTAACGTATGTTTCGGTTGTAAAGCCGCTGCAGAAGACACAAAAACAGCTCAACGATATGATTGAAAAGCTGGAAAAGAATGAAGGCAATCTTGAAGAACGGATTGAAACGAAAAAAGAAGATGAAATCGGACGTCTGATTTTCGGTATCAATATGTTTTTGGATAAATTACAGGTGATTATGAAGCGGATTGAAGACCATTCAATTTCACTTGATGGGGCATCCGGCAATATTATAAAGAAGGTAGAATCCTCAGCAGAAAGCGCAGGGGAGTTATCGGAAGAAACAGCAAAGCTTTGCAATGAAATTGATGCAATTTCAGACGCAGTTGAAATGATAACAGGGGATATGAAGCAGCTGGAAGCAGGCAGCAGTGAAATCGAAAAAGCGAGTGCTGACGGTAAAGAATATACAGTCCACATGAAAGAAAGAGCCAATGAAATCCAGGCACTGGCAGGAAACAGCAAGAATGCTTCCAAAGAAATTACATCTTCTTTAGAGAAAGATTTAAGAACATCTGTTGAAAGCAGTAAGAGTGTCAATGTCATTAAGACACTGACAGAGGATATTTTATCCATTGCAAGCCAGACCAACCTCTTAGCACTGAATGCTTCCATTGAAGCAGCAAGAGCCGGAGAAGCAGGAAAAGGTTTTGCGGTCGTAGCAGATGAAATCAGACAGCTTGCGGATAACAGCCGTAACACGGCAAACAGTATTCAGGAAATCAGCGAAGAAGTGGTATCTTCCGTAGAACAGCTTGCAGTTTCATCCGATAAACTCTTAGAGTATGTCACATCGAATGTACAGGCAGATTATGATAAGTTTGTAACAGCTTCTGCACAGTATTTAGAGGATGCAGATACACTCGAAAATATGATGGCTGATTTTGAAAATAAGACCAGTAACCTATTAGAATCATCGGCGCATGTCGGAAGCAAGATTGTGGAGATTTCCGATACGATTGAGGAAGAAAAGAACCGTGTAGAGGCATTTTCCGGTTCAGTGGACAAGGTCCTTTCCAACATGGATGAAATACAGGAATGTACCAATGTCAATGAGGCAGTATCAAAGGATTTAAAGAAAGAGATTGCAAAATTCAGTGTAATCTGATTTAATTCTTGCATTTTGCCTGACCCTATGGTATTATCAAAATTATCAAAGATAGGAAAAGGCAAAGAAGGAGACTCTTTTTCATGGAACCTGACAGGAAGGCGGTGTCATCGACTGAGAACCCGCTAAGGGAATTGTTAAAGGGAACGCTCCGGAGCTGGATTGTTGAAAGCGGTTAAAGCCGTCGTAGGCAGTTCCGTATGCGCGCGTTAAGCGGTTGAAGGAGTGCTTATTTTAGTACTTGAAGCGGGTGGTACCGCGGATAAGATGAATTATCTGCCCCGGAATATTTCTTGAAAGAGAAGTATTCCGGGGATTTTTTGGTTTGAAGAAACTGTTATGCAGTATTCGTAAGAAAGCCCGAATGTTCCGGTACACAGACTGATGATACGGCATAAATATTGTGCGCGTTTTACTTTTTCACACAAAGCGGATAGCTTGTGAAATAAATGACAAAAATATCTATAAATTTAAAGAAAAGGAGTCAAAAAAAGAATGGGAAACATTTACAGAGATACCACATTGAACAATGTGAGTGAACAGGACATCGGAAAGGAGTTAAAGGTTGCAGGCTGGGTTGAAAATATCCGTGACCACGGCGGAGTATCTTTCATTGATTTAAGAGATATGTATGCCGTATTACAGGTTGTTATCCGTGACCCTGAACTTTTAAAGGGCATTAAGAAGGAAGAGTGTATTTCTATCGAAGGCGTGGTAGAAAAAAGAGATGAAGAAACATACAATCCGAAGATTCCGTCAGGAACAATCGAACTCGAAGCAAAGAAGATTACAATGCTCGGACAGGTTTACTCAACCATTCCTTTTGAAGTTATGACTTCTAAAGAGGTTCGTGAAGATGTCCGCTTAAAATACCGTTATCTGGATTTAAGAAATGAAAAAGTAAAGAACAACATGATTTTCCGTTCACAGGTTATCGCATTTTTACGTCAGAAGATGACAGAAATGGGATTCCTTGAAATTCAGACACCGATTCTTTGTGCTTCTTCACCGGAAGGTGCAAGAGATTATATCGTACCGTCCAGAAAATACAAGGGCAAGTTCTACGCTCTGCCACAGGCACCACAGCAGTATAAGCAGCTGTTAATGGTATCCGGTTTTGATAAGTATTTCCAGGTTGCACCGTGCTTCCGTGATGAAGATGCAAGAGCAGACCGTTCACCGGGAGAATTCTATCAGTTAGACTTTGAAATGAGCTTTGCAACACAGGAAGATGTCTTCCGTGTGGGTGAAGAAGTGCTGACAGCCGCATTTGAAAAGTTTGCACCGGAAGGTTATGAAGTAACAAAGGCACCGTATCCGATTATCAGCTACAAGCAGGCAATGTTAGAGTTCGGTACAGATAAGCCGGATTTAAGAAATCCGCTTCGTATTATTGATGTAACAGATTTCTTCCAGAGATGTACATTTAAGCCGTTTATCGGAAAGACAGTCCGTGCCGTAAAGGTTCATGCAAATATGTCTAAGGGCTTCCATGAAAAGCTGTTGAAGTTTGCAACAGGCATTGGCATGGGCGGACTGGGTTATCTGGAAGTTCTTGAAGATTTATCTTACAAGGGACCGATTGATAAGTTTATCCCGGACGATATGAAGAAGGAATTCTTAGAACTTGCAGGACTTGAAGCCGGAGATACAATTTTCTTCATGGCAGATAAGGAAGAAAGAGCTGCATACTTTGCAGGACAGATTCGTACAGAACTTGGTACAAAGCTTGACTTACTGGAAAAGAACGCATACCGTTTCTGCTACATTAATGACTTCCCAATGTTTGAAAAAGACCCTGAAACAAAGAAGATTGGATTTACACACAACCCATTCTCTATGCCACAGGGCGGTCTTGAAGCATTAAATACAATGGACCCGTTAGATATCTTAGCTTACCAGTATGATATTGTCTGCAACGGTGTAGAATTATCATCCGGTGCCGTAAGAAACCACGATATGCAGATTATGGTAAAGGCATTTGAAATTGCAGGCTATGATGAAGAAGTATTAAAAGAAAAGTTTGGCGCACTCTACAATGCGTTCCAGTTCGGTGCACCGCCACACGCCGGTATGGCACCTGGTATCGACCGTATGATTATGTTACTGCGCAACGAAGAAAATATCCGTGAAATTATTCCGTTCCCAATGAGCGGTACAGCACAGGATTTAATGTGCGGCGCACCAAACGAAGTAACAGAACAGCAGTTAAGAGAAGTGCATATCAAAGTGCGTGATTAAATATTGACCTGCAGCGCACAAGTGCCTGCGGATTGGAGAGGAGTGTGAAAAAGCCATAAATTAGAGCTTTTTCACACAGATATTTTGTGGAGCAGGTACCACAAAATATCTTTTATCGCAGGACGGATATGAAAATCCGTCCGCGAATCCTCCGGCGCATAACGCCTGCGGAATGGAGAGGAAATATGGCAAATGTAATTAGTGACGAAACCATTGAATATGTCGGCATTCTGGCAAAGTTAGAGCTTTCTGACGAGGAAAAGGAAGCAGCTAAAAAAGATATGGCAAGTATGTTAGACCATATTGATAAGTTAAATGAACTGGATACAACGGGCGTTGAACCGATGTCCCATGTATTCCCGGTTGAAAATGTGATGCGTGAAGATGTCGTAACCAACGGGGACGGCAGTGAAGCCACACTTGCAAATGCACCGGAACGGAAAGAAGATGCATTTGTTGTGCCAAAGACAGTCGATTAAGTAAAACGGTAGCGTGAAACGCTTCGGAATGGAGATAAATATGAGTTTGTTGGAATTGACAGCCGTGGAACTGGCAAAAGAAATCAAAGCCGGTAAAACCACAGCAGTAGAGGCAATGAAAGCAGTGTTGGAACAGATTGAAAAAACAGAAGAAACGTATCACTGCTATATCACGATAGATAAAGAAAAAGCAATGCAGGCAGCCAAAGAAGCACAGGAAAAGATTGAAGCCGGAACACTGACCGGACCTTTAGCCGGTGTGCCGGTTGCCATTAAGGACAACCTTTGTACAAAGGGCGTTGTGACAACGTGTGCATCAAAGATTCTGGAAAATTTTGTTCCACAGTATGATGCAGAAGCCGTTGTGAAATTACAGGAAGCCGGTGCGGTTATGATTGGTAAGACCAACATGGATGAATTTGCCATGGGTTCTACCACAGAAACCTCTGCATATGGCGTTACAAAAAATCCACGCAACCCGGAACACGTACCGGGTGGTTCTTCAGGCGGTTCGGCAGCAGCGGTTGCGGCAGACGAGTGCTTTTTTGCATTGGGTTCTGATACAGGTGGTTCTATCAGACAGCCTGCATCTTACTGCGGTGTTGTCGGCATGAAACCGACATACGGAACAGTATCCCGTTACGGACTGGTCGCTTACGGTTCATCCTTAGACCAGATTGGACCGCTCTGCAAGGACGTAACCGATTGTGCAACGATTATGGAAGTCATCGCTTCCCATGATTTAAAGGATTCTACATCGGTAGAGCGCAAAGATACCGATTTTACAAGTGCGCTGGTTGATGATGTAAAAGGTATGAGAATCGGCATTCCAAAGGATTACTTCGGGGAAGGCTTAGACTCTGATGTCAAGGCATCGGTGCTGAATGCAGTTGAAGTCTTAAAGGCAAAGGGAGCAATTGTTGAAGAATTTGATTTAAGCCTTGTAGAATATGCAATTCCTACGTATTATACGATTGCGGCAGCAGAAGCCAGCTCCAATCTGGAACGTTTTGACGGTGTAAAATACGGATACCGTGCAAAGGATTACGAAGGTCTGCACAATATGTACAAAAAGACCCGTTCCGAGGGCTTCGGACCGGAAGTTAAGAGAAGAATTATGCTGGGTTCTTTCGTATTAAGCTCAGGCTATTACGATGCGTACTACTTAAAGGCACTGCGTGTCAAAGCGCTGATTAAAAAAGCATTTGACGAAGCATTTGCAAAATATGATGTCATTATCGGACCGGCTGCACCGACAACCGCACCGAAGCTTGGCAGCTCTTTAAGTGACCCGATTAAAATGTATTTAAGTGATATTTACACCATTTCCGTAAACCTTGCAGGTCTGCCGGGCATGACCGTGCCTTGCGGAACGGATAAGAACGGTCTGCCGGTCGGTATGCAGCTTATCGGCAACTGCTTTGAAGAAAAGAAACTCATTCAGACAGCTTATACGTATGAACAGAGCAGAAAGGAGAACTAAAACTATGGCAAAAGAATATGAAACCGTCATTGGTCTGGAAGTCCATGTAGAACTTGCAACCAAAACAAAGATTTTCTGCGGCTGTTCTACAGCCTTCGGAGGTTCTCCAAACAGCCATACATGCCCTGTCTGCACCGGTATGCCGGGTTCACTTCCGGTATTAAACAAGCAGGTTGTGGAATATGCGGCGGCAGTCGGTCTTGCAACCAACTGTACGATTACACAGAATTGTAAATTTGACCGTAAGAATTATTTTTACCCGGATAATCCGCAGAATTATCAGATTTCACAGTTATATCTGCCAATCTGCCGCAACGGTCATGTTGATATCGAGTTAGAAGACGGCACGACAAAGCAGATCCGGATTCATGAAATCCATATGGAAGAAGATGCCGGAAAACTGGTTCACGATGAATGGGACGATGTATCTTATGTGGATTACAACCGTTCCGGTGTGCCGTTAATCGAAATCGTATCCGAACCGGATATGAGAAGTGCAGAGGAAGTTATCGCTTACTTGGATAAGTTAAGACTGATTATCCAGTATCTGGGTGCTTCTGACTGTAAGCTTCAGGAGGGTTCTATGAGAGCCGATGTCAACCTGTCTGTCAGAGAAGCCGGCAGTGAAGCCTTCGGTACAAGAACCGAAACAAAGAACTTAAATTCCTTCAGTGCCATTGCAAGAGCCATTGAAGCGGAAAAGAACCGTCAGATTGACCTGATTGAATCCGGCGAGGCCGTTGTACAGGAAACAAGAAGATGGGACGACAATAAGGAATATTCATATGCCATGCGTTCAAAGGAAGATGCGCAGGATTACCGCTATTTTCCGGATCCGGACCTTGTACCGGTGCATATCAGTGATGCGTGGTTAGAGGAAATCCGTTCCCGCCAGCCGGAATTTAAGACGGAAAAAATGGCAAGATACAAAGAAGAATTTGGAATCCCGGACTATGATATCGGTATTCTTACAGATTCCAAAAAGCTTGCGGATTTATTTGAAGCCACCACGGCAATCTGCAGCCAGCCAAAGAAGGTTTCCAACTGGTTAATGGGCGAAACGATGCGCATTTTAAAGGAAAAGGAAATGGAACCGGAAGACATTACATTTTCACCGGAAAACCTTGCAAAGCTGATTGGTCTTGTTGAAGCAGGAACAATTAACGGTTCAGTTGCAAAGGAAATCTTTGAAAAGATTTTCGATGAGGATATTAATCCGGAACAGTACGTGGAAGAACACGGCTTAAAGCAGGTCAATGACGAGGGCGCACTCCGTGCGACAATTGAAGAAGTCATTGCGGCAAATCCACAGTCCGTTGAAGATTACAGAAACGGTAAGGAAAAGGCAATCGGATTTTTAGTCGGTCAGACAATGAAAGCCATGAAGGGCAAAGCAAACCCGGGCATGGTCAATCAGATTTTAAAAGAATTATTGTAAAATGTATGCGCGGTAAATTTAGTTTTGCCGCGCATATCACAAAATAGCGGCTGTATGCAGGCAGAATGGAGTACATAAATGACAGGAGCAGATTTTTTAATTACCCTGCCGGAATTTCCGGATAAAAAGGTGAGCATTAAAGATTTCGGTGCAGTGGAAAATCAGACAGACATTGCGGGAAGCAAAAGAAATGCGGCGGCAATCAACAGTGCCATGAGTGTTATTTCAAACGAGGGCGGCGGAACGGTTGTGATTCCGAAAGGAATCTGGATTACCGGACCGATCCGTCTGCAAAGCAATGTGTGTCTGTATTTAGAGCACGGCGCGGTTGTAAAGTTTTCAAAAAATATAGAGGAGTACCCGCTGATTCTGACCAATTACGAGGGACAGGAGTGTATCCGTACTGTTTCACCGGTTACGGCAGACCATGCAGAAAATATTGCAATCTGCGGTGATGGTGTGATTGACGGAAGCGGCGACTTATGGCGGCCGGTCAAACAGTTTAAGATGACGGAGCGCCAGTGGGCAGAGCTGATGAAGAAAAACAGCAATGTCCTCGATACCAAAGAGGGAGGAATCTGGTTTCCGACAGAATCAGCCTTTCTGGGCAATGAAAAGAATATCCAGAAGGACGAAAAAGATGCTTTAAAGAAAGCGGAACAGCATTACGACTTTTACCGTCCGGTTATGGTAAGCCTTGAATACTGCGACAGGGTGCTGCTAGAGGGCGTGACCTTTATGAATTCACCGGCATGGAATATTCACCCGTTTTTCTGTACGAATCTGACGGTAAAGGACGCAGTGATCCGCAATCCGTACTATGCGCAGAACGGGGATGGCATCGATGTGGAATCCTGTAATGGTGTTGAAATCTATAATTGTACGTTTGAAACGGGTGATGATGCAATCTGCATCAAATCCGGTAAAAATGCAGAGGCGCGTACCTTTGAAGGCCCTTGTGAAAATGTGTATATCCATGACTGCCTTGTCAATGAAGGACACGGCGGCTTCGTTGTGGGCAGTGAAATGTCCCGCGGCGTAAAGCACGTTTTGGTGGAAAACTGTACATTTTTAGGTACGGATGTCGGTGTGCGCTTTAAGAGTGCCATGGGACGCGGCGGCGTGGTAGAGGATATTGAGGTAAGCCATATCCAGATGACCGGTATCAAGCATGAGGCAGTGATTCTTACAATGTCTTATGTGCTTAATCTTTTAAACCGCGAACAGGGTGCAGAAGGATTTTCAGAAGACGATATTCCATATTTTAAGAATATCACCATGCACAATATCAACTGCATGGGCGCAGAAACAGCCGTAAAAATTGAGCCGATGCAGGGAAAACCGGAAACAATCAGTGATATTACGATCCGGGATTCATGGTTTGAAGCAGAAAAAGAAAATGTCATTGACGGTGTGAATATCCACATCGAAGCATAATAAATATACGACAAATGGCTGTGTAAAAATGTCTTTTAAAAAGCGTTTTTACACGGCATTTTTAAAATAAGAGCAGGAAAAAGCATGGAATATCAGATTTTAATTGTGGATGATGATAAGGATTTATCGTGGATAATTGCAGAAATGTTACAGGATTATGGGTATAAAGTATTGTGTGCCGAAGACAGTGCATATGGATACGACACCCGAAAAGCGCATGAAATTTGCTGAAGTTATTATCAGAAAATGCGATGAAGTATCGGCGCTGACCAATGACTTATTTTTACATGCGCTTTCCGATATGGACAAATTGGAAATGAATATGCACGAAGTGAAGCTGTGCGCGTTTATGCGGAAAGCGGTGGCAGAGCTTATAAGTGATATGGACAGTGTACGGCTTTACCTGCCGGATTCGGAATGGGTGATTTCGGCTGATGAAAAAAGGCTCATGCAGCTTACGGAAAACATTTTAAATAATGCGGCAAAATATGGGGAAATGCCGGTGGATATTACGATACGGCAGAAAGATAACGATACGGTGCAGATAAATTTTAAAGATTATGGAAATGGAATGAAAGACGAAGACATACCGTTTGCACTGATTGTGGTTATCATGTTCTGTCACAGAATGTTTTTGCAGGGAAAAACGGATATCGGCATTTTAAAGGCAATGGGACTGACATCCATACAGCTTCGGTTGTCGTTTGGACTGCGTTTTTTAATGCTTGCGGTATCGGGAGCAGTGCCGGGAGTGATTTGCTCTGTTCTTTTGTCGGGAAAGCTTCTGACTGCAATATTAAAGCCAATGGGGATTACACATTTAATCATTTCACTGCGCCCGGCTTCGGTGCTGTTTCCGATAGGACTTATCTGTGTCAGCTTCTTTTTATTTGCGTTTTTGGTATCCCGCGGGATAAAAAAGCTTTCCGCTACTGTACTAATTGCGGAGTAGAAATGAGATTTTCTATATTGATTTTGCCAAAAGTGTGTTATATAATTTTATAGTTAATACAGCAAAATTTTATGGAGGAGTCAATGAAGAACTATCTTAATCAGACCGACAAAACGGTTGAAGATGAATTACATGATGAATGTGGTGTTTTCGGCGCATATGATTTCGACGGAAATGATGTAGCATCAACGATTTATTATGGTTTATTTGCATTACAGCACCGAGGACAGGAAAGCTGCGGTATTGCAGTCAGTGACACAGAAGGCCCGAAGGGAAAAGTCCTTGCACACAAGGATATGGGACTTGTCAATGAAGTGTTTAATGCAAAAAATCTTGAGAATTTAAAAGGAAATATCGGTGTTGGACATGTCAGATATTCCACAGCTGGAAGCAGTGTCAGAGAGAATGCCCAGCCACTGGTTTTAAATTATGTAAAAGGAACACTGGGACTTGCTCACAACGGTAATCTTTTAAATGCACTGGAATTAAGAGAAGAACTTTCTTACACAGGAGCAATTTTCCAGACTACCATTGATTCTGAAGTAATTGCATATTTAATTGCCAGACAGAGATTAGAGGTTGGAACCGTTGAAGAGGCGGTAAAGGGTGCAATGCAGAAGTTAAAAGGTGCATATTCCCTTATTGTCATGAGTCCCAGAAAGTTAATCGGCGCAAGAGACCCGTTTGGCTTTAAGCCGCTTTGTATCGGCAAGCGTGACAATGCGTATTTTCTGTCATCAGAAACCTGCGCACTTGATACGGTCGGTGCAGAATTTGTTCGTGACGTGCTTCCGGGTGAAATCGTAACGATTACAAAGGACGGTATTGCATCGGATACCAGTCTTTGTCAGGAAAAGAAAGCAAGATGTATTTTTGAATATATCTATTTTGCCCGTCCGGACAGCGATATCGACGGCATGAGCGTTTACGAATCCCGTATCAATGCAGGAAAGATTCTTGCAAAGGTGCATGAGGGATTAAAAAAAGAATTAAACCCCGGAATGTCGACACTTGATATTGACAGGATCGGGGAGGAAATGATTCGGAGTTTTGGATGCGAACCATCTTTTAAGAATTATCAGGGATATCCGGCATCCGTCTGTGTCTCCATCAATGAAGAAGTTGTACACGGGATTCCGCGCAAAGACAGAATCATTGAAGAGGGAGATATTGTAAGTCTTGATACCGGTGTGATCTATAAAGGGTATCAGTCAGATGCCGCAAGGACACATGGTGTTGGCGAGATCACTGAGGATGCAAGACTTCTGATCGAACGTACCAGACAGAGCTTTTTTGAAGGAATGAAATATGCAGTGGCAGGAAATCATCTGCATGATATTTCAGGTGCGATCGGTGATTATGCCGAAAGTTTTGGTTATGGTGTGGTACGTGATTTATGTGGACATGGAATCGGTACACATATGCATGAGGACCCGGAGATCCCGAATTACCGCAAATTCCGCAGGGGCATTAAGCTGAAAGCAGGAATGACATTAGCGGTGGAACCTATGATAAATCTGGGAACAGAGAGAGTCGTATGGATGGATGATGACTGGACCGTAGTGACAGAGGATATGGATCTTTCGGCTCATTATGAAAATACCATACTGATCCGGGAGGGAAAACCGGAAATATTATCACTTACGGATTCTGAGATCGCCGAAGGAATCTGGAGTAATGATCCAATTCTGTAAAGCATAGAGAAAAGAACCGGAGGATATTTCAGAAATGGAATTTGCAAAATCCAAGTCGGGACACGACAGAAATCAGATTTATCTTATAAAACGGCACGTCAATTTCCCGGTAATTTCCCACCCACATGCAGATTCCGAAGTCCACAGCCAGACCAATTGCATAGATTACAGTCAGTCTGATCCTGTCTTTATCTGAGATTTTTTCGTGAAACGGAACAATTCGCAGGATCAGAGTGGGGACATGAGCCAGGATACAGAGAAAACTTACAATTGCGATTATAATTGTATTTTCCATATATTTTTACCTCGTTTTAAAGTCCCCCGAGAGGCGGTCTGCCTCTCCGTTTTTCTTTTCCAGCCTCTTTAATTCCGGCAATATAGTCAGCAGCATTGTAACGAAACAAAGGCTTCCGCCAATTAC
>ERZ773115.1821-NODE-1821-length-18472-cov-4.952001_pt1 | contig 18472 bp, 10 predicted proteins | sample MGYA00511116_ERZ773115 | MGnify/ENA primary metagenome ERZ773115 (study PRJEB29015, sample SAMEA2737869) | human gut metagenome | biome: human gut; feature: human-associated habitat; material: faeces | place: China | collected 2012 ... | reverse complement strand
AAATACATAATATTTCAGAATAATAAATCCGTATTTATTAATATAATAAGCAAAATAGAGTAAATAACATAAAAATACATACATATGAAACAGAACTTATTAAAAGAAATGGAAACCGGGAGCAAGAATGCACTCTTAAAAAAAAGGATCATCACACATTATATATATAATGGGAGCTCCACTATTACCGACTTGGCCAAGGAACTCGATCTGAGTGTGCCCACAACCACCAAATTCATCAATGAAATGTGTGAGGACAACTATATAAACGACTATGGGAAACTGGAGACCAGTAGCGGCCGCCATCCAAGCCTATACGGACTCAACCCGGAATCAGGATACTTCATTGGAGTGGACATTAAGAAATTTGCCATAAACATCGGACTGATCAATTTCAAGGGGGATATGGTGGAAATCAAGATGAACATACCATACAAGTTCGAAAATACACAGGAAGCTTTGGAAGAACTGTGTGCACTCATCCGAAACTTCATAAAGGGAACGGAAATCAACGACAAGAAGATAATGAACATCTGCATCAACATCTCCGGAAGGGTAAATCCGGAATCAGGATATAGTTTCAGCATGTTCAACTTTTCAGAGCGTCCTTTGGCGGATGTACTGAATGAAAAGATAGGATACCCGGTCTGCATAGACAACGACACAAGGGCCATGACCTATGGAGAGCATATGCAAGGATGCGTCAAAGGGGAAAAAGACATCATTTTTGTCAACATAAGCTGGGGACTCGGAATCGGCATCATCATAGACGGGAAGGTATACACGGGAAAATCTGGATTTTCCGGAGAATTCGGGCACGTCAATGTTTTCGACAATGAAATACTGTGCCACTGCGGCAAAAAAGGATGCCTGGAAACGGAAGCCTCAGGATCGGCACTGCACCGCATCCTGTTGGAAAGAATCGGTAGCGGAGAAAGTTCCATACTATCAAAACGGACTGCAGAAAATCCGCCCACCTTGGATGAAATCATCACCGCAGTCAATAAAGAGGACTTGCTATGCATTGAGATAGTGGAAGAAATAGGCCAAAAACTGGGAAGGCAAATAGCTGGATTAATAAGCATATTCAATCCGGAACTAGTAATAATCGGGGGTACACTATCATCAACAGGAGACTATATAGTGCAGCCAATCAAAACGGCAATAAGGAAATACTCATTGAATCTGGTCAACAAAGACGCCACGGTGACTGTTTCCAAGCTAAAAGACAAGGCTGGAGTAGTTGGGGCCTGCATGCTGGCACGGAGCAGAATGTTCGAAATTTAAAACGACCATTGCCAGCATAATGGGATTGACAAAGAGTATACCAAGAACGCAACTATCATATGCAAAAATATTGAAAAAGCGAGTCAGTAGTTGGTTACTGATAAAAGCACAGAATAAACCAGCATCATGATAACCGATTTCCAATACTGCCTCATATTGTGGAATTCGAAAATGCAGATTATTAAACTGTCAATAAAGAGAAGATGGAATCTATAGGATATACTCGGAAATATTACGAACATAACAAAGATTTGGGAAAGTATACCCTAAGATAAGGACAGAAAAGCAAGAAGCCATCATTACGGGTATCTATATTACTATAATTCCCTATCTGTAGCCTGCGTAGTGGGTTTAGGTGACGGAAAGAGGTTGTGGCAATCACAATCTCTTTCTTTTTATGATACATGGGAAGCTGTTGCATTTCAGATAAAATCCTTTACCTTTGCCGGCAAACACATTTATCAAGATATCAGGATGAAGAAAGTACTTAAATTGGCCGGAGGATTCATGGTCGGGGCATGCATCGGTTTCGTAGGAGTAATAGGTGTAAGAGTCCTGGTTTTGGGAGACTCGTTCGACGGTTTACACAGCAAGTTTGCCGAAACCGGCATGCTGGAGACGGTAGGAATTTCCCTGTTAGCCATACTGATTCTGCTGTTCTCCATCTTCCTGCAAGTACTTCTGCACGAAGGCGGGCATCTTGTCTGCGGACTGGCAACCGACTACCGCTTCGTCTCCTTCCGCATCTTCAACCTTACCTTCATACGGAAAGACGGGAAATTATGCATCAAGCGTTTCAGCCTTGCCGGAACGGGAGGCCAATGCCTGCTTACCCCACCCGAAAGGCCTCTTGAAGATATCCCAACCACCTTGTACAACCTGGGTGGAGTGCTTGCCAACCTGCTGACCGCCATCCTTGCCTTCCTCCCCCTGCTGACCGTAGACGGGCTGCCTTACCTGCTGAAATTCTTCCTTCTGATGCTCTCTTTGATTGGCATTCTCCTTGCAGGGATGAACGGCATCCCCATGAAGATGGGCGGCATCGGCAATGATGCCGACAACATGTGCCTGCTTCTCAAGGACAGCAAGAGCAAGCAGGCACTGGTCACCCAGCTGCGCATCAACGCATTGGTGCAAGAGGGCATGCGTCCTAAGGACATGCCTGCCGAATGGTTCAGCCAAACGGAAGACATCAACTACAAAGATGCCCTGCAGGTCACCATAGCCTTGATGAGCGCCTCGCGCCTGCTCGACTGCGAAGAATGGGAAGCCGCCTACAATGCATTTGAGAAAATAATGAGCCACCGGCACGAAGTCATCGGGCTTTTGATAAAGGAAACCGCTTGCGAGCTGCTCTTCACCGCATTGGTGACAAAGAGGACCGCACGGGCAGAAGAATTATATACCGATGAGCTGGATACCTACATCCGGCAATATAAGGATGTGACGTCTTCCAAACAGCGGCTGCTCTGCGCCCTGGCACTCTACCGGGACAAGGATACGGCAAAGGCAAAAGAGATTTACGAAGCCACCTGCCAACGGAAAAACAAATACCTGATGCAGGGAGAAGTAGATTCGGACATAGCCTTGATGAAATCAATCCTTACCGCCAAGAATGCCTTGTAAGATGGAACGATATTTCTTTTACTTGTTATATCTGCTGCTTGGCTGCTCACTATGCGGTTGTAGCAGAAAACAAGCGCCAAAGCAGACACAAGACCCGGATACGGAGACCACCATCCCGTACGTCGACACCATAGCGGCACCCGTCCCTCCGGCTCCGGCTAAAAGCCGGACAGCCCGCTACCTGGACTCCCTCGGTTTCGTCAACATCGCCGAAGCGGACAGCAGCATCGCCATCGACTTGATGTACACCCGTGCCGACAACTTCACCGGAACCCTATTGTACGAAGACCTGAAAGAAGCCTACCTGCACCCCGATGCCATGAAAAGCCTGAAGCGGGCACAACGCCTACTGAAAGAACAGTACCCCGGCTACAGCCTCATCGTCTACGACGCAGCGCGCCCCTTGTCCGTACAGCAGAAGATGTGGAACGTAGTGAAAGGAACCTCCAAATACATCTATGTCTCCAACCCCTCACGCGGCGGCGGCCTGCACAACTACGGGTTGGCAGTAGACATCAGCATACTCGACGATAAAGGAACCCCTCTGCCCATGGGCACCCCGGTAGACCATCTGGGCAGGGAAGCCCACATCACAGAAGAAGCCGTGCTCGTGGCACAAGGCAAGCTGACGGAACAAGAACGTGAAAACCGGCTGCTGCTCCGGCAGGTAATGAAAGAAGCCGGATTCCACCCGCTACCCAGCGAATGGTGGCACTTCAATCGCGTCGGCAGGCAGACGGCGAAGGAGCGATACCGGGTCATCCCTTAACTCTCACCCCCAGCTTGTCCGAAAACTTAATTTTGCTATCGCTTTGACGCAGATGACACGGATTTTAATCTTCTTAATCTGCGTAATCAGCGTCATCTGTGTCTGAAAAATAATCAGACAGAAAGCTACGAATTCATGCCTTACTTTGCCCTTTTTGAGATAACTTTGCATCAGAATAAATAAGCCAAGCCATGCCTTTATCCCAAGACACCCTCCGTTTCATTCGCGAGCATCGTCGCGACGACGTGCGCAGCCTTGCTTTGCAGGCACGCCGCTACCCTTCGGTAGACATGCCCGCTGCCATCACACAAATTTCCGGCTGGCAGGTTGCCAAAGAGAAAATACCCGCATGGGCGAAGAACGACGACATCCTCTACCCCGCCCACCTCTCATTGGAGCAATGCTCCTCCCAAGCAACGGCACAGTATAAAGCGGAGATCATAGCTAACCTGCTATGCACAGAACAAGAGCATCCCGCGAAGGACAGCGCCCCTGCACCAGCCGCCACTTTTACCGACCTCACCGGAGGTTTCGGCATCGACTGCTCCTTCCTCTCCTGCTGCTTCGGGCACGCCACTTACGTAGAGCGCCAGGAAGCCCTCTGCCAGATAGCCGCACACAACTTTCCTGCCCTCGGCCTAAATCACATCTTCGTCTGCCACGCAGACAGCGTCCGCCATCTGCAAGAGATGGAACCCGTAGACTGCATATTCATAGACCCTGCCCGCCGCGACGGACACGGCGGAAAGACCATAGCCATCGGCGACTGCGAACCCGATGTAGCCACCCTGGAAGACCTGCTGCTCCGGAAGGCACGGCACGTACTGATAAAACTCTCCCCCATGCTCGACCTCACCCTTGCCATGAACGATTTGAAACATGTCCGCCAGGCACACATCGTCTCCGTAGGCAACGAATGCAAGGAGCTGCTGCTCTTGCTGGGACAAGGCGGAAGCCTGCCAACAGACGACGTCCCCATCCATTGCGTCAACTTCACCTCCGCCCCGGCTCCCCAAACCCTTGTCTTCACCCGCGGGCAAGAGAAAGAGTGTGCATGCCCCTACACTCCTCAACTGAAATCGTACCTCTACGAACCGAATGCCTCCGTGCTGAAAGCCGGAGCGTTCCGCAGCCTTTCCTTATTATATAAGGTTAAAAAGCTGCATCCCAACAGCCACCTCTACACTTCGGACAGCCTCCTTCCCGACTTCCCCGGCCGCAAGTTCCGAATCTCCTCCTCCTGCGGCTTCAGCAAGAAAGAAATGAAAGAGATGTTGGCTGCCGAGAAAAAGGCGAACCTCACCGTACGCAACTTTCCCGCCACCGTTGCCGAACTGCGCAAACGGCTGAAACTGGCCGAAGGGGGAGACTCTTATCTCTTTGCCACTACCCTGGCAGACGAAAAGAAGGTACTTATCCGCTGCCAGACTACCGGATAAGACACCAAACCCTATATCTTTCCTTGCACAAGATGTACATCTCATACTGTTCGAGATGTACATCTCATGCAGTCTGAGATGTGCATCTCGTGCATCCTTAGCATTAGTCTGCCAGACGACGACAAAAAGAGATAGCGCCGAAAGAGTACTACCTCCAAGAGCTTATGTAACTTCATTGTAACCGAATCGTTACCTGTTCTTCAACTCTCTGCAAAATCCGCGTAACGGCAACCTCCTACTTTTGCGGCAGATTATTAACAGATAATAACAATTATGAAACAGATCTTGAGAGCATTCTTATTCCTGCTCTTATTCACCGCCACCGGCAATACAGCCATGGCCGACGAAAAAGCAAATGTCACGAAACAAGGAACTGTACGCGGGCGTATCATTGACGCCACTAAACAGACTCTCCCGGGCGCTTCTATCTACATCGAGAAACTACACACTGGCGTGACGAGCGACGTCAACGGCTTCTACACTTTCTCTAACCTTGACCCGGGAACCTATACAGTAAAGGTGAGCTACGTGGGCTACTCGCCCGTAGAACTGAAAATCACCATCCCCGCAGGCCGCACACTGGAGAAAGACGTCGTGCTAAACGAAGGTGTGGAGTTGCAGGAAGTGGTGGTAGGCGGCGCCTTCCAGGGACAGCGCCGTGCCATCAACTCACAGAAAAACAACATGGGGATTACGAATGTAGTCTCTGCCGACCAGGTAGGCAAGTTCCCCGACTCCAACATCGGTGACGCCCTTAAACGCATCTCCGGCATCAACGTGCAGTACGACCAAGGCGAGGCGCGCTTCGGGCAAGTACGGGGCACGAGTGCCGACCTCAGCTCCGTCACCATCAACGGCAACCGCGTTCCCTCTGCCGAAGGCGATACGCGCAACGTACAGCTCGACCTCATTCCGGCAGATATGATTCAGACCATCGAAGTAAACAAGGTGGTCACTGCGGACATGGACGGCGACGCCATCGGCGGCAGCATCAACCTCGTCACCAAGAACTCCCCCTACAAGCGCACCATTGCCGCCACTGCCGGAACCGGCTACAACTGGGTGAGCGAAAAGGCGCAACTGAACCTTGGCTTCACCTACGGCGACCGCTTCTTCAACGACAAACTCGGCTTGATTGTATCGGCCTCCTATCAGAACTCACCTTCCGGCTCCTACGACACCGAATTCGTGTGGGAGCAGGACGATGACGGCAAGACGTACGTCAACGACTACCAAATCCGCCAATACTACGTCACCCGCGAACGCCAAAGCTACTCCGCCGCACTGGACTGGGACATCAATGCCAACCACAAACTCACCTTCAAAGGCATCTTCAACAACCGCAACGACTGGGAGAACCGCTACCGTACCACGCTGAAAGACCTTGACCCCGACGGCAACGCCACCGTACGCATACAGACCAAAGCCGGTACGCCGGACAACCGTAACGCCCGCCTGGAACGCCAGCGCACCATGGACTTTGCCCTCGGCGGCGAACACCTCTTCGGCTCACTCTCCATGGACTGGCACGCCAGCTATGCCAAAGCCAGCGAAGAACGTCCCAACGAACGCTACATCGACTTCCAACTGAAGAAACAGAAGTTCGACATGGACCTGAGCGACGAACGCGAACCGTTTGCCAGCCCCAAAGCAGGCTCTACCATGACGCTGAACGATGAATTCAGCCTGAAAGAGTTGACGGAACAGCAGGAAGACATCAAGGAGCAGGACCTGAAGTTCTCCGCCAACTTCAAGCTTCCCTTCAAGAACGGCAACAAGCTGAAGTTCGGCGCAAAGGTGGTGCGCAAGACCAAGGATAAAGAAGTGGACTTCTACGAATACTCTCCTCTGAACGAGGACGCCTTCATGACGAACAGCCTGGCAAATACAGTGGACCAAACCAACAAGAACTTCATGCCCGACAACAAATACCAGGCAGGCATCTACGCTAGCAAGGAATACACCGGCTCTTTAGACTTGAACAACGCTTCCCTCTTTGAGAAAGAGCAGGTGCAGGAAGAACTTGCCGGTAACTTCGATGCCCGCGAAACCGTGACTTCCGGCTACCTCCGCTTCGACCAAAAACTGACAAAAGACGTGGAACTGATGACCGGACTCCGCATAGAGAACACCAACCTTGCCTATACGGGACGCACCTACGATGCCGACGAAGACCTCACCAGTAAGACCGACCGTCAGCGCAACAGCTACATCAACTTCCTGCCGTCGCTGCTCGCCAAGTGGAATGTAAACGATGACTTCAAAGTGCGCGGTTCGTTTACCCAAACCTTGTCACGCCCCAAATACTCGGCCCTCGTGCCCAGTGTGAATATCAAGCGTTCCGACAACGAAATCACCATCGGAAACCCGGAGCTGAAACCTACCGTCTCCTACAACTTCGACTTGAGTGCCGACTATTACTTCCGCAGCATCGGTCTGATAAGCGCCGGCATCTTCTACAAGAAGATAGACGACTTCATCGTAGACCAGGTGAGCACCAACTACGAATACCAGGGTAACACCTACACCCGCTTCACCCAACCCAAGAATGCGGGCAACGCCAACCTGGTAGGGGTAGAGTTATCCTACCAGCGCGACTTCAGCTTCATTGCTCCCGCTCTGAAATGTGTAGGTTTCTACGGAACGTACACCTACACCCACTCCCGTGTGGAAGACTTCAACTTCGAAGGCCGCGAGAATGAGAAAGACTTGAGCATGCCAGGTTCTCCGGAGCATACCGCAAACGCTTCCCTATACTTTGAGAAAGGCGGCCTGAACCTGCGTCTGAGCTATAACTTCGCTTCCGACTTCATCGACGAAATGGGAGAAAGCACCTTCTACGACCGCTACTACGACAAAGTGAACTATATGGACGTAAACGCGAGCTATACCTTCGGAAAGAAATTCAAGACTACCTTCTACGCCGAAGCCAACAACCTGCTGAACCAGCCACTACGCTACTACCAGGGCACGAAAGACCGTACCATGCAGGCAGAATACTACGGCGTGAAAGTGAATGCAGGAGTGAAGATTAATTTTTAATGATGACTGATTATGAAGAAACTATTCCTTTTATTATTGGTTGCCCTACTCGGCAACGCGGCTATTGCCCAAATTACCGATTACTCCATCTTCGACAAGAAGTTCAACTTCTACGTAGCCAACGACCTCGGCCGCAACGGCTACTACGACCAGAAACCCATTGCCGAACTGATGGGACAGATGGCAGAGAACGGCGCAGACCCCGAATTCGTACTTGCCACCGGCGATGTACACCATTTTGAAGGTGTACGCAGTGTGAACGACCCTCTTTGGATGACCAACTACGAACTTATCTACAGCCATCCGGAGCTGATGATAGACTGGTTCCCCCTGCTGGGCAACCACGAATACCGCGGCAATACGCAAGCTGTGCTCGACTACAGTAACGTCAGCCGCCGCTGGACAATGCCTGCCCGTTATTATACCAAGACATTCGAGGATAAAGGCGCTACTATCCGCATCCTTTGGGTAGACACCGCCCCGATGATTGACAAATACCGCAATGAAAGCGATACCTATCCCGATGCCTGCAAGCAGGACTACCGGAAGCAACTTGCCTGGGTGGACTCCGTACTGAGCGCCGCCAAGGAAGACTGGGTTATCGTTGCCGGACACCATCCCATCTATGCCGAAACCCCGAAGGACGAGAGCGAACGCGCGGATATGCAGGCACACCTCGATCCCATTCTGCGCAAGCACAAGGTGGATATGTACATCTGCGGGCACATCCACAACTTCCAGCATGTACGCGTGGCAGGCAGCGACATCGACTATATCACCAATTCCGCCGGTTCGCTCGCCCGCAAGGTGAAGCCCATCGAAGGAACCGTATTCTGCAGCCCCGAACCGGGTTTCTCCATTGTATCGGCCAGCAAAAAGACACTGGAACTGCGCATGATTGACAAGAAAGGGAATGTATTGCACACGGTGACGCGCAGCAAATAATCCAAGCCGGCACGCAAGCAGGCGCATTCCCCCGAAGCCCTGCCGAACAACCACTTTCCTCCCACGAAGCAAAAGACCATGTTTCGTAGGAGGATTTTTCCATCTCATACGACAAAAACAAAGCCTATCCGCAGGAATACAAGAAAAAGCCCTATATTTGCATTTGTCAATACATAACTATGATGAAGAAGATACACTTCCTGCTACTAATCAGCCTGCTACTTGCCGCTTGCAGTGATGACGACAAAGAGAAACAACCCGCTTTTGTGACCAATATCACCATATCCGATGCCGGAAAGACCTTCAATCCCGGTGATGCCGTGACCGTCAAAGCCGACGGCTTGCAGAGCGGCGACCAAATCATATTGGACATCTACTGGCCGATAGCCGACAATCCTCTCTTTCCCGAAGGGTATTCACGCTACACACGCGCCGTTACCACGGAGCAAACCACCAACAGCATTACTTTCCTTGCCCCCGGACACTGGCCCGCCTCACGGGTAGAAATGTTCCTGGAACGGGCAGGACAGCTTCAGCCTCTCGGCCAGATTTCGGTAGCCGACGGACAATCCCCCGAAGAACCATATCTCTACGGTATCACCAACTCCCACGCCATTTACACACCGACCGTTCCCCGCGGCATCACCCGTATCGACCTGGTAACACAAGAAATATCGGAAGTAATCCAGTTCCATGACGACGAAGATTTCCACCTTGCCGCCAACATCCCCGGCACCAACATCCTCTGCGGGATACGGGAGAAAGACGGCAGTAGTTTCATCGACGGATACGACCTCTGCATGCACTATTGGTGTAACCCGGTAGAACGTAACGCAATTACCATCTGCTCGGACTTCAACAACACTGTTTCCCTGGAAATGGCCGGAGATAAGCTCCTCACCTACTGTAGCATCTCTTATCCGGTATATACCCGGTTGAATATGCCACCGATACATACTCCCGAAATACCATTACCGGATGGACTGAAGCCCGAATCCCTCTCACGCTATCCGGGCGTGATAGCCGACGCCCACATGCTGCTCTCGGCCAACAACGGCGACGGCACCTTCTCGCCCGTCGTGATAGACATCGCCAAAGAAAAGATGCACTGCTACGACCCCATCAAAGCCGAAGCCTTGATACCTTTCCGGATTATGGAACCATCCCCCGAAAACCCAAACAGCCTGCAATGCAAAGGAGGCTATATCGTTTCCCGTGCCAATGGTGGAGATACGCAATTCTGCTTATGGGATACTACTGCCGGAAACTTGAAAGAGCCTTTCGCCACCTACCCCAACGCCGTACGCTCCGCTGCCATGTACTACTCCAAGGACGGGCAGACAAGGAAACTCTACGTGCAGTTTGCAGGCTATCGTGAAGGCGACTTCATCGAAACTTATGATTTCCAGACAAAGGAATGGAGGATGTTTATGTTCTACGTACCGTTTGCAGAGATTTTACTGGCACGATAACCGGCTCCCTTACTGCTTTTTCTCCCGTAAGTCATCCTTGGGTATGGTCGTCTCACTGCCGTCACGCGTAGCTATGTAGTGAGGAGACATGATTTCGATGCCTGCTTCGTTGAAAACATCCTGGATATTCTGATGCAAATCAGAGTAAATCTGGCTAAGGCTGTTGGCATCCCTGATATAGGCATTCACTTGATAAACCGGATAATAATCCTGAAGGGAAGTTTCCAATATAAACGGGCGGGGATCATCTATCACTCCAGGGGTATTCAATGCAGCCTCTATCAACAGCTGGTGTGTCTTCCGCCACGGAACATCGTAGCCAATACTGACCTCCGAATGGATAATCAATCCATACTCACGGGCAGACTGGCTGTAATTGACCGTATGGGAAGACATGATGAAAGAGTTCGGAATGGTCACCACCTCATTCTTCGGGGTACGGATGCGGGTGACAAGCGGCGTTTTCTCAATGATGTTGCCCGTAGTATCGTTCAGCTTGATGCGGTCACCCAGCTTGAAAGGTCGCATGTAGGTTATGACCAGCCCTGCAATGATATTGCCGATAACTGTACTGGAGCCGAGCGAAACAATCAAGCCGACAAACACAGAGATTCCCTGGAAGACTCCCGACTTGGAACCCGGCAAATAAGGGTAAATCATGGCAATCATAAACGCATAAAGCAAGAAGCGCACAATGTGATAGGTAGGAATGGCCCAATCCGGATAGAAGCCGTTTATCTTCAGCCGTTCAGCCTGCACCTCATTGGCAAGATAGCGCACCAGTCTGACTAAATACTTCACCGCATAGCATATCACAAAGATAGTGAACAGATTGGGTATATAGTCGGTTATTCCATTCAGAATGACCTTTATAGGATTCCAGATGTAGGAGAATAATGTATAAGCCAAACTCTTGGTCTGAGGGAAAATGGAGAATAACAGTGGAACTGTCAGCAACAACTGCAACAGCATGACCACATAACGCACCAGATTGGCAGCAAACACCAGCAGGTTGACCTGCTTCTGCGTATCCAACAATTCATAATCCTGAATGGAGATCGGTTTCAGTTTGGTATCCTTCAGTTTCTGGATGCGTAGTTTGAGCTTTCTGAACAGCCAGTTAGTAAACTTGAATAGGAAGAATTGTCCTACAAGCACCAGGATAAAATACAAGATGCGTTTACCCAACTGCCACAAGCTATGCTCCTTCTGCATGGCTTTTAGTTTGTCCACCACGACATGCCTCTTGCTGGCGGCCAGCTGGTCGCGAGTACAGTTTTCCCACAAAGCATCCTGATCGGTAAAGGAAATGATGACCTTTTCGCCATACATCAAGTCCGTAACAATATCCGTACTCTCCAAATAAACAGAGTCCGGACGCAGACTGAAACGCGTGCCCAATGCTTCGATGACGCTACTTACATCCTTGGCCCGCTGCTGAGGCGTATGCCCTCCACGCTTGGCATATAGATAGAACAAGGTGTCCTTCTCTACCACCACCGGAATACCCGGCGTCACCGTCCGCAACGAATCAATGCGTTGTTTCTGCAATGCCAGTTTCACCGAATCGGCCGCATAGCCCGCCAACTTCATCTGCTCCATTTCCATCCGCAAATTCGCCTCGTTCAGCCGGGCTGTTTCCAACTCCCGCCGGACAAGCGACAACTGAATCGAATCGGAGTCGGTCCTTGCCACTGTGACACTCCCCACACTATCCTCCCCTAAAACACTGAGCACTTTATCTACCAGCTGAGCTGACACTCCGCCCGCCAGCATCAACAGCCAACTAAGACAGAAAGTACGGATAACCTTCATATATAAACTTCTTGATTTGATTCTTTAATTATGCAAGCATACCCAATAAATGCTCCAAACATACAGAATGTTTTTAACTTCCTATCCTAATCAACATAACTTTTTCATGCAAACATGAAAATTCTATATCCAGTTTGCATTATCTTTGTACTCAAAATTGACATACTTATGGATATATTGTTTCTTGTCGGAGGACTGCTCCTCATTCTTTTGGGTGCCAATGGCTTGACAGATGGTGCCGCATCCGTTGCCAAACGTTTCCATATACCGTCCATCGTCATCGGGCTCACCATTGTTGCCTTCGGTACTTCCGCACCGGAACTCACCGTCAGCATCTCCTCTGCTCTCAAAGGCAGTGTAGACATTGCCATTGGTAATGTGGTGGGAAGCAATACGTTCAATACCCTGATGATTGTGGGTTGTACAGCCCTTTTTGCCCCGATAGCCATCACCCGCAATACACTGAAACGCGAAATACCCCTTTGCATCCTTTCATCCTTCGTCCTGCTGATTTGTGCCAACGATGTCTTTCTGGACGGCGGTGGGGAGAACATACTCAGCATCACCGACGGCCTATTGCTGCTATGCTTCTTTGCCATTTTCCTGAGTTATACTTTTGCCATCGCAAAAAGGGATGGAAGTATGAAGGAACCGGAAAAAGAGCACTTGCAGGAAGAAGACGAAATCAGACTGTTACCCGCGTGGAAGTCTACCCTATACATTCTCGGCGGACTTACCGGCCTCATCATCGGAGGTAATTTCTTTGTAGACGGTGCCAGCGGCATAGCCCGCGGATTGGGTGTCAGCGAATCCATCATCGGCCTTACGCTCGTAGCAGGCGGCACATCACTGCCCGAACTTGCCACCTCCATCGTAGCCGCCTTGAAGAAAAACCCCGAAATAGCCATCGGAAACGTCATCGGAAGCAATCTCTTCAATATATTCTTTGTGCTGGGTTGTTCGGCCTCCATCACTCCACTGCGTCTGACGGGCATCACCAATTTCGATTTGTGGGTACTTGTTGGGGCCAGCCTCCTGCTTTGGCTGTTCGGTGTCTTTTTCGGGAAACGCATCATCACCCGGCTGGAAGGGAGCATTCTGATTCTCTGCTACATTGCCTACACAGCGGTACTGATATACAACCTCTAACAGCAAATTTACAGACACTCTACGCGGTATTTTAAAGATTATCACGTATCTTTAAATAAGGCAAGCTGCATCTCGGCATAAAAAATAAGCAAGCTTATTTTGTTCTACTCTCAGTTTGCATTACCTTTGCCACCTCAATATTGAACAACTATGGCAATTACAATCAAGAAAGTAACCACAAGACGGGAATTGAAACGCTTTATCCGTTTCAACTACCTGCTATACAAAAACAACCCTTATTCCGTCCCCGACCTTTTCGATGACATGCTCAACACCTTCAACAAGAAGAAAAACGCTGCATTCGAATTTTGTGAAGCCGACTATTTCCTGGCTTATCGGGAAGGTAAAATCGTAGGACGTGTAGCTGCCATCATCAACCACAAGGCAAACCAAACCTGGAACAAAAAGGAAGTCCGCTTCGGCTGGATAGACTTCATCGACGATGCGGAAGTCTCCGATGCCCTGATTCGCACCGTGGAAGAATGGGGAAAAGAACGGGGAATGACACATATACAAGGCCCGCTGGGATTCACAGACTTCGATGCCGAAGGTATGCTTATCGAAGGATTCGACCAGCTCAGCACCATGGCCACCATTTATAACTATCCCTACTATCCGCAACATATGGAGCGCATGGGATTTGAGAAGGATGCCGATTGGGTGGAGTACAAAATCTACATTCCGGATGCCATACCCGACAAGCACAAGCGCATCTCCGACCTCATCCAGCGCAAGTATAACCTCAAGATAAAGAAATACACATCGGCCAAGAAGATTGCCCAAGACTACGGTCAGGCCATCTTCGAACTGATGAACGAAGCCTATCAGCCCCTCTACGGTTATTCTGCACTGAGCCAACGGCAGATTGACCAATACGTCAAGATGTACCTGCCCATCCTCGACCTTCGCATGGTGACACTGATTACCGATGCCGATGACCAGCTGCTTGCCGTAGGCATTTCTATGCCATCCCTCGCCGAAGCGTTGCAAAAAGCCCACGGGCGCCTGCTTCCTATGGGTTGGTATCACCTGGCCAAGACCATCTTCTTGAAGAAATATCCCAAAATGCTCGACTTGCTGCTGGTTGCCGTAAAACCGGAATATCAGAACAAGGGCGTCAATGCACTGCTGTTCTCCGACCTTATCCCCGTCTATCAGCAACTTGGTTTCGAGTATGCCGAAAGTAATCCGGAGCTGGAATTGAACGGCAAAGTACAAGCGCAATGGGAGTACTTCAAGACGGAACAGCACAAACGGAGAAGATGCTTTGTGAAGGGAATAAAATAAATTCTAAATCCAGAATATAAGCTTGTCAGAAGTCCATAAAAGACATTATTTTTTTGCGAACCCCCGAATTTCTCATTACCTTTGTCGCAATGCGCAATATGAAGGAATAACGTACTTATGGAAGATAACAACAATATGACCCTGCCGCTGGAAGAAGCAGACAACAATATCACAGAGAGCCCCGTTTCCAGCGTAGAATATACCGACGACAACATCCGCCACCTGGACGACATGGAGCATATCCGTGTCCGTTCCGGTATGTACATAGGCCGTCTGGGCGACGGCTCACAGAACGACGACGGTATCTATGTGTTGCTGAAAGAAGTGATGGACAACAGCATCGACGAGTTCAAGATGGGTGCCGGAAAGCGTATAGAAGTGACTATAGAAGACGGCCTGCGCGTCAGCGTGCGCGACTATGGACGAGGCATCCCGCAAGGCAAACTGGTAGAGGCAGTCAGCAAACTGAATACCGGGGGTAAATATGACTCGAAGGCTTTCAAGAAAAGTGTCGGACTGAATGGCGTGGGCATCAAGGCGGTCAATGCGCTGAGTAGCCGTTTCGAGGTACGCAGCTACCGCGACGACAAAGTACGTACCGTCATCTTCGAGAAAGGAACGCTGTTGAGTGATGTGACCGAAGACTCGACAGAAGAAAACGGAACTTATATCTTCTTTGAACCGGACAACACGCTCTTCTACAACTATTCCTTCCAGAACCAGTTCGTAGAAACCCTGCTGCGCAACTACACCTACCTGAATACGGGCCTCACCTTCATTTACAACGGACAGCGCATCGTCTCCCGCCACGGGCTGGAGGACTTGCTGAAAGACAACATGACCAGCGAAGGCCTTTACGACATCATCCACTTGAAAGGAGAGGACATCGAGATTGCCTTCACACATACCAATCAATACGGTGAAGAGTACTACTCCTTTGTCAACGGGCAGCACACCACCCAAGGCGGTACACACCAGACTGCCTTAAAGGAACACATTGCCCGTACCATCAAGGAATTCTACAACAAGAACCAGGAGTATGCCGACATACGCAACGGACTGGTAGCCGCCATCGCCATCGACGTGGAAGAACCCATGTTCGAAAGCCAGACCAAAACGAAACTGGGCAGCAACAACATGTGGCCTGCCGCGCCGCAGGAGCACAAGCCCGCCGGCCCCACAGTAAACAAATACGTAGGAGACTTCATCAAGACGGAAGTGGACAATTACCTCCACAAGAACCCGCTTGTGGCCGAAGTGATGCTGCAAAAGATACAGGACTCCGAGAAAGAGCGCAAAGCCATTGCCGGCGTCAACAAGCTGGTACGCGAGCGCGCCAAGAAAGCCAACCTGCACAACCGCAAGCTGCGCGACTGCCGTTACCACTTGAGTGACGGTAAAGGCAAGGATCAGGAAACCGAATCCTGTATCTTCATTACCGAGGGAGACTCTGCCAGCGGCTCCATCACCAAGAGCCGTGACGTGAATACCCAAGCAGTATTCAGCCTGCGTGGTAAACCGCTAAATACCTACGGACTGACCAAGAAAGTAGTTTATGAAAACGAAGAATTCAACCTGCTCCAAGCAGCCTTGAATATAGAAGACGGCATAGAAACACTGCGCTACAACAAAGTCATCGTAGCTACCGATGCCGATGTGGACGGCATGCACATCCGCCTGCTCATCATCACCTTCTTCCTGCAGTTCTTCCCCGACCTGATAAAGAAGGGACATGTATACATCCTGCAAACTCCGCTCTTCCGCGTGCGCAACAAGAAGAAGACAAGCTATTGCTACACTGAGGAGGAACGTGTGAAAGCCATTGAAGAACTGGGTCCCAACCCCGAAATCACCCGATTCAAAGGTCTGGGAGAAATCTCGCCAGACGAGTTCAAGCATTTCATCGGTAAAGTTTACCTGCAAGATATCCGGTTCCGGGAAGTACCGATAATCGTGAGCGTTTTCCTTGCTTCTCATAGAAGTGGTTTCGCCCTTATTATCGTTGAACCGACGTGTTTCCTGAATGACACGCTTGCCGGCATCCAGCAAACGGGATTGCCGTTTGATTTCATAATTGATCGCACGGGTGATCGCTTTCAGGGAGTTCAGGTTCTTGATTTCTGCACGAGTACCCAGTTCTTTATCCTCTGGTTTCATGATGGAAATGTTGACATCGCAACGCAGAGAACCCTGCTCCATCTTACAGTCACAAACTCCTGCATATTGCAGCAGCAGGCTAATTTTTTCTACAAATGCCTTTGCTTCTTCCGCAGAGCCGATATCCGGTTCTGTTACGATTTCAATCAGCGGAATACCGCAACGGTTATAGTCTGCAAGAGAAACAGCGTTGAAATCATCATGAATCAGCTTACCAGCATCTTCTTCCAGATGAATCCGGTTGATTCGAATGTTTTTCTTTCCTTTTTCTGTTTCAATTTCTACCAAACCATCAATACACAGCGGACGCTGCAACTGAGAAATCTGATAAGCCTTCGGCAAGTCCGGATAAAAATAGTTTTTCCGGTCAAATTTACAGTACTGGTTAATACCGCAGTTGGTGGCAAGACCCACTGCCAAAGCATACTCTACTACCTGCTTATTTAATACAGGCAGAGAACCAGGCATACCGGTACACACCGGACAAGTGTGGGTGTTAGGCGCACCGCCGAATGCGGTGGAACATCCACAGAAAATCTTGGTTTTGGTGGCCAGCTCTACATGAACCTCCAGACCGATCACTGTCTCATACTGTTTGCTCATCGTTATCTGCCCTCCTTTGTCATGGCTGGCGCCTCATATTTCCGGCTCTGCTCAAACGCGTAACCTACCCGGATGATCTTCTTCTCCTGGAAGCAGTCACCGATCAGCTGTAAACCAATTGGAAGTCCGGCGGAATCCTTTCCACAAGGAACGGTCATACCGGGAAGTCCTGCTAAGTTTACGGAAATCGTATAAATATCACCCAGATACATTTTTAACGGATCACTTAAGGATTCACCTAATTTCGGGGCTGTAGACGGTGCCGCCGGTCCCAGGATCACATCGTATTTTTCAAATGCCTTATCGAATTCCTTCTTAATTAATGCTTTCGTTCTCAGGGCTTTCAGATAATAAGCGTCATAGTAACCGGAGCTTAACACGAAGGAACCCAGCATGATTCTTCTCTTAACCTCTTCCCCGAAGCCCTCGGAACGGCTCTTTTTATACATTTCGTGAAGACCCTCATATTCCTTGGCCCGGAGTCCGTATTTCACACCGTCAAAACGGGAAAGGTTGGAGCTGGCCTCTGCGGAAGCGATCACGTAGTAAGCAGGGATCGCGTATTTTACCAGACCCAGATCAAACTCTTCCACGATAGCTCCCTTGTCCTCCAGGACCTTCGCCGCCTTTAAAATAGCCTTCTTTACTTCCTCATCCAGTCCTTCGCCCAGATAATCCCTCGGAATACCGATCCGCATCCCTTTCACGTCATCCACCAGGGCAGATGTGAAATCCATGTCTTCTCTTGGAATGGAAGTGCTGTCCTTCTTATCATAGGAAGAAATCGCTTCCAGAATGGTGGCACAATCGGTCACATCCCTGGCAATCGGTCCGATCTGATCCAGAGAAGAACCGTAAGCGATCAGTCCGTAACGGGATAC
>ERZ773115.1820-NODE-1820-length-18476-cov-3.194669_pt1 | contig 18476 bp, 16 predicted proteins | sample MGYA00511116_ERZ773115 | MGnify/ENA primary metagenome ERZ773115 (study PRJEB29015, sample SAMEA2737869) | human gut metagenome | biome: human gut; feature: human-associated habitat; material: faeces | place: China | collected 2012 ... | reverse complement strand
TGATGCGGTTGGTTAGAAAAGGAGATTTGGTACTAGAATACCAGGCAAAAGATAAGAAACAGATCAAAACAGAAAAATGGTATCGGGTTAACCAGGAACGATTAAGAGAACTTCAACCAACTGCGAGAGCTAAAAAAAGGATCGCATTGAAAGAACGCTTGCTATTAGAGCAAGATGAGCAACCTTTAGCAGGCTTGTATCAAGACTTTTCACGGGAAGTAGTGGCTTATTTTATTGATCAGGGTGTGTTAGAAATTACTGAGCGAGAAGTGAATCGGGCGGCTGCATATTATGAAGGCAAAGAACAGACCCAGGCTCTGCTTTTAAATTCAGAGCAAGCAAAAGCTGTCGAAACAGTAGTTTCTCAAATTGGGAAAACATCAAAACCTTTTTTACTAGAAGGTGTGACTGGAAGTGGGAAAACAGAAGTTTATCTGCAGATTATTCAAGAAGTTCTAAATAAGGGGAAAACGGCTATTATGTTGGTTCCTGAGATTTCCCTGACGCCACAGATGACGGATCGTTTTATCTCGCGTTTTGGCCAGGAAGTAGCTATTCTGCACTCGGGCTTATCAAATGGTGAGAAGTATGATCAATGGCGAAAAGTTGAACGTGGGGAGGCCAAGGTAGTCGTTGGAGCGCGCTCAGCCATCTTTGCCCCTTTAAAAAACATCGGAGCCATCATCATTGATGAGGAGCATGAGGCTTCCTACAAACAAGATAGTAATCCACGCTACCACGCAAGGGAAGTCGCAGTCCTAAGGGCTCAGTACAATCAAGCAGTCTTGCTTCTTGGATCTGCTACACCAAGTTTAGAATCGAGGGCTCGTGCAACAAAAGGGGTTTATGAATTAATTCGTCTCACCCAACGGGCCAATCCGGCAGCCAAAATTCCAGAAGTTAAAGTCGTTGATTTTCGTGATTATATTGGCCAAAATGAAGCTGGTAACTTCACTCCGGTTCTAGTGGAAGCTATTGCTGATCGCTTGCAGAAAAAAGAGCAGGTTGTCTTGATGTTGAACCGCCGTGGTTATTCCAGCTTTGTCATGTGTCGCGAGTGTGGAACTGTGGATACTTGTCCCAATTGTGATATCTCACTGACCCTCCACATGGATACTAAAACCATGAACTGTCATTATTGTGGCTATAGCAAAGCGATTCCTCGACACTGTCCAAATTGCCAAAGTCCTTCCATTCGTTATTACGGGACAGGAACGCAAAAAGCCTATGATGAATTACAAGAGATCTTTCCTGAAGCTAAAATTCTGCGCATGGATGTGGATACCACTCGAAAAAAAGGGAGCCACGCAGCAATATTAGATGCTTTCGGGAATGGAGAAGCGGATATTTTGTTAGGGACGCAAATGATTGCTAAGGGGCTGGATTTTCCAAATGTGACGTTAGTGGGTGTCTTGAATGCGGATACTTCTTTAAATTTACCGGATTATCGATCCTCTGAGAGAACCTTTCAACTCTTGACTCAGGTGGCAGGAAGGGCCGGACGAGCAGAGAAAGAAGGAGAGGTTATCATTCAAAGCTACAACCCCAATCATTATGCGATTCGATTTGCCAAAGACCAAGATTATGAAGGCTTTTTTGCCTATGAAATGCAGATTCGCCGGCAGTTAGGCTATACGCCTTATTACTTCACAGTTGGGGTGACCCTATCCCATAAGAGTGAGGAAATGGTGATGGAGAAGTCACATCAGGTCATGGAAATTCTCCGATCTGGCTTATCTGATCAGGTCCAAATCTTAGGACCAACACCTAAACCAATTGCACGCACACATAATTTGTATCATTATCAAATCATTGTGAAATATCGTTTTGAAGTAGGTATGACACAGGTCTTGAATCAAATCTTAGAATTTACGCAAGAAAGAGGCAACCAAGATCTACGTGTCAGTATTGATAATGAACCTCAAAGTTTCATGTAAGGAAGAAAGAAATGACAAAATTAATTTTTATGGGAACGCCTGATTTTTCAGCGACGGTTTTAAAGGGATTGTTAGCAGATTCGCGCTATGAAATTCTGGCGGTTGTGACTCAACCCGACCGCAAAGTAGGTCGCAAAAAAGAGATTCGAATGACCCCGGTGAAGCAGGTAGCTTTGGAACATCAACTACCGGTTCTTCAGCCGGAGAAATTATCGGGTAGTCCAGAAATGGAAACTCTCTTATCACTAGATGCAGATGGAATTGTGACCGCTGCTTTTGGACAATTTTTACCGACAAAATTGTTGGAGAACTTCCAATTTGCGGTGAATGTCCACGCGTCTTTATTGCCTAAATATAGAGGTGGAGCTCCCATTCACTATGCTCTTATCAATGGTGATGAAGAAGCTGGGGTTACAATTATGGAAATGGTCAAGGAAATGGATGCCGGAGACATGATTGCAACTCGTTCTCTCCCAATTTTAGATGAGGACAATGTGGGAACCTTGTTTGAAAAATTGGCAGTCCTTGGACGTGACTTACTCCTAGATACTTTGCCAGCTTACCTGGCAGGGGAGATCAAGCCAAGTCCACAAGATCCAAGTTTGGTCACATTTTCACCGAATATTTTACCGGAAGAAGAGGTTTTGGACTGGACCAAAACCAATCGCCAAGTCTTTAACCAGATCCGAGGGATGAATCCTTGGCCGGTCGCTCATACGTTATTAAATGGGCAACGCTTTAAAGTTTATGAAGCAGAGCTATGCGAAGGAAATGGAAATCCAGGAGAAGTGATTGCTTTGACCAAAAAAGAGTTGGTGGTCGCTGCAGGAGAAGGCGCATTGTCCCTCAAAGTTGTGCAGCCGGCAGGAAAACCAAAAATGTCCATCACAGACTTTTTGAATGGCGCTGGCCGTCAATTGAAAGTAGGAGATCACTTTGGAAGTTAAACAAATGAATGCGCGTGAACAGATCGTTCGAGTGTTAGAAGAGGTTTTTGAACAGGGAGCTTATTCTAATATTGCTTTAAATCAAGCGCTGGAACATTCTCAACTTTCAGATAAGGATAGAAGCTTTGTTACGGAAGTTGTATACGGTACTGTAGCACGGAAGATAACACTCGAGTGGTATCTCGCCCACGTAATTGAAGACCGGACGAAATTAGATCCTTGGCTCTATTATCTTTTGATGATGAGTTTGTATCAACTGGTCTATTTAGACCGAATTCCCGATCATGCCATCGTCAATGAAGCTGTCCGGATAGCAAAACGTCGTAAAGAAGGCAGTGAGAAGTTTGTCAATGCTATTCTTAGAAAGCTCCTCCGCGAGGGGCTACCAGCTGTTGATACGATCAAGCGAAAGAACAAACGTTATTCGGTAGAGTATTCCCTACCTGTATGGTTGGTCAAAGCATTGATCGAAGAATACGGTGAGGAACGTGCTTGCGCTATTTTTAAGAGTCTCTATCAGCGTAATAAATCCAGTATTCGTGTGATTGATTTGGACGAAAAAGAAGAGTTGGCTCAGCTACTCGAAGCAACCTCCTCTCTACTTGCTTCGTCCGCTCTCGTGAAAGAGCAGGGACATTTTGCGGCGCATTCCTTGTTTAAAGAAGGGCGCATTACTATTCAAGACGAGTCCAGTCAATTGGTGGCACCAGCTTTGGATTTGCAAGGAGATGAGTGGGTTTTAGATGCCTGTGCGGCGCCAGGTGGAAAGACGACTCACCTGGCTTCTTATCTCACAACTGGGAAAGTCACAGCCTTGGATCTCTATGACCATAAGCTCAAATTGATTCAAGAAAATGCTAATCGGCTCCATGTTGCGGACAAAATTTTGACAAAGAAGTTAGATGCGACAAAAGTCTTTGAAACATTTGGACCTGATGCTTTCGATAAAATTTTGGTGGATGCGCCTTGTTCAGGGATTGGTTTGATACGGAGAAAGCCTGATATCAAGTACAATAAAGAGAGTGCAGATTTTGTATCTTTACAAGCTATTCAATTGGCAATCCTGGATAGTGTTTGTCAAAGTGTGCGTAAAGGTGGTATAATAGTGTACAGTACGTGTACAATTATGGGCAAAGAGAATTTTGAAGTGGTGGACCAATTTTTGAAAAACCATCCAAATTTCGAACAAGTCCCATTGGATCACGAAAGAAAAGATATTCTTAAAAATGATTGTATCCTTATTACACCCGAATTATATGGAAGCGACGGCTTCTTTATTAGTCGTTTTAAGAGAATCTCATAATATCAGGAGGAAACTGACAGTATGGATATGACGATCTTAACCGATGTAGGTCAAAGACGGACAAATAACCAAGACTATGCAAATCAATATACAAACAAGGCAGGAAAACCGATGGTTTTTCTTGCTGATGGTATGGGAGGACACCGTGCCGGAAATATTGCTAGTGAAATGGCAGTCACAGACCTAGGTGCGGCTTGGGTTTCTTCTGAGATCGAGACGGTTAATCAAGTACGGGAATGGTTTGCAGAACATTTAGAAGCTGTGAATCGTCGGATTCATTTGGCTGGGCAAGATGATGAGCACAAAGGAATGGGAACGACACTAGAAGCCTTGGCTTTTGTAGAAGGACAAGTGATTTATGCCCACGTTGGGGATTCACGGATTGGCCTCATTCGTCAGGGCGAATACCAGCAGTTGACCAGTGACCATTCTCTTGTAAATGCTCTTTTGCGAGCTGGTCAAATTACAGAGGAAGAAGCTGCCCATCATCCTCAACGTAACATCATCACTCAGTCCATTGGTCAAAAAGATGAGTTGGAGCCGGATTATGGTTTGGTGACGGTTGAAGCAGATGATTATATTTTGATCAATAGTGACGGTTTAACCAATATGATTGGCCCGGATGAAATCAGAGATATTGTCTTGAGTGATGTTTCACTGGAAGAAAAAGCTCAAACCTTGATTCGTTTTGCCAATAATGCTGGAGGCTTGGATAATATCACTGTTGTACTGCTCCACTTTACTGAGGAGGACGCAGCATGATTCAAATCGGCAAAATTTTTGCCGGGCGATATAAAATCATCCAACAAATTGGACGCGGCGGGATGGCAGATGTTTATCTTGCACGTGATTTGATTTTAGATGGGGAAGAAGTTGCAGTCAAGGTACTGCGTACGAATTACCAGACGGATCCCATTGCGGTTGCGCGTTTTCAGCGTGAAGCAAAGGCGATGGCAGAGCTGGACCATCCAAATATCGTTCGGATTACAGACATTGGCGAAGAAGAAGGACAACAATACCTTGCAATGGAATATGTTGCAGGTTTAGACTTGAAACGCTATATCAAAGAAAATGCTCCTTTATCAAATGAAGAAGCTGTTCGTTTGATGGGGCAGATCCTTCTAGCTATGCGTCTTGCCCATACGCGTGGCATTATCCATAGAGATTTAAAACCACAGAATGTCCTCTTGACACCAGATGGAACAGCAAAAGTTTCAGACTTTGGGATTGCAGTGGCCTTCGCAGAGACTAGCTTGACCCAGACCAACTCGATGTTGGGGTCGGTTCATTATTTGTCCCCTGAGCAGGCGCGTGGTTCAAAAGCTACAGTGCAAAGTGACATCTACGCTATGGGGATCATTTTCTATGAGATGTTGACAGGACACATTCCTTATGATGGAGATAGTGCAGTCACAATTGCTTTGCAGCATTTTCAAAAGCCACTCCCATCTATTCGGGAAGAGAATAAGAATGTTCCACAAGCTTTAGAAAATGTGGTGATCAAAGCGACAGCTAAAAAACTGACGGATCGCTATAAATCAGTGGCAGAGATGTATGTGGACCTTTCAAGTTGCTTGTCCTACGAGAGAAGAAATGAGAAAAAACTGATTTTTGAAGTTCAATCGAAAGCTGATACAAAGACTCTTCCAAAAGTGAGTCCAACTCCAAAGACGGCTCCTGTTCCAATCTCTGAGGTACGCAGTGAAATCAGTTCGGTAGATCCTAATCGACCATTATCTGACCAGCAGACAATGGCACCAAGTAAAAAGCCAAGAAGACGCTTGCGGGCGCGCTACAAGGTCTTGTTTTTTGCCATTGCACTAGTTCTTGCAGCCTTTACTTTCTTGTTGTATATGAGCCCAGCCAATAAAACAGTTCCAGATGTTTCCGGCAAAACCATTGCCGAAGCTAGAGCGGTTATTGAGGGACAAGACCTTCAAGTCGGTGAAGAGAAAGAAGAGTACAGTGATTCGGTTGCAGAAGGCTATGTGATTCGGACCAATCCAAATGCAGGTGCTCAAAAGAAAGAACAAAGTCGCATTGATTTGATTGTTTCAAAAGGTCCAAATAGTTTTGAAATGCCAAACTATGTAGGAGAAACACGAGCTAAAGCAGAGGAAGATCTGAAAAATACTTATAAAGTATCAAGCAAAATGATCACGATTGAAGAAGTTGAGACCTTCGATTATGCTGCAGGGACAGTTCTTGAACAAACCCCAGCTCCAGGAGAGCAATATTCTCTGAATTCAAAAACCATGCCCTTTCCCCATGTACAGATACATCCGGCAACTTCAATTGAAATGCCAAACTATGTTGGATCAACTTATGATTTTGCTAGAAGTAATTTGATTGAGATCTATGGTATTAAAGAAGCCAATATCGAATTAAGAAAAACGGAACATCTCCCTGATGGGGTAGTTGTTTCTGCCGGTCAAATTGTCAGTCAAACTCCAGAAGTTTCGAGTACGGTGGATATTAACCGAACACGAATTGTTTTGACTGTATATGAGCCTAAAGTGACGGCTTCTTCAAGTATGAAAGCCTCATCAAGTTCAGATGCATCTAGTTCATCCTCTGCTGAACGATCAGATACAGAAAGCTCCAGCAGTAGTGCAACTGGTGGAGATTCATAAATCAGTCTAAGACTCAGATGAATTTCTGAGTCTTTTTGTATTTTTTTTGTTGCTATGTCGTGATTTTTTTATTTCCCTGTCGAGGGAAAAACTTTGAGGTCGCTTCAAGAAACTATTTTTCTACAGATGAATAGATTATGTGAATCCCTTAACAAACAAGGGGTTTCAAATCCGGTAAAATAAAATAGTCAATTAAACATAAGGTAATTTGAAGTTGAAAATAGATTGAATATCAAATTATTTGCCTTTGTTTTAGCCCACATGCTATAATCTGCGTGAAAGGAGATCAAAGAGTAAAAATGTCGTTCAGACCTGCTTTGATAGGAAATTGGTAAACGAATAGATTTTTTTCTGCTAGTTGAATAGGCCTTGACAACTAGTGGAGAAAAATATCGTGAACTGAGAAACAGGGAGGTAGAATGACTTTTGAAATATGTGCACATAGTTGATGTATCTTTCGCCTATACTTTCCCAATGGATATTATTTAAATGGACAGAAAATATAGAGTGGTTAGTCGAGCAATCTTAGCAACAGCTATGATTGTCCCGGCATTTATAGCAACAAAAGTAGCTGCAGAAAATAGAGGATGGAATACCTCCCCTTATCGTTCAAACTATTATAACTATGGTTACAATAATTGGAACGGTTATAATGGCTATAATTCATGGACCTATAGTTATGGCTATGGATATCCAAATTGGAACTATTATTATGGCTATAACTATGGTTATCCTAGTTGGAATAATTATTATGGCTATAATGGTTGGAACTATGGTTATTCCTTGGAAAATGATGTAAACTACATTTATTGGAATGGCAATCATTATTATCGGATGAGTGATGGGACTTACCGGATCTACCGCAATGGTGAGTGGAAGCCTTTAACTAATCGGAATAACTCTACTAATAACCTTGCCAATGACCCTCATTATGTATATGAAAATGGCTACCATTATTATGTATTAGATAATGGGGATTATTACTACTATAAAACTGGTAAATGGGTATTTGTGAAGAATTCGACGGAAAATCCTGATACTCCAGATCCAACTCCAACACCGACTCCGGATCCAACTCCAACACCCGACGAGCCAGATCCAAGCGATAAACCCGATCAACCAGTCAACCCATCAGAACCATCTACACCAGAAGAACACGGGAACTTGATCTTCCCAGAAAATCCTCCATTTGTAGGAGCAGATGGAGAGTTTGATCCTTTCGCACCAACCCCAGAAAATCCAAGTGAACCAAAACCAGAAGAACCGGTGCAACCTGAAGTGCCTGGAAATGATGGTTTGGTATCAACAGATCAGCCTAGTGAAAACCAAATTCCTCCATACGTTGAGACACCAGCAGAAGGATTAGAACATCTTCCATGGGCTCCAAATGGACGAGCACCAAAGATAGTCTATCCTCCTGGCAAACCTGGATCAGCAGCTTTGCGTCGAGATAAGAACTACTACTTTGACGGGTCGACTCACTATTACTACGTTCCTTCTGATACGGAAGCAACTGGTTACTCTGCTTATTGGAAATGGAATGGAGATAAATGGAAACTTTATGGAATGACAGATCCGAAAGATCCTGAAATCGATCCAAAATTCCACGAAGATGCCAAAGATGATGAATATGCCTATAGCGATCGAGACTCAAGCGTGAAGCTCTACTCTACAAACCTTGTAGAAACAGCTAAAGCAGGTCAAGCTCTTCCATTTAAGAATGTGGATGAATTTAAGGACTATGTCATTAAGAAAATGAATCCTAAATTTATTGACAATGCTGGCTGGGATGCCAAAGTAGAATGGGAAATCGAGGACCCAGAACTCTTTGAGCAATCTAAAGAAAACCCATGGGCTAAAGACTATGTTTTAATCGCTAACTTGAAGAGTGGAGTAGATGACAAGAACTACAAAGATGTTGAGTTTGGCTATGTGAAATTCGTTTATCGTGTAGAAGCAACAGACAATACAAACTATATCGAGTTAGATAAAGCGAAAGAAGCATTTGCTAAGATTAACGAATTGCGAAAAGCACAAGGCTTAAAAGAATTGACTTGGTCAGATGATGTCTACAACTCACGTGCCTTACCAAAAGCCCATACTATTTCACGTCAGTACGATAGCACAGGTTTTGTAGCTCGCCGTGAAGACAATGCAACAACAGTCGCAACGAAATGGTATAACAGTGGATTGAGAGAATTAATGCTCGATCCAAATGCCACAGAAGGTGCGGTAGCAGCAGTCATCAATGGCGACGGTAACTATTACTGGGCATTCATGTATAAATAATGCCTCTAGACAACCGTTATTGGAAAGAACTTATTTAATAACAATTCATTCCGATACTAAGGACACCCAAAGGATTTCTATCTTTTGGGTGTTTTTTTGCTCTTCGTATTATCCAACCACAGACGGAAGTCAAATGAGGAAAAATTTGATAAAATAGGAAAAGATGAGGTAGACTATGTGGAAAATACAAATTTTTATTTTCGTTGAAGCCGTTTTGTTAACATTAGCAGCGATCACCATTTTATCAATCGATTTTTCCAGATTTGTTGTCTTGATGGTTCTCTTTTTGCTCCTTTTGTATTACTATTTTGGCAAACAAAAAGCAAATTTTCTATTAATCGCGCTGAGTGTGCTCTTGTTTTTTATCGTGATGCTGAATCCTTTTGTGATTGCAGCCATTTTATTTGCGGTGGTTTATGGTTTATTGATCGCCTACCCTTATATGTATAAGGAAAATGAAGCAGTTGTGTTTGATGTTGAAGAGGATACGAAAATTCGTCAGGAAAAAACTCGATGGATTGGTGATTTACAACATTTTTCAAAGCAAAGTCGAGGGTATCGAGATCTGAATGTGATCCGAATTTTTGGGAATGACACCCTCCATTTAGAGGAGGTAGCCATTTGCAATTGGGACAATGTGGTGATCATTCGGAAAGGGTTTGGAAATACAAAAATTATCTTACCGATTGATTTAGAGTTGCATTTACAAATTAACACCCTGTATGGAGATCTGAAGTTTTTGGATCTTCCTGTCCGTAAAATGAGAAATGAAACCATAGATATTGAAACGTCACATTATCGGAGATCGCATCGTTCTATAAAAATTGTGTTAGTTGGTATTGTTGGGGATGTTGAGGTGATTCGCGCATGAAGAAATTAGACTATCTCCTATTGTACTTCTATTCCCTAATGGTGGTTGCGGTCATTTGTCATACCATTTTCCATTTTGTTGGTTTTCAGTGGGGCAAACTTCTCTCAGATCTTTCCCTGCTTCAATCATTCCTATTTTTGGTTTTTAGTCTGACGCTTGCATTGACGGCTTTGGTTGTCTTAATTATTAAGATCACGCAATTTGTAACGGTTCATGCAGTACAACAAAAGGTAGAATCTATCCTGACTGCTTCACAGCGAAAAGAAATTGCCCCCAAAGAATTGAATCAACAGTTAGATTTATTGGACAGCAAATTGCTTCGACTAGAAGAAAATTTACAAAAAAGTGAAAATCGTGTGATGCGAAATGAGGAAGAAATTGTGGAAATCGAGCGTAAGAGAATTGCGCGTGATCTACATGACACGGTTAGTCAAGAATTGTTTGCAGCCAATATGATTTTATCTGGAGTGGCAGCACAGGCTCTTGAGTTAGAGAAAAGTCAGATCCAGCAGCAACTAAATGGTGTGTCAGATATTCTAGGTACAGCCCAAAATGATTTACGCGTCTTGCTCTTACATCTTCGTCCTACAGAATTGGAAGGAAAAAGTTTGGTAGAAGGGATGGAGATGATTTTTAGAGAATTGAAGGAAAAGAGTAACCTAACAGTTGTCTTCCATCATAATGACGTGAGTATTCCAAAAAATATGGAAGAACATCTATTTCGAATCGTCCAAGAAATTGTCAGCAATACCTTGAAACACGCTAGAGCTCAACAAATGGATGTCTTTTTGCATCAGGAAGGAAAACAACTTCATTTACGGATGGTAGATGATGGAATCGGCTTTGAGCAGGAAAAATTGGAACGATTGAGTTATGGGTTGAAAAATATTCAAGAACGTGTAGAAGACATGGCGGGAACCATTAAAATAAGAACGAGTCCTCAAAAGGGAGTGGCTGTGGATATTCGCGTTCCCCTCCTTGTAAAAGATAAAAATGAAAAGGAAACTGTATGAAAGTATTATTAGTAGACGACCATGAAATGGTCCGGTTGGGATTGAAAAGCTTTTTGTCCATGCAAACCGATATTGAGCAAGTCTTAGAGGCGAAAAATGGGCATGAAGGGGTGGAGTTGGCGCTGAAAGAAAGACCAGACGTCATCATCATGGATATTGTGATGCCAGAGCTAAATGGAATCGATGCGACTCTAACCATCCTAAAAGAGTGGCCGGAAGCTAAAATTGTCATTTTGACGTCTTATTTAGATAACGAAAAGATTTACCCTGTCTTAGATGCTGGTGCAAAAGGGTATATTTTAAAGACCTCGTCAGCAACTGAGATCTTACAGGCTGTCAGAAAGGTTGCAAAGGGAGAATTTGCAATTGAGACAGAAGTTAGTCAAAAAGTTGAGTCACGAAAGAACCATGCTGAATTGCATGATGATTTGACAGCTAGAGAACGAGATATTCTGGCTTTATTGACGAAAGGATATGAAAATCAACGAATAGCAGATGAACTCTTCATTTCTTTAAAAACAGTGAAGACCCATGTCTCCAACATCTTATCGAAATTAGAAGTCAGTGATCGGACGCAAGCAGTCGTCTATGCCTTTCGACACCATCTGGTGAATCAAGAAGATTTTTAAAGGGAAACATGCTATAATAGAGCATGATCATAAGGGGGAGACAAGTGGACGCAAAATTACGTTATAAAGCCAAAAAAGTTAAAATCGTCTTTTTTGATATTGATGATACATTACGTGCAAAAGAAACTGGATTGATCCCAGAATCTGTCAAAGAAGTCTTTCATCAATTGAAAGAAAAAGGAATCCGAACAGGGATTGCAACGGGTAGAGGGATTTTTGGGGTTGTTCCTGAAATCATGGACTTAAAGCCTGATTTTCTAGTAACCTTAAACGGTGCCTATATAGAAGATACAAAAGGAACTGTGATCTACCAATCACCAATCAATGAAGCAATCGTTTCTTCTTTTGTGGATTGGGCCAAAGAATCCGAGATTGATTATGGGTTAGTAGCTAGTCATCAAGCTGCCCTGTCTAATCGGACACCCTTGATCAGTGATGCTATTGACATCATTTATCCAAACTTACCAGTAGATCCAGATCTGCATTTGAAAGAACCTATTTTCCAAATGTGGACCTTTGATGAACAGGATAGTGAGCTAGAGTTGCCCCCTTCTTTGCAAGAGAACTTGCGCCTAGTTTCGTGGCATCCCCATTCGTCAGATGTTGTTCGCTTTGAAGCTTCAAAAGCTTCAGGAGTTTCTCATCTTGTAAATCATTTGGGCTTGAAGCCAGAGAATGTTTTAGTATTTGGGGATGGATTAAATGATCTAGAATTGTTTGATTACGCTGGAATTAGTATCGCAATGGGAAAATCTGCCCCAGAGTTACAAGAAAAAGCTGATTATATCACTAAGAATTTAGAAGAAGATGGCATATTCTATGCCTTAGAGGAGTTAAATATGGTTGAAAAAGAATTGACATTACCACAGTTAGAACTTGCTACGGTTGACGGTCCTGTCGCTGTGATCAAAACCAATCACGGTGAGATGAACATTCAATTGTTCCCGGATCAAGCGCCAAAAACAGTTGCAAACTTTGTAGCTCTTGCTAAGTCTGGCTATTATGATGGTGTCATTTTCCATCGGATTATTAAAGATTTTATGATCCAAGGGGGAGATCCAACAGGCACAGGTATGGGTGGTGAATCCATCTATGGGGAGAGCTTCGAAGACGAGTTTTCAAAAGAATTGTACAATATTCGCGGAGCCCTTTCGATGGCAAATGCTGGACCAAACACAAATGGTAGCCAATTCTTTATTGTACAAAATCAACATCTCCCATATTCGAAAAAGGAATTGGTCCGCGGTGGCTGGCCTGAAGAAATTGCTGAAATCTATACGACAGAAGGAGGAACTCCTCACCTAGATCAACGCCATACCGTATTTGGACAATTGATGGATAAAGCTTCTTTTGCTGTGTTGGATGAGATCGCGGCTGTTGAGACAGGGATGATGGATAAGCCGGTAGAAGATGTCGTGATTGAAACCGTCGAAATTGAGGACTAATATGAAAATTGGAGATAAGTTAGAAGGGACCATTACAGGCATTCAACCTTATGGTGCCTTTGTCGAACTAGAGTCGGGTGTGACGGGCTTGATTCATATCTCAGAGATTAGAAGTGGTTATGTAAGTAATATTCATGATATTCTTTCAATTGGAGAAAAAGTCTTTGTCCAAGTCATCGATGTTGATGAATATTCTAAGAAAGCTAGCCTCTCTCTGAGAACACTAGAAGAAACACCACAACGAAGTATTCGACACCATCGTTTTTCAAATGACCGCTACAAGAGTGGTTTTGCGCCCTTAGCTCAACAGATGCCGACCTGGGTTAAAGAAGGAAAGGTATTCTTTAGCAAACAAGAAAAGAAATAAAAACTTCGATAGGTTGATGAAACCTATCGAAGTTTTTTTGATATAGAGAATTATTCAAATTCGTAAAGGGTAGTAGAAAGATAACGTTCTCCATTATCTGGTGCAAGAGCAAGAACTTTTTTACCGCTACCCAATTCTTTTGCGACTTCAATAGCAGCATAGATAGCAGCTGCGCTTGAGATACCGACTAAGAATCCTTCAGCACCACCAATAGCGCGTGCAAGTTCGAAAGCTTCTTCTGAAGATACGCGACGAACACCATCATATGCATTAGTGTCTAAAGTATTTGGGATAAAACCAGCTGAAATCCCTTGGATTTTATGTGGTCCAGGTTTTTCGCCAGAAAGGACTGCAGATTCATTGGCCTCAACGGCATAGACTTTGACAGCAGGATTATTCTTTTTCAAAGTATGAGAAATACCAGAAACAGTACCACCAGTACCAACACCTGCGACAAAAGCATCTAAACCATCTTTTCCAAAGGCATCAACGATTTCTTGTCCTGTTGTTCTTTCATGTACCTCTGGGTTAGCAGGGTTTTCAAATTGAAGAGGAAGGAAGCCATTTCTTTCTGCAGCGATTGCTTCAGCTTTAGCGATAGCGCCTTTCATTCCTTCACTTCCAGGAGTCAAAACGAGTTCAGCTCCATAGGCTTGGATGATTTTACGACGTTCCACACTCATGGTTTCAGGCATGACAATCACAACCTTGTAGCCTTTAGCTGCGCCGACCCATGACAAGCCAATCCCTGTGTTCCCACTAGTTGCTTCGACAATGGTATCACCTGGTTTGATCAAGCCATCCGCTTCAGCTTTTTCAATCATGCTCAAAGCAATCCGGTCTTTAACAGATGATCCAGGATTGAAGGCTTCGAGTTTGACATAGACATCTGCAGCTCCTTCAGGAACAAGACGGTTCAATTTGACAATCGGAGTGTTCCCAATCAATTCTGTAATATTTTCATAAATAGCCATAATATACCTCAGTTCTAGGTTTTCTTGATACTAACAAGTATAGTCTCTTGCGAGAAGAATGTAAAATATAGAAATTTTATGGGTGTGATAAAAAAAAACTATCGTTGCCGATAGTATTTTAATTATTTTTCTACAGAAAGTAGGGGTACTTCAACCTCACGAATTCCTTGGTCCTCAATAATGACTTTGCCATTGTAAAATTCGACTAAAGCTGCTGTGATAGAACTTGTGTTTTCTTTATCTACAAAAATAGTTGTCATCACCTGATCTGTAAACATCGGATCTTGTTCCGCCAATTGATGGTCTTTTAAGAAATTAGCAAATTCTTGGTATTGGGAGTAAGAAAGTGTGATCCCAAGAATCACTTGCTCTTTGATTTCTACCAGTCCAATTTCTCGAACTGCTTGTGCAACACTTCCAGCATAAGCACGAATCAGACCGCCAGCGCCTAATTTAATACCTCCGAAATAGCGGGTAACCACGACACAACTATTAGTGATGCGATGATTCTCCAAAACTCCTAACATCGGTACCCCAGCGGTTCCACTAGGCTCTCCATCGTCACTGGTCCGTTTGATGTCACTTTGTTCCCCAATGATGAAAGCAGAGCAGTTATGTGTAGCCTTATAGTGTTCCTTTTTGATGGCATTGATAAAATCTCTAGCTTCCTCTTCAGAGGAGACTCGCTTGACATGACAAATGAATTTTGATTTTTTGATTTCTTCTTGAACAGTGCCGTTCTCTTTAAATGTAACATATTCCATATTCTTATTTTACAAAAAAAGAATGATTTTCTCCAACTTTTGCGAATTAATAAGTATGAAGATAGAAGATTCTTATGGAAGACTCTTAACGGAGAGTCAAATGACAAATGATCTGAAAGAAATTGCCCAAGAACTTCCAGCTATGGAAAAACAGAATGGAAGGTACCAATGCTTTCGATGTGGCAGTTTGATTGATCAAAAACTGTGGAAGTTGAGTGAAGAGGTACTGTATTGTAGAGCCTGTATCCAATTGGGGAGGATCCGGAGTGATCAAAAACTTTATACTATTGCACAGCAAGACTTTGAAGGACAGGAGGTGTTAAACTGGAAGGGAACCTTGACTTCCTATCAACAAGAGGTATCCGAAGGTCTCATCCAAGCAGTTAAGGCAGGAAAACATGCCTTGGTACATGCTGTGACAGGAGCTGGAAAAACGGAAATGATGTATCAGGTTGTAGCAACAGCGATCAAGGCAGGAAAAGCAGTCTGTATTGCCACCCCAAGAATCGATGTCTGTATAGAATTGTACGGAAGGATGAGGGAAGATTTTTCCTGCCCCATCTCTTTACTTCATGGAGAATCGGAACCCTATTTTAGAACACCTTTGGTGATCGCTACAACCCATCAATTGCTAAAGTTTTATCAGGCCTTTGATCTCCTTATTATAGATGAAGTAGATGCGTTTCCCTATGTGGACAATCCAATCTTATATAAAGCAGCTCAGAATGCGATAAAAAAAGGGGGGAATACGCTATATTTAACAGCAACCTCTACAGATGAGTTAGATAAAAAGGTCAAGAAAAAAGAAATCATTCGTTATAGTCTTCCAAGAAGATTTCATGGGAACCCACTAGTGGTCCCTGAAATAAAATGGGTGCCGAAAATTAGAGAAAAAATAGAAAAAGGAAGAATCCCTTACGAACTATTGCAACTGATCAAGAAACAAAGACAGACTCACTACCCATTGTTAATCTTTGTATCTGAAATAGAATTAGGACAACAATTTACTGAGAACTTAAAAAAATACTTTCCAAAAGAAACAGTAGGTTTTGTATCCTCACAGACAACAGACCGCCTACGAATGGTAGAAGAGTTTAGAAACAGAGCCATAACCATGCTAGTCTCGACAACAATTTTAGAAAGAGGAGTGACCTTTCCGTTTGTAGATGTCTTTGTTTTAGAAAGTAATCACAAATTATTTACTAAAAGTGCCCTCGTACAAATTTCAGGAAGGGTCGGTCGAAGTAAAGAAAGACCAACAGGTAAACTACTTTTTCTATCAGATGGTATAACACGAGAAATGAAGAAAGCGATCAAAGAAATAAAGGAAATGAATCAGGAGGCTGGATTTTGAAAGAATGTTTGCTTTGTACTAAAGAGTTGAAAACTGGTGAACATTTTACAGACCTTATTTTTATTAAACAACAAGAAGAATGGATTTGTAAAGAATGCAAAGAAGACTTCGAACAAATTGGCGAAATCCATTGTCCTAGATGTTTTAAAGATAAGGAGGAGAAAGTATGTAAAGATTGCGAATACTGGATACAAAAGGGGAATATGGTCTCAATATTGTTTGGAATCTGGCCGATCTCTTTATGGCCTTGATGGCGATGCTCAACCTCGCAGCCATCGCTCTCCTTGGCCGCTATGCGTTTGCGGCAATGAAGGACTATTTCAAGCGATATAAATTTGAAGGCGATCGTTTATTAGGAATGGTATTTGCATGTGACATCAAAAAAGCCTTGAAAAAGTATAAAAGCTATACGATAATACCGACTCCAATCAGCCATGAAAAAAACCAGGAGAGAGGATTCAATCAAGTCTCGACTATACTAGATTTTGCAGAGATAAAGTACAACAATCTATTCCAAAAAGAAGACACTTTAGCCCAATCAAAAAAAACAAGAGAAGAACGATTAAAAACCTCTCAACACTTTCAATTAAAAGGAGAAGTTTCAGAAAAGCAGAAATATCTTATCTTCGATGATATCTACACAACGGGCAAAACAATCGAATTAATGAAGCGCCTACTAATTGAAAAAGGTGTGAAAGAAATAAAGACATTTTCAATCGCAAGGTAAAAAAAGATTTGCAAAAACTTTATGAAAGCGTTATAATATACATATAAATAAAAACATAATGTTTAGAAAGTAGGTACTAATATGATTAAATATAGTATCCGTGGTGAAAACCTAGAAGTAACAGAAGCCATTCGCGACTATGTCGTTTCTAAACTCGAAAAGATTGAAAAATATTTTCAGGCAGATCAAGAGCTAGACGCTCGAGTAAACTTAAAAGTTTACCGTGAAAAGACCGCAAAAGTAGAAGTAACCATTCCGCTTGGATCTATCACACTTCGTGCAGAAGATGTCTCTCAAGATATGTACGGTTCAATTGATCTAGTTGTAGATAAAATTGAACGTCAAATTCGTAAGAATAAAACAAAAATCGAAAAGAAAAATCGTGTTAAATCTGGTGCAGGTAAATTGTTTACCGATGCAGTTGTAGAAGAAGCAGCAACCACCACAGAAAAAGTTGTTCGCTCAAAAACAATTGATCTAGAGCCAATGGATTTAGATGAAGCGATCCTTCAAATGGATCTATTAGCACACGACTTCTTCATTTATCGTGATGCAGAAGACAACACAACAAATGTGATCTACCGTAGAGAAGATGGAGACATCGGTCTATTGGAAGTAAAAGAATAGAGATCAAAAAGAGATTGAAAACATCAATTAAATTATAGAGGAATCAGGAGCATTTATGCTCCTGATATTTTTATATAAACCAAAAAAGTAAAAAAACTTTCAAAAAAATAAAATTTTTTGAAAAAAAGTATTGACAGTAAGGTAAGGTCATGATATACTAATATAGTTGTCGCGCGAGAGCGACAAAGACCTTTGAAAACTGAACAAGACGAACCAATGTGCAGGGCGCTATAACTAAGGTTATAGTAACTGAACAATAAAAAAACAATAAATCTGTCAGTGACAGAATGAGTTTAAGACAAACAATTATTTTAATGAGAGTTTGATCCTGGCTCAGGATGAACGCTGGCGGCGTGCCTAATACATGCAAGTAGAACGCTGAAGCTTGGTGCTTGCACCGAGCGGATGAGTTGCGAACGGGTGAGTAACGCGTAGGTAACCTGCCTCTTAGCGGGGGATAACTATTGGAAACGATAGCTAATACCGCATAAAAGTCGACATTGCATGATGTTGACTTGAAAGGTGCAATTGCATCACTAAGAGATGGACCTGCGTTGTATTAGCTAGTTGGTGAGGTAACGGCTCACCAAGGCGAC
>ERZ773115.1806-NODE-1806-length-18544-cov-15.812862_pt1 | contig 18544 bp, 10 predicted proteins | sample MGYA00511116_ERZ773115 | MGnify/ENA primary metagenome ERZ773115 (study PRJEB29015, sample SAMEA2737869) | human gut metagenome | biome: human gut; feature: human-associated habitat; material: faeces | place: China | collected 2012 ... | reverse complement strand
CCAGCAGCCCGATGGCAAGTGCGACCATCAGCGCAATGACCCAATAGTTCTTCTTATCCATACTGCTCCTTTATCTTGGCATATGAATACATTGTGAATTATACCACGAACTCCATGCCGCGTCAATGTCAAGTTTTCGCGATTGAAGCATTTCGCGATTCAGTTGACTTTGCTTTCATACTTATATGCGCGTGCAGCGCAGGGATTTCGCCTCTGCGGAGGCAAAAATCCTGTTTCAAATTTCTCAATTTTGTGGTATAATGATTCCAGCAGACTTCTGCAAAATGCACGTTAAACCAACGATAAGGAGGATTTTTTACCATGGCTAAGGAACTTAAGGGCACAAAAACCGAACAAAACCTGCTGGAAGCCTTCGCGGGAGAATCTATGGCGCGCAATAAGTACACCTACTTTGCATCGAAGGCGCGCAAGGACGGCTATGTGCAGATTGCCGAACTCTTCGAGGCAACCGCGGCGAACGAGAAGGAACACGCCAAAATGTGGTTCAAGCTGCTGGAGGGCGGCGAAATCAAGGATACCGCGGCGAACCTGCTGCACGCCGCTGAGGGCGAGAACGCCGAATGGACAGACATGTACGTCCGCATGGCAGAGGAAGCGGACGCCGAGGGTTTCCCGGCGATTGCGCATAAATTCCGCATGGTCGCCGCCATCGAGAAGGCGCATGAAGAACGCTATCGCCGCCTGCTGGCGAACGTGGAAAATGACCTCGTGTTCTCCAAGGACGGCGACGTGATTTGGGAATGCGCAACCTGCGGTCATATCGTCGTTGGCAAAAAGGCGCCGGAAATCTGCCCGGTGTGTGCGCATCCGCAGAGCTACTTCATGGTCAAGGCGGAAAACTACTGATATTCCTGATTCTGATAGCAAGCACCCCTCCTTCGGCAAATCACCGAAAGAGGGGTGCATTTTGTACCTCGATCACTGCGCGAAAGTTTCAGCTGACGTTCGTCTTCCTCAATAAACGCGCGGGCATAGCCTGAAAGCGTCACCAACTGAATCGCGCGAAAGGGTCAAGGGAGAAACTCCCTTGCAGGGTGCAGGGACAGCGTCCCTGCTGGGGTCAAGGGGCAAAGCCCCTTGGGTCTCTTTCCCCCGTAAATCCGAACAAAAGACGAGAAAATCAGAAAAACATGTGGAAATGCGGCACGAATTATGATATAATAGGAATGCTTGCCCCGAAAAAGGGGAAAAACGAGGAATCAAGGGAGGAAATTGATTCAATGGCTACTTCTAAGAACACAAGCGCGCTTGATCGGCACTTTGGCTACACCGCCAAGGGCAGCTCGTTCAAGACCGAATGCTTGGCGGGTCTGACGACCTTCTTTGCAATGGCGTATATCCTGATGGTCAATGCGGGTATGTTTTCCAGCATCCCCGGCGTGACTTACGGCGCGATTTACATCGCCACCGCCATCTCCGCTGTCATCGGCACGGTGGCAATTGGTCTGCTGGCGAACCTGCCGCTCGCGCAGGCGTCCGGCATGGGTCTGAATGCCTACTTCGTTTACACGGTCGTGCTGGGGCTGGGTTTCAGCTATGCCAACGCCCTCGTGCTGGTGCTTTTTGACGGTATTCTGTTCATCCTCCTGACCGTCACGGGTCTGCGCAAGCTCATCTTCCAAGCGATTCCGCAGGCGGTTCGCGTCGCGATTCCGGCGGGCATCGGTCTGTTCATCGCGTTCCTTGGCTTGCAGAATGCGGGCATCATCATTCCGAGCGCATCCACCGGCGTCACGCTGGCGTCCTTCAACCTGCTCGCGAATGGCTGGAACGTGGGCATCATGGCGATGGTTGTGACCATCGTCGCGCTGCTGGCGATTGCCATCATGAGCCACCGCAACGTGAAAGGCTCCGTCCTGCTGGGCATTGTCGGCGGCACGGTGCTGTACTATGTGCTGGGTTTCCTGACGATTCCGAACTTCGGCGCGGACATCACGATGTCCAGCCCCTTCGCAGCGTTTGAGGAGTTCTTCTCCGGCGCGTTCGGCAAGGTCTTCACCGAGGGCTTCAACTTCGCGCCCTATGTTGAGGCGCATGGCGTGGCGAACACCGTCCTCACCATTGCGACAACCGCGCTGGCGTTCTGCATGGTGGATATGTTTGACACCATCGGCACGCTGTACGGCGCTTGCGCGCGCGGCAACATGCTGACCAAGGACGGCGAAGTGCCGAACATGGACAAGGCGATGCTGGCGGATGCGATTGCGACCACCACGGGTGCAATCTGCGGCACGTCCACGGTGACGACGTTCGTCGAATCCTCCTCTGGCGTGGCGGAGGGCGGTCGTACGGGTCTGTCCTCGATGGTGACGGCGCTGATGTTCCTTGTCGCCATGTTCCTCAGCCCGGTGGCGCAGCTTGTTCCCGGCTGCGCGACGGCGGCGGCGCTGATTTACGTCGGCGTGCTGATGATGAACTGCGTCAAGGACATTAAGTGGCTGGACGCGACGGAAGCTGTTCCGGCGTTCCTGACGCTGGCGATTATGCCCTTCGCGTACAACATTTCCTACGGCATTTGCTTCGGCCTGCTGTCCTATGTGGTGATTAACCTCTGCACGGGCAAGGCGAAGAACATCAAGGCCGGTACTTGGGTGATTACGGCGCTGTTTATGGCGATGCTGCTGCTGACGCACTAATTGACAATCAGAAAGACCGCTGCATGAGATGTGCGGCGGTCTTTTTGCGTCACTGGGGAAAGAGAAGGGAACTTTGAAAAGTACTACTTTTCCTCAAAAATCAGATAAACTTTGCGAAACGGTAAAGATTTGGTCGCGTTTTTGTAAGAAACTCACATTCTCTTGAAGGAAAAAGAAAAACAGCTGTGCAAGGCGCAGAAAATCGATACATGAAACAAATTGATATGGAACAATCGACAAAATGTGATAAAATAAAACTAGATATGCGCACTTGTGTGCATGGTACGGATGGTAAACAGCAATAAGGAGTTATGTGACTATGTCTATTGAAATTTCCCCTAAGTCCTTCTTTGAGCAGCCCAGTGTGGCGGATATGCGGCTGATCGCCTGCCCCGGTGCCGAGGAGCTGACCGGCCTGATCGACAAGCACCTGGTCCGTTGGGCCAAGGACGCCGGCATTGACAAGGAGACCTTTATCATCTCCTGCGACTGCCCCCGCTTCCAGAGCGGTGATGCCAAGGGTCTGGTCAAGGAGTCCGTGCGCGGCGACGATATCTTTATTGTGGTGGATCCCGGCAACTACAGCGTGACCTACAAGCTGTTTGACAACGTGAACCACATGTCCCCGGACGATCACTTTGCAAACCTGAAGCGCCTGATCCAGGCGGTGGCCGGCAAGGCACACCGCGTGTCGGTGATCATGCCCAGCCTGTACGGCGGCCGTCAGCATCGCCGCGTGGTGCGTGAGAGCCTGGACTGCGCCGTGGCCCTGCAGGAGCTGCAGACCATGGGTGTGCAGAACATCATCACCTTCGACGCACATGACCCCCGCGTGCAGAATGCTGTGCCGCTGATGAGCTTCGACAACGCCATGCCTACCTATCAGGTGCTGAAAAGCCTGCTGAAGAAGGACCCGGAGATCTCCTTCGACAAGAGTAAGTTCACCGTGGTCAGCCCGGACGAGGGTGCCATGAACCGCAACATGTACTTCTCCAGCGTGCTGGGCTGCAACCTGGGCATGTTCTACAAGCGCCGCGATTACACCCGCGTGGTGAACGGCCGCAACCCCATCGTTGCCCATGAGTATCTGGGCGAGAGCGTGGAGGGCAAGACCGTCTTTATCGCAGACGATATCATTGCTTCCGGCGAGAGCATGCTGGAGGTTGCCAGCAACCTGAAGGAGCGCGGCGCTGCCAACATCATTGCCAACGCCACCTTCCCCCTGTTCACCAGCGGTCTGGAGAAGTTCGACAAGGCTGTGGCAAACGGCACCCTGACCTACGTTGTGGGCACCAACCTGACCTACCGTATGCCCGAGCTGCTGACCCGCGACTGGTATGTGGACGTGGATGTTTCCAAGTACGCTGCCTACTTTGTGGTGGCGCTGAACCACGATATGTCCGTTTCCAGCATCATCGACCCCCTGAAGAAAATCGAGAGCCTGCTGGCAAACCGCAAGTAAGAAGCTGTTCCAAAGCCCCTGCACCCTGTGTGCGGGGGCTTTTTGAATTTTCATAGAGAAAAGGAAGTGTATCATTAGAAACAGCAGTGGTATAGGGGACTTTCGCTGATCAGCACTTTTTACAAAAAATGATATACTAATATATTAATTGAAACAAAAAACACTAAATACTATTTACAAATTGTGATATAAATGGTATTCTTTGTACAATGTTGAAGCAGGAAGGCACCTGCCGTGAGAAAAAATCGGAGAAAAAGCAAGAGAGTCCGGCCTTCAAAGCCGGGCATAACAAAGTGCGCAGGCACTTACAAAAAGGAGAAAACACTATGAAACGCCGCGATTTTATGAAGCTTTCCGCCGCTACCGCGCTGGGTGCTACCGTAGCCGCTATGGCACCCTCGGCTCTGGCTGCGACAGAGCTGGACCAGACCAACGGAGATCTGCACACTACCGTAGATCGCAAGACCGCAGCTATGGGTCTGGGCGATGGCAAGACCTTTGCTTATGACCCGGAAAACCCGTACCTGAACGTGAATGTGGGTCTGTTTCATGATGCGCAGGTAATGGTGGGCGGTCAGAATGTTGGTGCTGCTACCTATTACCTGCCCGACGGCATGGATCCCTGGGCGCCGGCAGTTATCGTGCTGACCCCGGACAACACCACCGCAAGGGCGTTCTCCGGCTCGGTCACAGGTCGTATGTGGCGCACGGTGGCGTGCAAAAATAAGATCGCCGTTGTATTTTTCGGTCCTGAAAACGGCGGCAGCTGGAACCTTTCCCTGAGCTCTGCCGGTCGTGATGACGCAGCAGCGCTGGATGCATTGTATCAGCTCATGCGCAAAAAGGGCGTTAAGCTGTCCGGCGCATTCTCCATGGACAAGTCCCACACTGCACTGGTGGGCTACAAGGAGGGCGGCGCAGCCGCTCTGCTGTTCGGCGCTCGCTGGGCAAGCGATTTCAGCTCCATCTGCGCCGTGGATGCCGTTGAGGTCCCGGCAGCTTCTCTGGAGGCAGTGGGCGGCGAGTATGTGCTGCCCTTCCCCGGCGACTCCACCCGTGGCGTGCAGGAGGAAGCCATTGCGGCAAAGACAGTGGATACTCCCGTTTGGTTCGTCCGCTCCAAGGCGGATACTGCCAATAAGGCAGCGCTGGATTTCTACCTGAACGCCAATCAGGCCGTGTCAAAGGGGAACGGCGTGTATGTCAGCAGCCGTACAGGCTCTGCCGCCGAGGTGTGGGTCACCGAAAAAGCACAGTGTCCGGCAGCCATCTGGGAAAAGTTCTCCGGTCAGTTCAAGCGCTTTATGGCACTGCAGCTGCCGGGTCGCGTAGCAAAGGCAGAGGACTTTACCCGTCGGGGCTTTGATATCCATGAGGAGTGGGTCAACGGCGAGCTGCGCCGCTGGATGGTCTATGTGCCGTCCACCTATACCGGCAGCAAAAAGGTGCCGCTGGTGCTGGTGATGCACGGCTACACCGCCTCCATGTACGCCATTGCCGAAGAGTCCCGCTGGTACGATGTGGCGGAGCAGAACGGCTTTATCGTGGTGTTTGCGCAGGGCCTGGTACGTCCCGCAGACCTGATGGGCAACATTCCCACCGCCATGTGGCTGGCAGGTCCCTTTGCCGCACTGGCTGGTAAGGATACCGACCCCAGCGTGGATTTGGAGTTCATCAACAGTCTGCTGGACCGCATGGAGCGGGATTACAGCATCGACACCACCCGCGTGTATGCTACCGGTCACTCCAACGGCAGCCTGATGACTTGGGCTACCGCCTGCCGCTACGCAAGCCGCTTTGCCGCCATTGCACCCGTCGGCTATATGTTTGCCCCACTGCCGGAGCTTGACCCCGCTGTTCTGCTGCCGACATGGGCTTTCCTGGGCGAGTACGACTCGGCAGGTGTGGCAGAGCTGGTGGAGGATAACGGGACGGTGAAGGCGCTGCAGGGCTGGAACGCCCACAACGCCACCAACGAGGCAGCTGTTGCAGAAAGCACCTCCTACGATGGCGCTTTTGTGACCAAGAGCTTTATGGGGGGCAACGCTCCGCTGGTGCAGTACACCGTGGTCAAGGATACCCCTCACGTTTACCTGCAGGAGGAGAGCGTTGCCATCTGGAATGAGTTCTTCTCCCGTTACAGCCGCGGTGCGGACGGCACCCTGTACTATCAGGGCAATGCCGTGACCGCCGGTAAGCATCAGCCCAGCGCAGACTGGTACGCTGCAAAATAAGCTGATAATGCCCGCCGCGCGGCGGTACAGAAGCTTTATATCTCGGGACACCGGAACGTCTGCGGACGCTCCGGTGTCCCTTTTTATGTTTTGCGGCGGCTTGTGTTAAGTTTTTGAAAATTCGTGCCGGGGGCTTTGCAAATCCCGGTGGGTTTATGCTATATTTAAGTTGAAATACTTTGCATTCTGACAGAAAGGAAAAACGCCATGGAGCATTTTGTGGAGTTTGAAGATGTCTGTAAATATTACCAGACCGGCAGTGTGAAGATCGCTGCCGCCGACCACCTGAATTTCTATGTGGACAAGGGCGAGTTCTGCATCATCGTGGGGCCCTCCGGTGCGGGCAAGACCACCCTGCTGAATATTCTGGGCGGCATGGACAACTGCGACGAGGGCAACGTCTGGCTGGACGGCCGCAACGTGAGCCGCTTTTCCGCCCGGGAGCTGACCACCTACCGCCGGTATGACGTGGGCTTTGTGTTCCAGTTCTACAACTTGGTGCAGAACCTGACCGCGCTGGAAAACGTGGAGCTTGCCAGCGAGATCTGCCGCGACCCGCTGGACCCCGCCGAGACCTTGCGCAGCGTGGGGCTGGGCGAGCGGCTGAACAACTTCCCGGCGCAGCTTTCCGGCGGCGAGCAGCAGCGGGTGTCCATTGCCCGCGCACTGGCCAAAAACCCCAAGCTGCTGCTCTGCGACGAGCCCACCGGTGCGCTGGATTACCGCACCGGCAAACAGGTGCTGGGCCTTTTGCAGGATACCTGCCGCAAGACCGGACGCACCGTCATTGTTATTACCCACAACACGGCACTGACCGGTATGGCCGACCGCATCATTCAGGTGCGCAGCGGCCGCATCGTGTCCAATCAGGTCAACGAGCACCCGGTGCCGGTGGAACAGATCGAGTGGTGAGTACTGTGCAGAAAAGTTACCGCAAAAATATCCTGCGCGAGATGAAAAGCAGCATCAGCCGGGTGGTGTCCCTGTTTGGCATCGTGGCGCTGGGGGTGATGATGCTCACCGGCCTGATGTGCATTGCCCCCGATATGCGCACCGCTGCCCAGAAGTATTATGTGCAGCAGAATGTGTTCGACCTGCGGGTGCTGTCCACCCTTGGCCTTAGCCAGAGCGATATCAGCGCGATTGCCGCTGTGGACGGCGTGGACGCCGTGCAGGCGGTGAAGTATCAGGACGTGGAAGGCCACTGGACAGGGGACGAGCAGACCACGGTGGCGCGGCTGTATCAGCTGCCTGCCGACCCGCAGGCCGATACGCCGGAGAACATGAACCGCCCGGTGCTGCTGTCCGGCCGGATGCCGGAAGCTGCCGGGGAGTGCGTGGTGCATGTGATGGGCCACGGCAGCCCGGTGGAACTGGGCACCCAGTTGACCCTGCCGGAAGAGACTGAGGGGGTCAGCGGGCAGGTGTTCACGGTGGTGGGCACGGTGCAGGACCCGCTGCATTTTTCCTCTGATTCCGAGAGCAGCACCGTGGGCGATGGCCAGCTGGACTGCATCCTGTTTGTGCCGGAGGGCACTTTGACCGCAGATTATTATACGGTGTGCTATATCAAGGCAGAAAACGCCGGATTGTATGATAATTATTCCGATGAATATCAGGCCGCAGTGGATGCCGTAGCGGAAAAGCTCAAGGCCATCCAGAGCGTGCAGTGCACCGCCCGGCGGGAAGAGCTGATGGACACTGCCAACGACAAGCTGACCGAAGCGCGCGCCGAGTACGACAGCCAGAAGGCCGAAGCGGAGCGTCAGTTTGCCGAGGCCGAGGCAAAGCTTGCGGACGCACAGCAGCAGCTGGATGCCGCCAAGACGCAGCTGGAAGCCGGGGAAAAGGAGCTTGCCGCCCAGAAGACTGCCCTGCCGGACACCATGCAGAGTGGTGCCGACAAGCTGGTGAGCAGCGAGGAGCAGGTGCTGGAATTTGAGGAACAGTTACAGCAAATCGAGCTGCTGGTCAACCTGAAAAAGGTGGCAGACCCCCTGCTGACCTACGCGGAAGCCGCTCTGCGCAACGCCGAAAAGGCGCTGGACGAAGCCGAGCCGGAGGACGAAGACTACATTGAACTGCGGGATGCGCTGGCCAAGGCGCAGGCCGCTTACGACAACATCTATAACCAGCTGCAGGGCTATCAGCAGCAGCTGGACGCGGGCAAGCGGCAGATGTACAAGCAGGGGCTTATCTCCTCGCCGAACCTCTCCAACGACCAGCTGGTGACCGAGGCCAAGGCTGCACTGCGCAAGATGAAATTGCAGCTTTTGCAGGGACAATTGCAGCTGACCACCGGCACCGCCAGCGCCTACACCCAGTTCGATGCCGCACAGAAGCAGCTGGAAGAGGGCTGGGCAGAATATAACGCCGGGCAGACCCAGCTGGAAGAATCCCGCACCGAGTACGAGAGCCAGAAGGCCGAGGCAGAGCAGAAGCTGGCGGACGGCCTTGCCCAGCTAAACGACGCCGAGGAGCAGGTGAACCAGATCAAAAAGGGCGAGTGGTATGTGCTGGACCGCACCTCCACCATGAGCTGCGTCACCTTTGCCCAGTACGCCGACCGCATGGACGCCATTGCCCGGGTGTTCCCGGTGTTCTTCTTCCTTGTGGCGGCGCTGGTGGCTACCACCACCATGACCCGTATGGTGGACGAGAACCGCCTGCAGATGGGCACCTTAAAGGCGCTGGGCTACTCCAATTTCAGCATCGCGGGCAAGTATTTGTTCTACGCGATGCTGGCCACCATTCTGGGCAGTATCGTCGGCATGGTGGTGGGCTTTGTGGTATTCCCCATCATTATCTGGAACGCCTATCAGCTGGTGTTCAGCCTGCCTACCTTCACCCTGTACTTCTACCCGGGCATGGCAGCTGCCAGCGTGGGCATCAGCGCCGCCGTCATCGGCTTTGCCACATGGTACGCCTGCCGTTCCAGTCTGGCTGAAAAGACCGCAGCTTTGCTGCTGCCCCGGGCCCCCGTGGCGGGCAAGCGCATCCTGATGGAGCGCATCACCCCGCTGTGGTCCCGGATGTCCTTCTCCCAAAAGACCACCGCCCGCAACCTGTTCCGGTATAAAAAGCGGTTCTTCATGACCGTGCTGGGCGTGGCGGGCTGTACCGCGCTGCTGCTTATCGGCTTTGGCATACAGGATTCCCTGCTGCCCATCGTCACAAAGCAGTCTACGGAGCTGACCCACAACGATATGTCCATCACCCTCAGCGACCCCAAAGCCCTGACCATGGAGCAGGGGCTGGCAGAGGAGCTGGATAGCAACAGCGCCGTGCAGAACTGGGGCGCGGTGTATACCAAATCCACCACCATCTACAATGCCGAAGGCGAGAGCGCCAGCGTGAGCATCGTGGCTACCGCCAAGGACAGCGACCTGACCCGGTACGTCACCTTCCGCACCCGCAAGGGGCACAAGGCCATCAGCTTTGACAGCGGCAGCGCCATCCTGACCGAAAAGACCGCCGAGAACTTGGGCCTGCACACCGGCGATACCTTCTGGGTGGAGAACACCGAGGGTGCCCGGGTGGAGCTGACCCTGACCGGCATCACGGAAAACTATATGTTCACCCGGCTGTACCTCCCCCGCGCACAGCTGGAAAGCCTGCTGGGCACGGAGGATATCCCGTGGAACACGGTCTACGGGCAGACCACCTGCACCGATGCTGCCGGGTACAACGCCCTGCGCACCGACCTGCTGGACTGCAACTATGTCAGCGGCATCAGCTTTACCGAGGACACCACCGAACTGTTCGATAACCTCATCGTCAGTCTGGGCTATGTGGTGGTGCTGATCATCATCTGTGCGGCGGCACTGGCGGCTGTGGTGTTGTATAACCTCATCAGCGTCAACCTTGGAGAGCGCAAAAAGGAGCTGGCGACCATCAAGGTGCTGGGCTTCTACGATCAGGAGGTGTACCGCTACATCTTCCGCGAGATCGAGCTGCTGGCGCTTATCGGCTCCGGCGTGGGTCTGGCACTGGGGGTGCCGCTGCACAAGTTCATTGTGTTGACCGTGGAGATGGATCAGCTCATGTTCATCCGCACCATCGCCCCCCGCAGCTACCTGCTGGCGGTGGCGCTGACCATGGTGTTTACCGTGGTGGTCTGCTTTGTCATGCGGCGGCACGTCCGGCGCATCAGCATGGTGGAAAGCATGAAGGCTCCGGAGTAATTACAAAAGCAAAACCATAAAAAGCACCCCCTGCGGTCTGTACGGGCAGACCGCAGGGGGTGCTTAGTCTTTTATACGCTCAGGGAATCAGAGGAACACATACTTGAGGATGAACAGCACGGTGAGCACATACATCAGCGGGCTGATCTTCTTCTCCTTGGCCTTGCCGGTGATCACATTGATGATGGTCCAGGAGATGATGCCGATGGCGATACCCTCGGAGATGCTGTAAGCGGTGGGCATAGCCAGAATGGTCAGGAAGGCGGGGATGCCCTCGCTGGGATCATTGAAGTCGATCTTGATGGCAGAACCCATCATGTAGAAGCCCACGATGATCAGAGCCGGAGCGGTAGCAAAGCTGGGGATGGTGAGGAACAGCGGGCTGAAGATGGTAGCCAGCAGGAACAGCACGCCGGTGGTCATAGCGGTCAGACCGGTGCGGCCGCCCTCGGTAACGCCGGAGGCGCTCTCCACGAAGGTGGTGGTGGTGGAAGTACCCAGCACAGCGCCCACGCAGGTACCGATGGAGTCTGCCATCAGTGCGCCCTTGATGTTGGGCAGACGGCCGTCCTTGTCCAGCATATCAGCCTTGGAGGCCACGCCGATCAGGGTGCCCAGCGTGTCGAACAGGTCCACAAAGAGGAAGGAGAACATCACGGCGAAGAAGTTCAGCAGGCCGACACCGGAGAAGTCGGTCTTGAACACCTGACCAAAGGTCTCGCCCAATGCGGAGAAGTCAAAGCTGACAAAGGCGGTGGGGATGACGGAGTACATACCGGCATCCACATCGGGGACGTAGATACCGGTCAGCTCGCACACGATGCCCAGCAGCCAAGTGATCAGGATGCCGTACAGGATGCCGCCCTTGACCTTTTTGACCAGCAGAATGGCGGTGATGACCACACCCAGCAGAGCAAGGATGGCGCCCACGCCCACGCTGTGGAAGGTTGCGCCCTTGAAGTGCTGGTAGGTGACCAGCGTGGAATCGCTGTTGACGATCAGCTTGGCGTTCTGCAGGCCGACAAAGGCCACGAACAGGCCAATGCCCACGCTGACGGCGCTCTTCAGGGTCATGGGAATGGCATTGAAGATGCCCTCGCGCACATTGGTCAGGGACAGTGCAATGAAGATGACGCCCTCAACAAAGACGGCCATCAGAGCCAGCTGCCAGCTGTAACCCATGGTCAGCACGACCGTGTAGGCAAAGTAGGCGTTCAGGCCCATGCCGGGAGCCAGGGCAAAGGGGTAGTTGGCCAGCACAGCCATCAGTGCGGTGGCAATAAAGGATGCCAGCGCGGTGGCAATCAGCACAGCCTTGGAATCCATGCCTGCTGCGGACAGGATGTTGGGGTTGACGGCAAGGATGTAAGCCATGGTCATGAAGGTGGTGATACCGGCCATGATCTCGGTCTTTACATCGGTGTGGTTTTCTTTCAGGTGAAAGAACTTTTCTAACATGAGAAACCTCCTGCTTCCAATAAAACACTCCGCCGGTTGCGGACGGCGGAGAAAGAACAGCTCCCATTCTATCAGCTGAAAACGTTTTTGTCCACACCAGAAACACACAAATTTCGCAATTTGTTCAAATTTTCTTAAATAAGTATGACTTATCTCACAAAAAGTCTAGCATATTTTAGTGATTTGGACGGAATGCAGGCGATATGTGCAGAAAAAATGTGTGAGGGAAAAAAGTAGTTCCGAAACACCCGCAGGGTGTTTCGGAACTACAAATAAAATATTTTTTACAAATTACCGGCGCTTACAGCGTCTCTACCCGGTCGAACAGATCCTTTGCGGCTTCCACGGCGTCTTTGCTGCCAAAGGCCACCCGCACGCCGCCGGACAGCACGTCAGACAGGGCGGCGGCCTGTGCCTTGAGCAGGGCAGCGTCCACGCTGCACAGCGCCTTGCGGTCGGCGGCGCGCATCTCGTCCGTGATGCCGCAGAAGTACCGGTGATCCAGCTCCCGGGCGGCGGCACGCGCCTTGCGGGGCGTGTCCAGCTTGGCAGCAGTGCCCACGATGAATTCGTCCAGATCCCGGGCGGTGTAGTCCCGGGCGGCAAGGGCGGCGGGGGCGTTTGCAAAGGTCTCGTAGCTTTCCCGCAGGTGGGGGTCCCGGTAGGTGTACAAAAACTCGATGCCGTCGGCACAGAGCATTCCGGTGCCGTAGGCACCGCCCACCTCCCGGATGGTGTGCCACAGGTATTCGTAGCTCATCACCCGCGCCAGCACCCGGCGGCGGCTGTCCTGGGGCATGGGCCAAGCCAGCACATCGTAGTTCACGCCGCCGTCAATGATAAAGGCTTCGTTCACCGGGGGCGTCAGAGGCTGGGTGTAGGGCTGCGCCGGGATGCGCCGGGCGGCGGCAAAGCGGCTTTCCGGCAGCAGGGTGCGCAGCTTTTCCAGTGCGTCCTCAGAGCCATGCAGGCTGACGGTCAGGGCGGCAGTTTGCAGCACCCGGCTGCGCACAGCATCCAGTTTGGCGCCCAGTGCGGACCAGTCGGCCTTTTCCAGCAGATTGCACAGGAAGTGGTAGTAACTCACGCCGGTGCAGGCTTCGTCCGCAGCGCCTTCTACATAATAATGGGCGCGGGCGCGGGTGGAGGCAAACTCGTTGCCCTGCTGGATGAACAGCTGTTCCATGCGCAATTTCAGCTGGCTGACCACCCGGGCATAGGCGGCTTCAGCGGCAGCGCCGGTAAGGACGGTATCGTACAGCCACTCGCCGCCGATCTCCACCGCCTTTTTCAAGCTGCGCTCCAGCAGGCTCAGGCAGAGGGAGAGTTTTGCGTGGCAGGGAGCGCCCTCCTGCCGCCCGGTCCAGAGATCCAGCTGGGCGCGGCTGTCGCCCAGCCATGTGCTGCGCAGGGTGTTCAGCTGCTGGGCGGTATGGGCGGGGGTGTCCAGCTCGTCCAGCACATCGGTGAGCAGGTTCAGGTATTGCAGCTCCTCCGGGGTGACAGTGCCAAGATCATAGTAGAAATTCAGGTACAGGCTGCCGGCAGAGGGGTGGCGCAGCAGGGTGGCACCGGCCAGCTGCTCGGCGCTGCCCTGCGGGGTGGCATCGCCCGCGCCAAGGTCGGCGGCGGTGAGGGGGTGTTCCAGCACCAGCTTGCCGTCGGTGCGCACCGGGGCAGCGGCATCCTCAGTCTTGGGTGCAGTGGGAATTTGCACCACCTGCACCGGGGCGGGGGCAAACAGCTCCCGCAGCAGGGTGTCGAACCATCCCTCTTCCAGCTTGCTGCGCAGGGCGGCAAAGAGCTTATCGGTGTGCAGCAGCAGGGCGGCATCGCCGGTGTGCAGCCAGCCGGTGGCGGCGTTGATGGCGTCCAGCACGCCGTCCGGCAGGCTGCCCGGGCGCTCCAGCGAGGCAAACTCGGCCTCGTTCAAAGCGGCCAGCAGCAGGTCGTGAGGAATGCCGGTCTTTAGCAGCTCGTCCACAGCCTTGCGTACAGCGGGGGCAAATTTGCGGGCAGAATCCACCGTAGCGCCGCGCAGCAGCAGCTCCAAGGTGGGCTGCAAGGTGCTGTCGTCAAAGCCGATGTCGATATCTGCGCCCAGCTGCTCGGCCAGCAGCGCGGCCTTGAGGGGAGAGCTGTTAGTGCTCAGCAGCGCACCCAGCAAAATCTCCACACCCAGCTGCCGCTCACGGTCGGCAAATGCGCCGGTGTACCATGCCAGTGCGCACTGCACCTCGTCCGGCTTGGGCTGGTCGGTGTAGTAGGGCAGCTCCACGAATGCGCCGGGCTGCTCGTCCTGCATGGTCAGGCGGGGACGGGCAGCGGCCTTGGGCATCTTGGACAGGTAGTCCTGATCCAGCCGTGCCAGCTTATCGGCCATGTCCATCTTGCCGTACAGGGTGATGCAGCAGTTGTCGGCGCTGTAATGGCGGCGGTACACCCGCTGGTATTTCTCATAGGTCAGGGCGGGGATGGACGCCGGGTCGCCGCCGGACACAAAGCCGTAAGCGGTATCCGGGAACATCGCCCGCTGCAGGGCGTTTTGCAGCTGAGCATCCGGGGAGGCCAACGCACCCTGCATTTCATTGTAGACCACACCGCTGACCGTGCCGTCTGCATCCCGGTGCCAGCCCTCCTGCTCGAACACCGCAGAGTCCACCATGGCCAGCGGGCAGAACACCGCGTTCAGGTAGACATCCATCAGATTGCAGAAATCGGTCTCGTTGGGGGTGGCAAAGGGGTAGACCGTCTTGTCCGGGAAGGTCATTGCATTGAGGAAGGAAGCCATGCTGCTTTTGAGCAGCTGCACAAAGGGGGAGCTGACCGGGTATTTTTCACTGCCCGCCAGTACGGAGTGCTCCAGAATGTGGAACACGCCGGTGTCATCGGAGGGGAAGGTGCCGAAGCCGATGCCAAAGGCCTTGTTGACGTCCTCGTTCTCCACCAGCAACACGGCTGCGCCGCTGACGTCATGGGTGAGCAGGGTCAAAGTACCGTGCTGCTCGGGGCAGTCCTCGGTGCGCAGGACGGTATAACCGGGATAGTGTGCCATTTTTATTCTCCTTTACGGGATGTTTTTCACAGAGGATGCGCCTGCGGCTCAGCCGCCGAACAGGCCGAAAAAGCTGGTGTGGGTCACGCCCAGCACAAGAAAAAGAGCAATCAGAGCGAACAGCACGCCGATGATGATGTCCATCTGGTGCACCGTGAGCGGGAATTTATCGTAAAGCTTTTCCTTGGGGTTTACAAAGTCCTTGTTGCCGTTGTCCAGCAGGCGCTTTTTGCCCTGCTCAAAATCGGCCTTCTGCGCCTGCAATTCAGCCTGCTGGCGGGCAAGTTCTGCCTCACGGGCGGCCAGTGCGGCCTCGCGGCGTTCAAGCTCGGTCTGGGTATCCGGGGTGGGCTGTGCCATGAAAAGTCCCTCCTGTAAGCATAAGATGTTTTCCTTATGATACCACAAAAATGTGGACAAAAAAAGCACCCGCAGTACAAAGACTGCGGGTGCAAAGGGGGATGATGAGGAGATTACTTCTTAGCCAGATACTTGCGGATATCAATGGCGACAGCCACGATAATGACAAGGCCCTGAACGATGTAGGTGTAGGAGGAGTTGACGTTCATGAACTGCAGAGCGACCTTCATCAGCTCAAAGACCAGAACGCCGACCAGAACGCCGGGCACGGTGCCGACGCCGCCGGTGGTGGAAACACCGCCGATGGTGCAGGCTGCGATAGCATCCAGCTCATAGCCCTGTGCGGTATTGACGGATGCGCCGCCGGACTTTGCAGCCAGCAGGCAGCCGGCCAGACCGAACATGCAGGAGGCCAGAATGTAGATGCGGATCTTGGTGGCGTAGACGTTGACACCGGCAACCTCGGCAGCAGCTTCGTTGCCGCCGATGGCGTACATATACTTGCCGTGGCGAGTCTTGTTATACAGGAACCAGAAGCAGACAGCCACGATCAGGGCGAACCAGATCAGCACGGGGATGGCAAGGAAGGTGTCCTTTGCCAGAGCGGTGAAGTTGGAGTTCAGGGAGCCGATGGGGGTACCGCCGGTGTACACCAAGCAGATACCGTAGACCACCTGCTGCATACCCAGAGTAGCAATGAAGGGCTGCACCTTCAGGTAGCTGACCACCAGACCGTTGCACAGACCCACGATGGCGCAGATGGCAATGACCAGAACGAACACCACAGGGGTGGGCAGGGTGGGCATATTGGGGTAGAACTTGCCGGAAGCGCCTTCGGTCTGCGCAAAAATGCAGGCAAGGCAGGCGGCAAAACCGGCCAGACGGCCAGCGGACAGGTCGTTACCGGTGGTGATCAGACAGCCGGAAATGCCCAGCGCGATGATGTAGCGGATGGACACATTCTTGAACAGGTTGATCATGTTGGTGCCGGAGAAGAAGTTGGGGTGAATGATGCCAACGATCAGGGTGACGGCCAGCATCATCATGATAATGGCGTTGTTGCTGAGCCACTTGCCCACAGCCTTGCCATTCAATTTTTTGGTAGCTTCCACGATAGACAGCCTCCTTAATTACTGATTTGCCGCAGCTGTGTCAGGTGCGGTCTCGAACTGGGTAGCCAGCGCCATGATGTTCTCCTGCGTGGCATCCTTACCGTTGATAAAGCCGGTGATACGGCCATCGCACATGACCATGACACGGTTGGACATACCAATGATCTCGCTCATTTCAGAGGAGATCATGATAATGCTCTTGCCCTGCTTGGCCAGATCAGCGATGATGCAGTAAATTTCGTACTTTGCACCGACGTCGATGCCGCGGGTAGGCTCGTCCAGAATAAGCACATCGGGGTTGTTGGCCAGCCAGCGGGCGATCAGCACCTTCTGCTGGTTGCCGCCGGAAAGGCTCTTGATCTGGGTCTTGGGGCTGGGCACCTTGATGGCCATCTTTTCCTTGTTGGTAGCCACCAGATCGAGGATCTTCTGGTTGTCCAGCATGATGGGACCCTTCCGCAGGGCATCCAAGGAAGCGATGGAGATATTATCGGCAACGCTCAGCACGCCCAGAATGCCGGTAGCACGGCGGTCCTCGGTCAGCAGAGCAACGCTCTTCTGAATGGCGTCGCGGGGCTGCTTGATGTTGACCTCTTCACCCTTGATCCACACCTTACCGGAGGTATGGGCACGCAGGCCGAAGATGCCTTCCATCAGCTCGGTACGCTGAGCGCCCACCAGACCGGCAACGCCCAGGATCTCACCCTTTTTCAGCTCAAAGCTGCAGTGACGGAAGGAACGGGGATGGATGGAGGTAAAGTCCTCCACCTTCATCATGACCTCGTCCGAGGGCACGTTCTCCAGCGGGGGGAAGAGGTTAGACAGCTCACGGCCGACCATCTTTGCAATGATCTCTTCCTTGGTCATGTTGGCAACGTCCCACTTGCCGATGTACTGGCCATCGCGCATGATGGTAACTTCGTCTGCGATGACCTTGATCTCGTCCATCTTGTGGCTGATGTAGACCAGAGCAACGCCCTGCTCCTTCAGCTCCCGCATGATGCGGAACAGGCTCTCGACCTCGTTTGCGGTCAGAGAGGAGGTGGGCTCGTCCAGGATCAGCACCTTGCAGTTGGCGGAAACAGCTTTAGCAATTTCCACCATCTGCATCTGGGCGATGCTCAGGGAACCCAGCTTTGCATGGGGATCGATGTCCAGCTTCAGTTTCTTCAGCAGTTCATCGGTATCCTTGTACATTTTGGCATGATCCACAACGGTGACGATGCCGTATTTCTTGGTGGGGTAGCGCCCCAGCCAGATATTCTCAGCCACGGTACGAGCCGGAATGGGCTGCAGCTCCTGATGCACCATGGCGATGCCGCGGTCCAGTGCATCCAGCGGGGTGGGGATGTTTACCTTCTGCCCCTCGTATTCGATCTCGCCCTCGTCCATCTTGTAAATGCCGAACATGCATTTCATCAGAGTGGACTTACCGGCGCCATTTTCACCCATCAGAGCCATGACTTTGCCGGGACGGAGCTCCAGCTGAGCATGATCCAGGGCTTTGACACCGGGGAAGGTCTTGACCACGCCTTTCATTACCAGACGGTATTCTGACATTCCGCAAAAGCCTCCTTTATGGTTGTTTACAGGCGGGCAGGTTTTTTCTAAAATAAGGCGCGTGCGCGGAGAAGATTTCTCGCACGCACGCGCTTTTTAGCTTTCGTTCAAGCCGTTAAGGCCTGCTGCGCACCTTGCATTGGTTCCGGGAAACTTTAGTCTTCCTTCAGGTACTGAGAAGCGTTGTCCTTGGTGACCTTGACGTAGTCGACCCAGTAGTACTTCTCAACATCCTTGCCCTCGACGAACAGCTTGGTAGCCTCGGCAGCCTTGGTAGCCTGACCAACGTCGTCGTTCAGAACGGTACCGGTCATGTTGCCATCGACAACGTTCTGCACAGCCTCTACCAGAGCATCGACGCCGACCAGGTAGACGTCCTTGCCAACGGTGCGGCCAGCCTGCTGGATGGACTGCAGAGCGCCCAGTGCCATTGCGTCGTTGTTGCAGAAGACGACTTCGATC
>ERZ773115.1799-NODE-1799-length-18607-cov-3.259217_pt1 | contig 18607 bp, 15 predicted proteins | sample MGYA00511116_ERZ773115 | MGnify/ENA primary metagenome ERZ773115 (study PRJEB29015, sample SAMEA2737869) | human gut metagenome | biome: human gut; feature: human-associated habitat; material: faeces | place: China | collected 2012 ... | reverse complement strand
GCCTCGGCAGCCTTCAGTCTGTTGGCCAGATCCGCATTCTCCGACCGGGCGGCTTCGAGGGCGGAATTGCCCGCAGCCACTGCATTCTGGAAAGCGCGGATGTCGTCGGCCGTATAGCCCGGAACGCCGCGCTCCCAGCCACGCTGGTTGAAGCGGTAGGTGATACCAGCCGTAGCGGAAAGTCCGGCCAGATAAGAACCGTTCATCTCCGCAGGGCAAATGCCCGACTTGGTGAGCAGCCCCTTGAGTTCGATATTGAAATCGAATGCGGGCGACAGGCGGAACTTGCTGAGCAGACCCGCCGTGAAGGCGAACTCCTGGCGCGAACCGGATGCATTCTCACGCTGGCTACGGTCCGTGAAGTTCGAAGCCATGTAACCGAAACCGGCGAACGGCACGGCATACCACGCACGGTCAGCACGGTAACCGCCGATCCAGTTCGAGGCGTTAACCATGAAATCCAAGTGTCCGAACATGTACGGCCACGTCATCTTGCCGATCTGGGAATCGAAATTGTTGAACCATCCGCCCTGCAATTGAGCGCGCATACCGAAGACCGGATGCACCCACTTCGTCACCGACAGGTTGCCCTCGAAACCGAAACGGTCGCCCCAAGAGCCGGAGTTACCGCCGTTGGAGAAGGCTGTGCCGGTTCCGAAACCGGCCGAAACCTCCCAATTATCCCAGAATCCGTTCGACACGAATCCGGCAACGCTCGGCTTCTTCGGCGTTCCTTCGGCAAATGCGGCAGAGGCGAAAGCCACGAGCAAAAAAGTCAAGAAAATCTTTCTCATAATATTCATCTTTAATACGTCTTACATACTTGTCGTAAAAGTACACAATTTTTTCACAAAAACCATTCAAATCCGGTCAAAAAAACAGAAAAAAGAGAGCTTCGGAGACAAAGAAGCCCCAAATGCCTGGGCATTGGGGCTTTTTAGAACACAAATCAGGTGGAAACAAACATCAGCCGCACTTGGAATAGCCGCACGACATGCAGGTCAGACAGCCGTTCTGATAGGCCATATTCTCCTGTCCGCAGCTCGGGCATTTACCCTTGGATTTCGTGCCGTCGACGATATACTGTTTCAATGCACGGCACACGCCGGTCTTCCACGTGTTGATCGACTCGCTGTCCAGATGCAGGGACTCGATCAGCGACACGGTCTTCTCGATCGGCATGCCGTGACGCAGCACGCCCGAAATGAGCTTGGCGTAGTTCCAGAACTCTTCGTTGAACAGACGCGAAATGCCGCCGATGGTGTTCGTATAACCGTAACGGTCGGTGTACTGGAAATCATAGCGTTTCGTACCGTCCGCCTCGCGGACCTTGATGATGAAGCCCTTCTTGATCTTCGGGGGAATGAACATGGCGTCCTCCTCGATCTTACCCGTGAAGACCTCGTAGGGACGCCCGCCCTGCAAGCCCACGAAGGCGATCCAGTCCTCCGTGCCGTTCTTGAACCGCACGATGTCGGCAGGAATCGACTTGGGACGCTTCTGCACCTCGCCGGGATGCTCCTCGCACTTCTTCCGGCTCTTGGAGTTCTTCTCCAGCAGCACGCCGTCGCGGCAGCCGTCGCGGTAGACCGTGACGCCCTTGCAGCCGCACTCCCAAGCCGTGCGGTAAACATCGGCCACCAACGCCTCCGAGACGTTGTTCGGCAGGTTCACCGTCACCGAGATCGAATGGTCCACCCATTTCTGGATGGCGCCCTGCATCTTGACCTTGGCCACCCAGTCGATGTCGTTGGCCGTGGCGCCGTGGTAGGGCGACGCGGCGACCCACTCGTTCAGTTCGGCGTCGGAGATCGTCGCCAGCTTCGACGTGTCGTATCCGCTGGCTTCCAGCCATTTGACGAAATTATGATGGTAAACGTTGTACTCCTGGAACTTTTCGCCCGTTTCGTCCTCGTAATCGACGTGGGTGTCCACGTCCGAAGGATTGATCTTGCGGCGGCGCTTGTAGACGGTGCGGAACACCGGCTCGATGCCCGAAGTGGTCTGCGACATGAGCGACGTGGTTCCCGTGGGCGCGATGGTCAGCATGGCGATATTGCGGCGGCCCACCTTCGCCATCTCCTCGTAGAGCGCCGGATCGGCCTCGCGGATACGGGCGATCATCGGGTTGTTCACCTCCTTCGCGGCGTCGTAAACCGGGAAGGCGCCGCGCTCGGCGGCCATCTTCACCGAAGCGCCGTAAGCCGCCAGAGCGAGGCACTTCTGCACCTCGACGGCGAAGTCGATCGCCTCCTGCGTGCCGTAGCGCAGACCCAGCGCGGCGAGCATGTCGCCCTCGGCCGTGATGCCCAGACCCGTACGGCGGCCCTTCCGCGCCATTTCGCGGATCTTCTTCCAAAGCTCCAGCTCCACGCGGCGCACATCCAGGTCTTCGGGGTCGGCGGCGATCTTCCCGATGATCTGTTCGACCTTTTCCAGTTCGAGGTCGATGATGTCGTCCATCATGTGCATCGCCTTGTATACGTGGTCCCTGAACTTGTCGAAATTGAACTTCGCATCGGCCTTGAACGGGTTGTCCACATAGCTCAACAGGTTCATCGCCAGCAGGCGGCACGAATCGTAGGGACAGAGCGGAATCTCGCCGCAGGGGTTGGTCGAAACCGTCACGAAACCCTCGTCGGCATAGCAGTCGGGAATGCTTTCGCGGATGATCGTATCCCAGAACAGCACGCCCGGTTCGGCAGACTTCCACGCGTTGTGGATGATCTTCTCCCAGAGCTTCCGGGCGTCGATGTCCTGCTCGTATTTGGGGTTGTCCGACTTGATCGGGAACTGCTGGTGGTATTTCTTCCCGGCGAGAGCCGCACGCATGAAATCGTCGTCGATCTTGATCGAGACGTTGGCGCCCGTCACCTTGCCCGTGTCGACCTTGGCGTCGATGAACCGCTCGGCGTCAGGGTGCTTGATCGACAGCGACAGCATCAGCGCGCCGCGCCGCCCGTCCTGCGCCACCTCGCGCGTCGAGTTCGAGTAACGCTCCATGAAGGGCACGATGCCCGTCGACGTGAGTGCCGAGTTGAGCACCGGGCTGCCCGTGGGGCGGATGTGCGAAAGGTCGTGGCCCACGCCGCCGCGGCGTTTCATCAGCTGGACCTGCTCCTCGTCCATGCGGAAGATGCCGCCGTAGGAGTCGGCGGGGTTCTTATGGCCGATGACGAAGCAGTTCGACAGCGACGCCACCTGGAAATTGTTGCCGATGCCGGTCATCGGGCCGCCCTGCGGAATGACGTAACGGAAATGGTCGAGCAACGCGAAAACCTCCTCCTTCGGGAGCGGGTTCGGGTATTTTTGCTCGATGCGTTCGATTTCGGAAGCGATGCGCTCGTGCATCTCGCGCGGCGATTTCTCGTAGATGTTTCCGAAAGAGTCCTTGAGGGCGTACTTGCTGACCCACACCGTGGCGGCGAGGTCGTCCCCGTCGAAATACTTCTTCGACTCGGCAACCGCATCGTTGTAATTGACCTTCTGCGGCGTGTCGGCTTTGGTGGCTTTTGACATAACTATTTTCAGACTATTATTTCTATATTTTCAGATTTCAGGCGTCACGGCGGGCAAAACCCGGTTCTACAAAATTGCGGCTTTTCCGGATAAAAAGCCAGCATGAAGAGCCAAACTTATTCACAAAATATCTACAAAAGAGCAAAAGGCACGCCCCAGATACCCGGAGCGCGCCTTCGGTCCGAAGGCGGGATTATTTCACCGCCACGGCGTCGATTTCGACCAGCGCGCCCATCGGCAGCGCCGCGACCTGGTAGCACATGCGCGCCGGCATCTCCGAGGTGAAGAACTCCGCATAGACGGCATTCATGGCGGCGAAATCGCCGATCGACTGCAACAGGACCGTGGTTTTCACCACGTCGGAATAATCGTATCCGGCTTCGCGCAGAATATGGCCGAGGTTCGTGAGCGACCGGCGCGTCTGGGCCTCGATGCCTTCGTCCATCTTTCCGGACGCGGCGTCGATCGGGAGCTGTCCCGAAACATAGAGCGCGCCGCCGGCCTCGACGGCCTGCGAATAGGGACCCACGGCCTTGGGCGCATGGGGAGAAGCGATGATGGTTTTCATAAAAAATTATCTTGAAATTATTTAAGCCTTCGTGCTTTCAACCGCCGTACTCGCAGCCTCTGGCCGCATGTACAGGCCCGACCCTCCCTTGAATCCACGCCGAAGCGGGGACTTATATCCGCCTGCGGCGGAAATATCGGGTCCGGAAGTTGTACAAAGGTATAATTAATTCCCTATATTTGCCATATGATCCAAATGGAAAAACGATGAAGATTTTACTGAAAATTGCGATAGTCGCTGTCGCTGCGGCCTTTATGGCCGGATGCTGCAACTGCCGCTCCTACCAGAAAAAGACCCGCCGCCCGCTGGCGGGCACCGAGTGGCAGCTGATCCAGCTCGGCGGCAAGGCGGTCAAACCCGAGGAGGGCAAATTCACCGTCACGCTGCTCGCCGAAGGCAATCGCCTGACGGGCGTCGGGGCCTGCAACCGCCTGACGGGCGCCTACAAGACCGACGGGAAACGCACGCTGAAGATCGGGCCTCTGGCCGCGACGATGATGGCCTGCCCGGGCATGGACGAGGAGGACGCCTTCACCAAAATGCTCGAATCGGTGACCCATTACGACATGGACGGCCCGATGCTGCTGCTGTTGAGCGACGGCGAACTGCGCGCCGTGTTCCAGGCCAGGCCATGACGTTCCGGGGTCTGATCGGCGCCTGCGTCCTGCTCACCGCCCGACAGCAAGTTGTCCGCCGAAGCGGTCCGGGCGCTTGAAAGCTCCCCGCACTGGAAGCCGGGAGAGCTGTACGGACGAAAGGTCCCCGTGGAAATCACAATTCCCGTGGACTTCCGCTCGTCCAATTAAAAAAGGACCGGATGCATCCGGTCCTTTTCAGTTTTGCATTGCCCGCTATTTCAGGTGCGGATTCAGGCGGCCCCACTCGCCGACGGGAGGCAGAATGCCCATCGCGATCACCTCGTCGCGCAGTTTGCAGAGGTGTTCGTAACTCTCCGTCAGTTTTTGGCGCTCCCCGGCCGTGCCCTGCACGTTCTTATACGACACGCCCTCCTTCGTGATGACGGTCTCCATCGCCATGAGGATGTGCTTGAACTCGTCGTTGTGGACGAATACGCCGGCGGGATAGGTGAACGGCTTGCCGCCCATCGCCGCCGCGATCATCGAGATCGAGATATAGGCCGGACTCTGGAACGACGAACGGCCGCGCAGGTCGATGATGCGCTTGCCGCCCTGAATCACCCGCTGTTGCAGGTCGGCCCAGTCGCCCTCGGGCATTTCTTTGCCGATCAGCTCCGAAAGGGGCCGTCCGGCGACGAGCGTCGTCGAGGCGAAGACCGCCATCTGCTCGCCGTGGCCGCCGTAGGTGCGGCAGTTGCGGATTTCGTCGGGCGAGATTTTGAAATATTTGGCCAGTTCCGAACGCAGGCGCGTGGAGTCCAGCGCCGCGAGGGTCGAAACCTGCGAAGGCTTCAGCCCCGCATAGATCAGCGTGATCAGTCCCGTGATGTCGGCCGGATTGAAGACCACCACGACGTGCTTCACGTCCGGACAATAGGACTTGATGTCCTTGCCGAACTGTTCGGCGATCTGGGCGTTGCCTTTCAGCAGATCCTCGCGCGTCATGCCCGCCTTGCGGGCCGCGCCGCCCGACGACACGACGTAAGCCGCATCGGTCAGCGCCTCGCGGATGTCGGTCGTCCACGTGATGTTCGCCCCCTCGAAGGCGCAGTGATAAAGCTCCTCGGCCACGCCCTCCAGCGCCGGTTCATACGGATCGTAGAGGCAAATGTTCGGCGTCAGGCGCATCATCAGCGCCGTCTGCGCCATGTTCGAGCCGATCATGCCGGCCGCACCCACGATGGTGAGTTTCTCGTTCGTTACAAAGTCCATAGTGTTGTTATTTTATTGAAACCACAAATTCGTCCCCTAAAACCCGCCTCCCGAGCGGGCCGGCTACTCGATCTCCCGGCGGTTCATCAGCGCGTGGGTGATCGTCAGTTCGTCGACATACTCCAGTTCGTCGCCGAAACCGATACCGCGCGCGATCGACGTAACTTTCAGCCCCGGGAACTGCCGCAGGCGGTTCATCAGGTAGAAAAGCGTCGTCTCCCCTTCGACCGAAGTCGAGATGGCGAGGATCACCTCCTTCACCCCGCCGCGGGCGATCCGTTCGCACAGCAGGTCGATCTTCAGGTCCGAGGGCGAGATGCCCTGCATGGGCGAGATGACGCCGCCCAGCACGTGGTACATCCCCCGGTACTGGCGCGTGTTCTCGACCGACAGCACATCGGCCACCTGCTCCACGACGCAGATCGTCGCATGGTCCCGTTCCCGGTCGGCGCAGATCGGACACACCTCCTCGTCGGAGAGGTTGTTGCACTGCGAACAGTAGCGGATCTCGTTGCGGAACCGGTCGATGCTCTCCGTCATCTCGGCCACCGAATCCCGCTCCATGCGCAGGATGTGGATGGCCAGGCGCAACGCCGTGCGGCGTCCCACGCCCGGAAGCTTCGAAAGTTCGCCGACGACGTCCTGTAAAAGTTTCGACATTTAAATCGTTTCGACGGTTTTACATTCGAGCCACCCCTTCTTGCCGTCGGCAATGGTGATCTCGCACCAGTTGTCGAGGCGGTCGGTGATCTCGACGAGCGTCCCCTCGTGCAGCACGAAGAGGTCGGTCGCCGACTTGTCGGGCGAACTCTTCACGGCCGTCGAGAGCGACATCACGACGGCCTGCGTGTCGTCGAGCATCTCGCGCCGCTCGCCCATGGCGAACCAGCTCGTGAGCATGAAGACCGCCGCAGCGACGAGGGTTCCGTAGAACCCCGCCTTGCGCAACGGCAAACGCTGTGCCAACAGGTAGGCGAGGAACAGCGCCAGGGCGCAGACCAACGCCGCGAGCGAGAAGACGCTCCACGCCGTGCAGCTCATCAGACGGCGCACGCCGCGCATCCATTCGGTGAAGAAAAATTCGGGTATCTGCTCGATGTTGTCCTTCGTGCGGGCCTCGGCGACGCTCAAATTATAGCGGATGTCGTCGTTGCCGGGAGCCAGCCGCAAGGCCCGGTGGTAGAAAAGGATCGACTTGCCCAGCCGCCCCTCCTTGAAACAGGCGTTGGCCAGGTTGTAATAGAGTTTCATGGAACTCAATCCGCGGGCGAGAATTTGCTCGTAGAACTCCGCGGCGGCGTGGAAGTCGCCATTGATATAAGCCGTGTTGGCGCGGTCCCACAACTGCTCGGGCGACGCCTCGGCAGCGGGTTCCGGAGCCGCCGTCACGGCAGGCTGCGCCAGCGTGTCGGCTCCCTCCTGCGCATGCGCGCAGAGCATGCCGGACAGCAGGATCAGGAATAGGGTCAATCGTTTCATAACACTATCGTTTTATCACCGATTCGATGCGCGAGATCAGGTTCACGCCCTCGGAATAGACGTCGTTCATGCGGGCCGACTCGACGGGCGAATACTGCGCCTCGTCGCACCGGGTGATGATGTCCGTGAAACGCTGCGAGTCCTCGGACGAAACGCCCCGTTTGTGCAGCTCCTCGCGGACATTCTCCTTGGTGAGGTTGGCCACCGGGATGTTGAACTTGTCGCTCATGTACCCCCACAGCGCGCGGAGCATCTCCTCGTAGAAGGCATGCCGGTTCTGCTCCTCCATATACCGCTTCGCGGCGCGGAACCGCTGCACGGCGACCTTGTTGGCCCGCTTGCCCCGCACGAGGGCGACGTTCTGCGATTCGCGGATCTGCTTGCGCAGCGCCACGTAGATCATCGTGAAAAGCGCCAGCACACCTAACAGAAGAATCCAGTAGGCGGCGCTGAAGATGAACGGCACGCGCTCGGAGCGCAGCTGCGCCCCGCCCAGCTTGATGAAGCGGATGTCCTGGCCCAGCATCTTCACCTCCTCCTTCGACATGCCGCGCCCCTGCATCACCACCGCATCGCCTCCGCCGCGGGCATCGGGCGTGATTTCGAGCGTCAGCGGCTTCGATTTCAGCGTCACGTACTGCACCCGCTGGGGGTCGAAGTAGGTGAACTCGATGGGTTCGATGTCGTAAGCGCCCTCGGCCCGTGCGATGAAGGGATATTCGAACTGGCGGTAGCCGGAGATGCCCGAGGCCGACGTGTTGATCGACTCGGTGGTCTTGACGTTATACTGCTCGAAGGAGGTCGGCAGCGGCAGTTTCGGGGCCTGTACGAAGGTGAGGTTGCCCGTGCCGGAAATCTTCACCGTGACCGTCGCGCCCGAATTGGCCGCGATCCGTTCCGAAGGGAACTGGGTGTCCATCGTGAAATTGCCCACAGCGCCGCTGAAGCTGGCCGGAGCACCTGCCGGAAGCGCTTTCACTTGGACCGTGGCCCGCTGGCTCTGCACCTTGCGCGGAACGTTGAACACCTCGCGGCCGCCCCCGAAGAAGGGATCGGCATGGCGGCTCTGCACCACGACCTGCGCCACGACGGTCATGTCCACGGGGTCGATCGTGAGCGAGCCGACCTGCTGCGGATAGAGCAGGTAGTCGTACAGCACACGCGTCTCGTACACCTTCCCGGCATAGGTCTCGCGCCCCACGCGGGCCGAATTGGGATCGGAGAGGTCCTGCGACCAGAAACCGTTGAACGACGGAGCCGACTCGGGAACGATGTTGACATAAGGAACCCGCGTATAGAGCTTGAAAGCCACGTGCAGGGGTTCGTTCTTGTAGACCGACGAGCGCGACACGACGGCCCGGAGCAGAATATCGTCCTTGCCGATCCGGCTCTGGGCATCGGCCTGCGTATCGTCCGCACGGTTCGAACCGCCCTGCTGCTGTTGCGCCCGGGAGCCTTCGCCCTCGTTCACGATCTCGATGGGCAGCGGCCGGGTCCGGTAGGACGAGCCGTCGACCTTGACCTCCGCGGCGCCGATGGTCACGTTGCCCGCGGCCTGCGGCAGCAGCACGAAAGTGTAGGTATAGCTGACGCTCTTGGTCATCGAGCCGTTGACGATCTGAACCGACGACCCCTGCGAGATGGCAGGTCCCGCCAGCACGTCGAATCCCTCGAACGAAGGCGCCTTGAAAGTATCCCCGTCGGGTTTGGCGTTCAGGGCGAATTCCACGCGGAACGCCTCGCCGACGGCGACCGTCAGCGGCGAGTTGGCTTCAAAAGTGACCTTCTCGGCAGCGGATGCCGAGAAGATCGCCAGCACGAAGAGTGCTGTCAGGGATATTTTTGCAACAAAGTCTCTCATCACAAAACGATATGTCTGTCAATTCGCGCCGCACCCTCTTCCGAAAGCCGTCTCTCAAACGGCCACAGGGAGGGGCTTGTCGCGGCGCGACCGGAATTTCGCCCGGATTATCTGCCGGATTTCATACCTTACGACGGTCTTTTTTACAATTTTACAACGCAAAGTTTTGCGCGTTAGTATTTTTTCATGCAACTAATTTACACCTGCCGTCCGAAACGCCAATTTTGCCGCTTGCGCCACCAAGCCCCTCCCTGAAGGAGGGGTTTGGGGTGGGGTCGAACCTGTAACCGGCACCGCAGGCGGCGACAACACCGATCGGGAGCGGGAAACAGTGCATGGTATAAACGACCGTTCTTAATGCTTGAAATCGGCGAAAAAGTCGTTCCCCTTGTCATCGACGATGATGAACGCCGGGAAGTTCTCGACATAGATCTTGCGCACGGCCTCCATGCCCAGTTCGGGGAAGTCCACGACCTCGACCGACTTGATGGAGTTCTTCGCCAGGATCGCTGCCGGGCCGCCGATCGAACCGAGGTAGAAACCGCCGTGTTTGCGGCAGGCGTCGGTCACCTGCTGCGAGCGGTTGCCCTTGGCCACCATCACCAGCGAACCGCCCTGCGACTGGAACAGGTCGACGTAGGGGTCCATGCGCCCGGCCGTCGTGGGGCCGAACGAACCCGAAGCCATGCCCTGCGGCGTCTTGGCCGGACCGGCGTAGTAAACCGGATGCTTCTTGAAGTATTCGGGCATCGGCTTGCCCTCGTCGAGCATCTGCTTGATGCGGGCGTGGGCGATGTCGCGGGCGACGATCAGCGTGCCGCGCAGATTCAGGCGCGTCTTGATCGGGTATTTCGTGAGGATCGCACGCACCTTGTCCATGCCCTCGTCGAGGTCGATGTCCACGGCCGGGGACATCGAGGGAGCCTCGGCCGGCAGGAAGCGCGCGGGATTCTTCTCCAGCTCTTCGAGGAAGATGCCCTCGGGCGTGATCTTGGCCTTGATGTTGCGGTCGGCCGAGCAGCTCACGCCGATGGCCACGGGGCACGAAGCCGCATGGCGCGGAGCGCGGATCACCCGCACGTCGTGCACGAGATACTTGCCGCCGAACTGGGCGCCGACGCCGCTCTCGCGGCAGATTTTCAGCACCTTCTCCTCCCATTCCAGGTCGCGGAAGCAGCGTCCGCCCTCGTTGCCCGAGGTGGGCAGCTCGTCGAGGTAGCCGGCCGAAGCCTTCTTCACCGTCGAAAGGCACATCTCGGCCGACGTGCCGCCGATGCAGACGGCCAGGTGGTAGGGCGGGCAGGCCGACGTGCCGAGGTCGAAGATATGCTGCTGGATGAATTTCGTGAGCGACTCCTCGTTCAGCAACGCCTTGGTCTGCTGGTAGAGGAAGGTCTTGTTGGCCGAGCCGCCGCCCTTGGTGATGAAGAGGAACTCGTACTCCATGCCGGGCTTGCCGCCGTAGATGTCGATCTGCGCGGGAAGGTTCGTGCCCGAGTTCTTCTCGTCGGTCATCGTAAAGGGCACGACCTGCGAATAGCGCAGGTTGCGGTCCTTGTAGGTCTCGTAAACGCCCCGGGCGATGCACTCGGCGTCGTCGGCCCCCGTCCAGACATCCTCGCCCTTGTGGCCGATGCAGATGGCCGTGCCGGTGTCCTGGCAGGTGGGCAGTTCGCCTTCGGCCGAGACGGTCTGGTTCAGCAGCATCGTGTAGGCCACGAACTTGTCGTTGTCGGTGGCTTCGGGGTCTTCGAGAATGTTGCGCAGTTTCTGGAGATGCGCGGCGCGCAGGTAGAACGACACGTCGGCATAAGCCTCCTTCGAAAGCAGTTCGAGGCCCTTGGGATCGACCTTGAGGATCTTGCGTCCGTCGCACTCCACGACCTTCACGTACTCCTTCGTCAAAAGACGGTACTTGGTTTTGTCTTCCCCCACGGGGAACGGCTCCTGATAGATGAAATCTGCCATAGTATTTATAATGTTTGTATGTTGCTTCCTGTCTGCCCGCCGCGGACCGCCGTCCATTCGCGGCCTTCAGCCGCGCCTGCAAATCCGGCCCGTCCGAAACCCGTTCCCGGGAAGGACTTGCCGCATGCGGCCGGAAAATGCGGTCGCATGTCCCGCCCATCCGAAAATCCCTGCAAATTTACGAAAAACAATCCGGATTGTACAACGATTTCCCGGTTCGTCTGTTATTTTTTTCACAAAAAAGGCCTGTTATTTAGAATTTTTAGTAAATTTGTGCGGTTTTTTGAGTGCAACAAATTCACTAATATTTCAAATACTATGGTATCGTACAAAGATCTGGGTCTTGTGAACACGCGCGAGATGTTCGCCAAGGCCATCAAAGGAGGTTACGCCGTTCCGGCATTCAACTTCAACAACATGGAGCAGCTCCAGGCTATCGTCATGGCTGCCGCCGAGACCAAGTCGCCCGTCATCCTCCAGGTATCGAAGGGTGCGCGCAACTACGCCAACCAGACCCTGCTGCGCTACATGGCCGAAGGAGCCGTGGAGTACGCCAAGGAACTGGGCTGGGCCAAACCCCAGATCGTACTGCACCTCGACCACGGAGATTCGTTCGAACTGTGCAAGAGCTGCGTGGACATGGGATTCTCGTCGGTGATGATCGACGGCTCGGCGCTCCCCTACGACGAGAACGTCGCCCTGACGAAGCGGGTCGTGGAGTACGCTCACCAGCACGACGTGACGGTCGAAGGCGAACTGGGCGTGCTGGCCGGCGTCGAGGACGAGGTAGCTTCCGAAGTCAGCCACTACACCAAGCCCGAAGAGGTCGTTGACTTCGTGACCAAGACGGGCGTCGATTCGCTGGCCATCTCGATCGGCACCTCGCACGGAGCCTACAAGTTCACCCCCGAGCAGTGCACCGTAGATCCCAAGACGGGCCGTCTGGTTCCGCCTCCCCTGGCTTTCGACGTACTGGCCGCCATCGAGAAGGAGCTTCCGGGCTTCCCCATCGTGCTGCACGGTTCGTCGTCGGTTCCCCAGGAGGAAGTCGAGACGATCAACAAGTACGGCGGTGCGCTGAAGGCTGCCGTGGGCATTCCCGAGGAGGAGCTTCGCCAGGCCGCCAAGAGCGCCGTCTGCAAGATCAACATCGACTCCGACTCGCGTCTGGCCATGACCGCCGCCATCCGCGAGGTCTTCGCCACCAACCCCGCCGAGTTCGACCCCCGCAAGTACCTGGGTCCCGCCCGCGACAACATGAAGAAGCTCTACATCCACAAGATCAAGGAGGTTCTCGGTTCGGACGGCAAAGCCGAGTAAGAGATTCCCGCCGGAAGGAGCGTTCCTTCCGACAAACGAAAAAACCGGAGGTTCAGACCTCCGGTTTTTCGTTCGTCCAGCGGCTCCCGTCAGGACCGTCCCTTTCACGCAGTTCTCGGCGGCCGGGCGGTAAAGCCGCCCGCGCACTTCGGCCGGGAGTTTCCCGACGGTCTCCGCCAGAATCCGGCAGAAGGCCTGCGCCTGCTGCAAATCACACGCTTCCACATCGAGGGCGGCTCAATTCACTCCGGCCTGCCGCCGATATACCGCCCCACGAACTCCCCGACGCGGCGCGTGTACTCCTCCCGGTTGTCGCGGTACGAATTGGCATGCGACGCTCCCGGAACCACCCACAGCTCCTTGTCGCCGGGCTTGGCCCCGTAAAGCGGATAGACCATCCGCGTCGGCACGTAATCGTCGGCGTCGCCGTGGATGAACAGCATCGGAAGCCGGCTCTTTCGCACCTGCTCCAGCGACGAAGCCTCGCGAAAAGTCCAACCGTATTTCAGGCCGCACATCCACCCGGCCACGTCGAGCAACGGAAACGCAGGAAGCCCGAACTGCTCTTTCAGCTCCTTGGCAAACTGATCCCGGACGCTCGTGTAACCGCAGTCCTCGACAAAACATTTCACATAGGGTTTCTGCGCTTCGCCCGCAACCATCATCGTCGTCGCAGCGCCCATCGAAATTCCGTGGACCACCATACGGGTACGGCCGCCGAAGATTTCGTTGGCAACGTCCATCCACCGCAGCACGTCGAGACGGTCCTTCCATCCCATCTGGATGGCCCGGCCTTCGCTCTGGCCGTGATAACTGAGGTCCGGCAGCAGGATGTTGTAACCCAGGTCGTGGTTATAGAGGTAACCGATCATCAGCATCCGCACGGCATTGTCCGTATAGCCGTGAACGATCACCGCCGTACGGTCCGTCGGGCGGGGCGCCGCCGCATAGAGCGCATGCAGCCGCTCGCCTCCGCTCCCGGCGATCACCGTATCCCGCAGGGCCCCGGCACGTTCGAGGCTGTCGCCCCACGGCCGCAGGAAGGGATATTCGCCGTACATATATTCATACGACGACGCATTCTTGGCCTGCATCGTCGCATCGGGCGTCAGCGAATAGGAAAGCATGTAAAGGCTGCCGCCGGCAATGGCTGCCGCCAACAGCACCAAAAGGACAACAACGCTCCGGACAATTCGTTTCATAGCTGCGATTTTCGGTTATTCGATCGGTTCGGACAAAGGCAAATTCCCTGCCCCGGCGTAAAACGTAATGACTTCGGCGGCCCCGTCACCCGCAGCGTTCCCGCAGGATAGGCCGGGAGGGTCTCGCCGACCCGGTTTTCGGAGGCAGCGATGAGGGGAATTATCCCGACATCACTCACTCCGCAGCCAGTTTCATGCGGATATGCTCCAGCATGTCGTCGGTCATGCGCGAAAGGTCCCATTCGGGTTTCCAGCCCCACTCCTCGCGGGCACAGGTGTCGTCCAGCGAGTTGGGCCAGCTCTCGGCGATCTCCTTCTTCACGGGATCGACGTTGTAGTCCATCGTGAAGGCGGGCAGACGCTTTTTGATCTCGGCGCAGATGATCTCGGGCGTGAAGCTCATCGACGCGAGGTTGAAGCTGTTGCGGTGGATCAATTTCGCAGGGTCGGCCTCCATCAGTTCGACGCAGGCGCGCAGGGCGTCGGGCATGTAGATCATGTCCATGTAGACGTCCGGCGGAACGGGACAGGTGAATTTGCCGCTCCGGATCGCCTCGTAGTAAATCTCCACGGCGTAGTCGGTCGTACCGCCGCCGGGCAGCGTGACGCTCGATATGATGCCCGGGAAACGCACCGAACGGGTGTCGACGCCGTATTTGTGGTGGTAGTAGTTCCCGAGCAGTTCGCCCGTGACCTTGCAGATGCCGTAGATCGTCGTCGGCTGCATGATCGTGTCCTGCGGGGTTTTGTCCTTGGGCGACGACGGCCCGAAGGCGCCGATCGACGAGGGGGTGAACAGCGCGCAATGGTGCTGCCGGGCCACTTCGAGCGAATTGTTGAGCGCCCCCATGTTGACGTTCCAGGCCATCTGGGGATTGCGTTCGCCGACGGCCGACAGCAGGGCCACGAGGTTGAAGATCGTGTCGATGCGGTGACGGGCCACGACCGAGGCCATGGCCGTTGCGTCGAGGGCGTTGAGCACCTCGAAAGGACCGTCCCCGGCCAGCGACCGGCACTCGCGCATGTCGGTAGCGACGACGTTCGAGCCGCCGTAGATACTGCGCAGGTAAACGGTCAGTTCGGAACCGATCTGACCGCCTGCGCCTACTATTAAGATGCGTTTCATCTGGTTTTTATTATGATTTGGTAGTAAAGGTAGAAAATAATTATGAAAAGTGTACAAATTTTTGGTCTTTTCATTTTTCTTATGTACTTTTGCACCACTCGAAAGAGAAATGTTGCTGACATAGCTCAGTGGTAGAGCACTTCCTTGGTAAGGAAGAGGTCCCGGGTTCAAGTCCCGGTGTCAGCTCGAGGAATCAAGCGGTTACCGAACAGGGTAGCCGCTTTTTTCATGCACATAGGGCAAAAAGGCCCGATTCGGGACGATTTTTCGCCCGAATCCTGACAGATCGGGACGCGCGCCGCAAACAACGCAAATCCAGGTCTATCCGCATTTACGTTGCGCCTCGTCATCTGATGTCCGTCATGCTATAAATAGGAGCGGAACAATCAATCGCAAAGGCGGCAGAGAGTCATCCCATATCTCCGGGATACTGCTTTTCAGGGTCCGGCTCCGCTCTTTCATCAGCAAACGAGCATTGCAATATCGTATTGCCCAATTTACCAAACGAGACTGACGGATACTGATTCAGCACTGATTACAAACAAATCAGATCATTTTTCAATTTACATTTTTTGACCATATATTGCAGATAGCAACATTTATCATTATCTTACAGTCTGCGTGTCATAGCGTCCCTTGCCAATGTCATAATTCCGCCTGTCCATTTTGTGGCAGGACTTGCATCGGAACATGGGGGAGGGGGGGGGCGGGAATAATAATAGCATCTCAATAATACGAATCCTAAAAATATACGGATATGTATAAATTATTTATCTTCAGTCTCGTTTCGCTGTATGCGAATTTTTCCTTCGGCGCCGTGTGCGACACGGTCATCGTTGGAAACGGAATCCGCTACGAGGGTCAATACCCTTGCGGCGAAGGGGTGCTCTATTCCGATTCGCTGGGCATTTATATCGGCCATTTCGAGCGGGGCATCCCCAACGGAGTATGCACGCATTACAAAAAGAACGGGCACCGCTATTACGGCGAATTCAAGGATGGCGAGTATTCCGGATACGGACGGCATTTCTCGAATTCTGGTACAATTCGCATGGGGGGATTTCAAGGACGGAGCTGCGAATGGAGTAGATACGATTTATTATAAGCCCCGGTCGATTTATGTCGGTGAATGCAAAGACGGGGTTCCGCACGGAAATGGTATTTTATATACACGCATAGGCACGATCAGTAAATATTATTTCCGGGAAGGGCAATTTGAGAATGGTAAATTAATCAGTGGATTTCTCTCAAATTATTATGGAACTTTTCCAGTAATCGGAGGAACTACTTCGACCGGTTATCGTAAAGAATTTTCAAAAATAGATTTATACTCACAGTCAGAATTGACTTCGAAATACGAGTCTTTGCGAGCTTTGAAACCCAAGAAGTTTCTCGGAGCGGAACTAACTGAAGAACAGCGGCTTTTCCTTGACGAAAAATTAAGCTCCGAACAAATTCTATCGATCCGTAAATCTCAATAAAAAAGATATAAAGTTAGATAATGGCAGGAAAATTCACTTATACTTGAATTCTTCGTATCTTTGTTAATGGCCTTTTCCGGCTCGAAAGCAGCCAACATAATGACAGTTATGAAAATTTACCGCCGTTCCATCAAAAAGTCTACTTCAATGTACACTTTGAAACCGATCGTTGTTATATTGGCCCTGTTTTTATTGATGACGATTGGAAATCTGAAAGGCTTTCTTGTTTTTCTTGTTATTGAACTTTGTGTCCTGTCTTTTATTGTAGCGTGTACTGCAACTCAATTATTTTATGTTGTTTTAACGGAGAATTCATTGATTGTCCAAAATCCGGCATATCGCTTCTGGTATGCTGAATTTCAATTCAATACTATTGAAAAAATTGAAATCGGCTATAAGGGCGGATTATCGCGGCCTTATATTCAGGTGATGACGCCGGCGAAGAAATCATGGCGTTATGTGACCGATTTGGTCGATGAACGAGATTATCCGGATTTAATTCAAACATTACGCGAGAAGGGCTTCACGGTGGAAACTCCCGGATTGCATCATATCCTCAATAAACATGAAAACTTATAAGCGTTCGATTTGGAGTTCGGTAACGATCTGGGCTTGTTTTATACCTATTCTGACTTTTGCATGCATAATTCCATTAACAATCCTTTATGTTCCGGAAAAAAGCTCCTTACTGCTCATTCCGTTTATCCCGTTGATCATACTGTTAGCGGCATCGGCCAGCGCTTTATTTTATATTGAATTGACCGAAAATGAATTGATCCTGAAAAATGCGGTATGCCGGTTCTGGCATAAGGCATACCCTTATCAAACAATAACCCGGATAAATACGGTGCGCTTTTCGTTTTCTCACAGCAGCAGGTTGCGCACCGAGCGGCGGATGATCAGCGACGGCGGCAGGTGCAGGTGCGAAGGCGCCGCGCCGGGCTCGCGGACGGCGCGAATGAGCAGCTTCACGGCCAGCGTGCCGATCTCGTCCGTCGGCTGGCCGATGCAGGTGATCGCCGGATCGAGGTAGTTGAAAAGCATGTTGTCGTCGAACGAAACGACCGAAATGTCGTCGGGAATCCGCAGGCCCGACTCGTGCACCGCCTTCACCACCCCGAGCAGAATCAGGTTGCTCAAGGCGAAGATCGCCGTGGGCCGCTCCTCCCGGGCCAGCGCCAGCTTGGTCTCCAGATAACCGTTCTGCACCGAGAAATCCTCGCTCGTCACCACGATCCGGTCCCCGAGGCCGTGCGCCCGCAGCGTGTCGCCGAATCCCCGCACGCGGTCCCGCACAGGCATCGAATGGGGCGTGCCCTGGATGCAGGCGATGCGGCGGTGTCCGTTTTCGAGCAGGTACTCGGTCGCCATCACCGCACCGCGGTAATTGTCCGTCGTGACATAGGAGAGCATCCCGGCGTCGGGCAGATAGCGGTCGATCAGCACCAGCGGCATGCCGCCCTCCTGCACACTGGCGAACAGCTCCGAATTGCTGCCGCACGGCGCGGCGACGATGCCGTCCACCCGCCGCGCCAGCAGCGCCGACAGTCCGTCCTGCTCGTTGCGCTCGTCCTCCTGCGTGTCGACCACCACCACCTTATAATTATAATTGCGCGACTCGCGGATCACCACGCCCGCAACGCCGGCGAAAAACGAATTCTCGATGTTCGGAATCAGCAGCCCGATCGTATCGGTACGATTTGTGCGTAAACCCTTTGCCAGCAGGCTGGGCGTATAGTTGCAGCGTTTGACCTCCTCTGTCACGCGCGCCACGGTACACTGACTGATGCGGTATTTGGCCGCATTGCCGCTCAAAACGCGCGAAACAGTGGAAATCGAACATCCGGAACGTTCGGCGATGCTAACGAGAGTTTCTTTTTTCATTGCTTTATTTTCAGTTCACCCATGACAAATATATGAAAAATATCGAAAAAGAAAAGAAAAACGGTAAAATAATTTTGGAGGTTTCCAAAAAGTAATTACATTTGCGCAAACGATAAGCGCAAACAGGGCTAAAAAGATAGCATCCGAAAACCGAACATCTGCCACAGCCCCCATAAGAACCGTATTCTGCAAAGACACCCTATGAAAACAACGGGCGCAAAACGGCAAGAAACGGCATCGGGGACAATCGGCGGACGACCTGAAAACCGAAAAACCGCATCTCCGCGGGGTTGAGCCGCATCCGGACCCCGCAGGGCGAAAAAACGACAGAAATTAACCAACGATAACC